>Ga0136614_10000030_pt1 | contig 45619 bp, 61 predicted proteins | sample AntDrymUQ2792106_2_FD_106643 | JGI IMG/M metagenome (GOLD analysis project Ga0136614, IMG submission 106643) | Polar desert sand microbial communities from Dry Valleys, Antarctica - metaG UQ279 (21.06) | ecosystem: Environmental > Terrestrial > Soil > Desert | place: Antarctica: Dry Valley... | reverse complement strand
GATCCATGCCCACCGAGACCGCGTCGGGCGCCGGCCGGCCGTCCGCCATTGAGACCCGCAACGTGCCGGGTCTGCCCGAGCCGCAGGACTTCACCCACGTCGCGATCGCGAGTGGGAGCCGCATGGTTTTCCTCGCCGGGCAGGTGGCGCAGGATGCCGACGGCGAGCTCGTCGGTGCCGGCGACCTCGCCGCCCAGACGGAGCAGGCGCTGATCAACGTGGCCGCCTGCCTGGAGACCGCGGGCGCGACCTTCGCCGATGTCGCCAAGACGACCATGTACGTCGTCGACTGGGAGGAGGGCAAGCTCGAGCAGCTTGTGGCGGGCACGATGAGCGCCGCCGAGCGGGTCGGCGCTCCGCCGCCCGCGCCGGTCACGCTGGTCCCGGTCCCGCGCCTGTTCTCGGACGGCTATCTGATCGAGATCGACATTACGGCCGTGCTGCCGTAATTCGGCCACCGAGCGCCACCGGATAAATCAGACTGCCCCGCGCCGGCGCCGCGGTCGCGGTCTCGTCAGCCCCAGCAGGCCCGCCGCTGCGGCCAGCGTTCCCGCGGCCACCTCCATCCAGAGGCCCGCTCCGGCCCTCGCCTCCGCGCCGGCGAAGTCCCGGCCGATCACTCCGGTCTCGTCCGCCGCCGGCACGTCGCTGGCCACGGCGATCGCCAGTGACAGGGCGCCCAGCGCGACGAGGGCCGCCGCGGCGGGCCGGGAGGGGCCGCGCGCCGCGCCCCAGGCCATCCCCGTTACCGCCACGGCCAGGATGAAGTACACCAGGCCGTGGCGTTCCACGCCGGTCTGCACGCAGCCGTCCGCCAACTCGGGATCGACGTCGTTGATGACCTCGCAGCTGCCGGCCGCCACGTCGATCGACACCACCGTCGCCAGCAGCGAGCCGGCCATCAGCACGGCGGCCAGGACCCCGAGCAGCAGGATCGCGCTGGAGCGGCCCCCGGAACCCCGCAGCGCAGCCGGAAAACGGCCCGATCGCCACTCTGCGAGCGTGCTACCATCATGCGTCGTTTCGCGGCCGGTTTCCCTCCGTCCGCGATTCCGCTCAGTCACGCCGTCCGAAGGGCTGCGGTGAGCGGGCTCGAACTTCGATGGAGGCTCCTACGAGATAAGACCGTTCCCGGGCGATTCCTCCACGCAGCACCGGGCCCGGCAGGGCCTTTTTTCTGCCCGAAACCAGGAACCAAGACGAGAACATGGCACGCACAGTCGCACTAGACAAGACCCGCAACATCGGGATCATGGCGCACATAGACGCCGGCAAGACCACGACGACCGAGCGCATCCTGTTCTACACCGGTCGCACCCACAAGATGGGGGAGGTACACGAGGGCGCCGCCGTCATGGACTGGATGGAGCAGGAGCAGGAGCGCGGGATCACCATCACCTCCGCCGCCACGACCGCATCGTGGCGCGACCACCGGATCAACATCATCGACACGCCCGGCCACGTGGACTTCACGGTCGAGGTGGAGCGCTCGCTGCGCGTCCTCGACGGGGCAGTGGCCGTGTTCGACTCCGTGGCCGGCGTCGAGCCGCAGTCGGAGACGGTCTGGCGCCAGGCCGACCGCTACCGCGTGCCGCGGATCGCCTTCATCAACAAGATGGACCGCATCGGCGCTGACTTCAGCGGCTCGGTGCAGACCATGATCGACCGCCTGGGGGCACACCCGGTGCCGGTCCAGCTGCCGATCGGCGCCGAGGGCGACTTCACCGGCGTCGCGGACCTGGTGAACATGAAGGCCATCGTCTATAAGGACGACCTCGGCCAGGACTGGGAGGTCACCGACATCCCCGCCGACCTGGTCCACCAGGCCCAGGTCGCCCGCACGGAGCTGATCGAGGCGGTCGCCGAGTACGACGACGAGCTCATGGCCGACTACCTCGACGACAAGCCGATCGAGGCCGACCGGTTGATCCAGGACGTCCGCAAGGCCACGCTGGACATCTCCATGACCCCCGTGCTCTGCGGCTCGGCGTTCAAGAACAAGGGCGTGCAGCCCCTGCTCGATGCCGTTATCGACTACCTGCCGAGCCCGATGGACGTGCCCGCCGTCGACGGACTCGAGGGCAGCCAGATCCTGGACGCGGACGAGGCCACTCCCACCAAGCGCGAGGCCTCTGATGATGCGCCGTTCGCCGCCCTGGCCTTCAAGGTCATGGCCGACCCCTACGTGGGCAAGCTCACCTACTTTCGCGTCTACTCCGGAAAGCTCGCCGCCGGCGGGCGGGTGCTCAACTCGATCACCGGGCGCACGGAGCGCGTCGGGCGCATCCTGATGATGCACGCCAACAGCCGGGAGGAGCAGGACGAGGTCTACGCGGGCGACATTGCGGCCGGCGTCGGCCTCAAGCAGACCTCCACGGGCGACACGCTGTCCGCCCCCGACGCACCCGTGGTGCTCGAGGCGATGCAGTTCCCCGACCCGGTCGTGCACCTTTCGATCGAGCCCAAGACCAAGGTCGACCAGGAGAAGCTGTCCGTCGCTCTGGCCCGCCTGGGCGAGGAGGACCCCACCTTCCAGGTCCGTACCGATGACGAGACCGCCCAGACGGTGATCTCTGGGATGGGTGAGCTCCACCTCGAGGTGATCGTGGACCGGCTCCGGCGCGAGTTTCGCGTCGAGGCCGCCGTGGGGCGCCCTCAGGTGGCCTACCGCGAGACCGTTCGCGACGAGGCGAAGAACGTGGAGGGCAAGTTCATCCGCCAGACCGGCGGCTCAGGCCAGTACGGCGTGGTTTACATCGACCTCGAGCCCGCCCCCGGCGAGGGCTTCGACTTCGTGAACAAGGTCAAGGGCGGCTCGGTCCCCTCCGAGTTCATCCCCGCCGTCGAGAAGGGCATCGAGGAGGCGCTGGAGTCCGGCGTCAAGGCCGGCTATCCGATGGTGGACGTCCGCGCCACGCTGCACGACGGCAAGTACCACGACACCGACTCCTCGGAGATCGCCTTCAAGATTGCCGGCTCGCTGGCGCTCAAGGAGGCGGCCAAGCGCGCCAAGCCCGTGCTCCTCGAGCCGGTCATGGCCGTGGAGGTCGTCACGCCCCAGGAGTTCATCGGGGACGTGATCGGCGACCTGTCCCGCCGCCGCGGCCGAGTAGAGTCACAGGAGCCGCGAGGGAACGCCATCGCCGTGAAGGGGAGCGTTCCGCTGTCGGCGATGTTCGGGTACGCCACCGACCTGCGGTCCACGACCCAGGGGCGTGCCACCTACAGCATGCAGTTCGATCGGTACGAGGAAGTGCCGCCGAGCATCGCCGAGGAGATCGTGGAGCACCGCACCGGGGAACCGGTCGGGGCAAGCGCGTAGTGCAAGGAAGAGGCCGCGAGCGGTCGGCTCGGCCGGCTGCGAGCGGATCCGCTAAAGGAGTATGTTTCGCGAGTTCGGCCCAGGCGCCGAGCAAACTTTGAGAAAGGAGTAGTTCCGGGTGGCGAAGGAGAAGTTCGAGCGCAACAAGCCGCACGTAAACGTCGGCACCATCGGCCATATCGACCACGGCAAGACGACCCTGACGGCGGCCATCACCAAGGTCCTGTCGGACAAGTACGGCGGCCAGGCGAGGAGCTTCGACGAGATCGACAACGCGCCCGAGGAGAAGGAGCGCGGCATCACGATCGCGACCTCTCACGTGGAGTATGAGACGGAGAACCGTCACTACGCCCACGTGGACTGCCCGGGTCACGCCGACTACATCAAGAACATGATCACGGGCGCCGCCCAGATGGACGGCGCGATCCTCGTGGTCTCGGCCGCGGACGGCCCCATGCCGCAGACGCGCGAGCACATCCTGCTCGCCCGTCAGGTGAACGTCCCGTACGTGGTGGTGTTCCTCAACAAGGTCGACATGGTCGACGACGACGAGCTCCTGGAGCTGGTCGAGGTCGAGGTGCGTGAACTGCTCTCCGAGTACGACTTCCCGGGAGACGACGTACCCGTGATCTCCGGGTCGGCGCTCAAGGCGCTGGAGGGCGACGAGGCCTACGTCGAGAAGATCGTGGAGCTCGCCGAGGCCCTGGACACCTACATCCCGGAGCCCGAGCGCCCGCTGGACCGCCCGTTCCTGATGCCGGTCGAGGACGTCTTCTCGATTACGGGCCGCGGAACCGTGGCCACGGGGCGCATCGAGCAGGGCGTGGTGCACACCGGCGACACCGTCGAGATCGTGGGCATCCACGAGAAGACGGGCAGTACGGTGGTCACCGGGGTTGAGATGTTCCGCAAGATCCTGGACGAGGGCCGGGCGGGCGACAACGTCGGCTGCCTGCTCCGCGGCGTGGATCGCGAGGCGATCGAGCGCGGCCAGGTGCTGTGCAAGCCCGGTTCGATCACCCCCCACACCAAGTTCAGCGCCCAGGTGTACGTGCTGAAGAAGGAGGAGGGTGGCCGTCACACCCCGTTCTTCAACGGCTACCGCCCGCAGTTCTACTTCCGGACCACCGACGTGACCGGCGTGGCCCACCTGCCCGAGGGCACGGAGATGGTCATGCCCGGCGACAACGTCGAGATGACGGTGGAGCTGATCCAGCCCATCGCCATGGACGAGGGCCTTCGCTTCGCGATCCGCGAGGGAGGCCGTACCGTCGGCTCGGGGGTGGTCACCTCAATCAGTGAATAGGGGAGTCGCATAGACACCCCCTTCTCAGGGGCGGGCGCAGGCGAGGCCCGCCCCTGAAGCTGTCCAAGACCATGGCCACGCTCACCCAGAACAAGATCCGGATCCGGCTCAAGGCCTACGACCACTCGGCGATCGAGACGGCCGCCAAGGAGATCGTCGAGACGGCCGTGCGCACCGGCGCGTCGGTGTCCGGTCCCGTGCCGCTGCCGACCGAGAAGAACGTCTACTGCGTGGTGCGCGGCCCGTTCAAGGACAAGGACTCGCGTGAGCACTTCGAGATCAGGACGCACAAGCGCCTGATCGACATTCTGCAGCCCACCCCGAAGACGGTCGACTCGCTCCAGCGACTCGACCACCTGCCGGCGGGCGTAGACATCCAGATCCAACTCATCTGAGTCTTGATGACGAAGTTCGACATCAAGGCGCGGGGCGGTATGCCCCGCGGAGGAGACCGGTAGGTGGCGGGACTACTGGGACGAAAGGTCGGAATGACGCAGGTCTTCGACTCCGAGGACGGGCACGTGGAGCGCGTGACCGTGATCGAGGCGGGACCATGCTTCGTCACCGCGATCCGCCGCGAGGAGCGCGACGGCTACGACGCCGTCCAGCTCGCGTTCGGCGAGGTCCGCGAGAAGCGCCTGCAGAAGGCGCGGCGCGGGCACCTGGCCAAGGCCGGCGTGGGCCCGCTCGGCCACCTGTGCGAGTTCCGGGGCGAAGCCGGCGAGCTCGAGCTCGGGGCCGAGGTCAAGGTCGACTCGGTGTTCGAGAAGGGCGAGACGGTCAAGGTCTCGGGGGTCTCCAAGGGCAAGGGCTTCGCGGGCACGATCAAGCGTCACAACTTCCACCGCGGCCCCGTGACCCACGGCTCCCACAACGTCCGCGCTCCCGGCTCGATCGGTGCGTCGGCCGACCCGGCGCGCGTGTTCAAGGGCATCCGCGGGCCCGGCCAGATGGGCAACAAGCGCGTGACGCAGCGCGGTCTGGAGGTCGTGGACGTGCGCGCCGACGGCAACCTGCTGCTTCTGCGCGGCTCCGTGCCCGGCCCCAAGGGCTCGGTCGTCGAGATCCGCAAGGACGCCTGATGGCCGCCGCTCCCTACATCGGCCAGAAGAAGGGCAAGCTGACCCTCGACGAGGCCGTCTTCAGCGAGCCCTTCCACGGACCGCTGGTACACGAGGCGGTGCGCGCCGAGCAGGCGTCTCGGCGCACGGGCTCCGCCTCCACCAAGACGCGCGGAGAGGTGTCGATGACCGGCGCCAAGGCCTGGCGCCAGAAGGGCACCGGCCGCGCTCGCGTCGGTGCGCTCTCGGTCCCGCACCGCACCGGCGGCGGCGTGGCCTTCGGCCCCAAGCCGCGGCATTACACCGTCAAGGTCAACCGCAAGGCCCAGCGCCGGGCGCTGCGGGCCGCCCTGGCCCTGCACGCCGAGCGCGGCTCCATCGCCGCGGTGGACCCCTCGGCCTTCGACACCCCGTCGACCAAGGCCGCCGTGGCCGCGCTGAGCGGCCTGGACGGCGACGGCAGCGTGCTGGTGGTCCTGACTGCCGACGAGGGCACCTGCGCCAAGTCGTTTCGCAACGTCGCCGGGGTGAGCGTGCTGGCTGCCGACTCGGTCGGCGTGACCGACCTGGTGGGCGCCGCCCGGCTCGTGGTGTCGGAGTCCGCGCTCCAGCGCCTGGGCGAGAAGGCCGGGACGACGCAGCGGGAGGATGAGGAGTGAACGCCCGGCAGGTGATCCTCCGCCCGGTGGTCTCGGAGAAGAGCTACGCCCTGCTGGCCGCCAACAAGTACACCTTCCGCGTCGCCGACCGGGCCAACAAGACCCAGGTCCGCCAGGCGGTCGAGGAGATCTTCGGCGTCCGCGTGCTCGGCGTGCGCACGCTCTGGATCAAGCCCAAGCCCAAGCGGCGTGGCCTCAGTGTCGGCACCCGCCGGCGCTGGAAGAAGGCCGTGGTCACCCTGCACGCCGACGACACGATCGAGCTGTTCGAAGGACAGGAGCTCGGAGCCTGATGGCCATCAAGAAGCACAAGCCCACGAGCCCCGGGCGGCGCTTTGCCACCTGGCTCCAGCACGAGGCGGTGACGAAGACCGAGCCCGAGCGCTCCCTCACCGAGGGGCTGAAGAAGTCCGGCGGCCGGAACGTCCACGGGCGGGTCACGTCGCGCCACCGCGGCGGCGGCAACAAGCGCAAGTACCGCAAGATCGACTTCAAGCGGGTCAAGGACAGCGTTCCGGCCAAGGTGGCCGCCATCGAGTACGACCCCAACCGCAGCGCACACATCGCGCTGCTGCACTACGCCGACGGCCACAAGAGCTACATCCTCGCCCCGGCGCGCGTCGTGGTCGGCCACACCGTGGCCTCCGGGCCCGGCGCCGACATCGCGCCGGGCAACGCGCTTCCGCTTAGCGGCATCCCCACAGGCACCATGCTGCACAACGTGGAGCTCGTGCCCGGCCGCGGGGGGCAGCTCGGCCGCTCCGCCGGCACGTCGATCCAGCTCGTGGCCAAGGAGGGCGACTACGCCACCCTGCGGCTGCCCTCGGGCGAGATGCGCATGGTCCGGGCCGAATGCCGCGCCACGATCGGCGCCCTCGGCAACGCCGAGCACGAGCTGGTGGAGCTCGGTAAGGCCGGCCGCTCCCGCCACCGGGGAAAGCGCCCCCAGACGCGCGGCGTGGCCATGAATCCGGTCGACCATCCGCACGGCGGCGGCGAGGCCCACCACACCCCGGGCGGCCACCCGGTCACGCCGTGGGGGGTCCCGACGCTCGGCTATCGCACGCGCAAGAAGCGCAAGACGTCCGACCGCTACATCGTCCGCGGCCGCCGCCGCGGCAAGAAGGGCAGGAGGTAAGTCGTGTCCCGCTCGTCCAAGAAGGGCCCGTTCATCGAGGAGCGCCTGATGCGCCGCATTGAGGCGATGAACGAGTCGGGCAACCGCCAGATGATCAAGACGTGGTCGCGGACCTCCACGATCTTCCCCGACATGGTCGGGCACACCATCGCCGTTCACGACGGCCGCAAGCACGTGCCCGTGTTCGTGTCCGAGTCCATGGTCGGCCACAAGCTGGGCGAGTTCGCACCCACGCGCGTCTTCCGCGGCCATGCCGGCGGAGATCGTGTGCGCATGCGATGAGCCCGTCGCGGGGACAAGCGCCCGACGGCGGCTGGGCGTCGCTGAAGGTCGCCGAGCTCTCCGAGGAGCTCGAGGCCCGGGGCCTCCCCAAGAGCGGGAAGAAGGCCGAGCTGGTCGCGCGGCTGGATGCGGACGACGCGGCCGCGGACGCTCCGGTCGAAGAGGCACCCGAAGCGGAGGCCGACGCAGGTCCGGAGGCCGACGCGGCCGCGGACAAAGAGCCGGACGCCGAGACCGAGGAGCCGGAGGTCGAGCAGGTGCCCAAGCGCCGCCGCGGCGCGGCCGAGGTCTCGGCCGGCCAGGCCAGCAGGCGGCGGCCACGCCCCGAGCCCGGCGACGTCATCGTGGTCAAGGCCCGGGCGCGGTACGTGCGCAGCGCGCCCCGCAAGGCACGCCTCGTGATGGACCACATCCGGGGCAAGCCGGTCGAGCAGGCGCAGGCGATCCTCCGGCACGCCCCGCGCGCGGTCTCGACCGACATCCTGAAGCTGCTGAACTCCGCGGTGGCCAACGCCGAGGTGGGCCACGAGCTGGGCGCCGATGAGCTTCGCATCCGCAAGGCCTTCGTGGACGAGGGTCCCACGATCAAGCGCTTCCGGCCCCGGGCGATGGGGCGGGCCACGCGAATCAACAAACGCACCAGCCACATGACGATCGAACTGACCACGACAGAAAGAAAGGGGAGGTAGCCGATGGGGCACAAAGTGCACCCTGAGTCCCTCCGGGTCGGCTACATCCACGACTGGAAGTCGACCTGGTTCAACGAGCGCGAGTTCTCCGACTATCTGATGGAGGACATCCACATCCGCGAGCACATCGACAACAAGCTCGCGCACGCCGGTCTCTCGAACATCACCATCAAGAAGAACTCGAACGAGGTCGAGGTCAACATCCACACGGCCCGTCCGGGGATCGTGATCGGCAAGTCCGGGTCCGAGGTGGACGCTCTGCGCAAGGAGCTCCACAAGATGACCAACAAGGCCGTGAAGGTGAACATCCTCGAGATCAAGCGGCCCGAGCTGGACGCGAACCTCGTGGCCCAGTCCATCGCGGAGCAGCTGCAGAACCGCGTGGCCTTCCGCCGCGCCATGAAGCGGGCGCTCACGTCCGCCATGCGCTCCGGCGCGAAGGGCGTGAAGATCCAAGTGGCGGGGCGCCTGGGCGGCTCGGAGATGGCCCGTACCGAGGGCTATTCCGACGGCCGTGTGCCGCTGCACACGCTGCGCGCGGACATCGACTACGGGTTCACCGAGGCCCGCACCACCTTCGGCCGCATCGGCGTGAAGGTGTGGATCAACAAGGGCGAGATCATGCCCAAGGGCTTCGCCCAGGACCTGACCGACCTCGAGGCGCCGCAGACCGTCGGCCCGGGCGGGGGTCGCCCCGGCGGCGGTCGTGGAGCACGCGGCGGCCCCGGCGGTGGCGCCGGGAGCAGTGGTGGCCGTGGCCGTGGACCCGGCGGTGGCGGTGGCGGACGCGGGCCCCGGAGCTGACCGATGCTGCAGCCGAAGAGGGTCAAGTGGAGGAAGGAGCATCGCGGCCGGCGGCGCGGGTACGCCCGCGGCGGCACGCGTGTCGAGTTCGGCGAGTACGGCCTGAAGGCCGTGGAGCGCGGCTGGATCACCAACCGCCAGATCGAGGCCGCCCGCATCGCGATGACGCGCCGGATCAAGCGCGGCGGCAAGGTCTGGATCAACATCTTCCCGGACAAGCCATTCACCCAGAAGCCGGCCGAGACCCGGATGGGCTCGGGCAAGGGCTCCCCGGAGGGCTGGGTCGCGGTGGTCAAGCCGGGGCGCGTGATGTTCGAGCTGTCCGGCGTGCCGGAGGACCTGGCCCGCGAGGCCATGCGCCTGGCCGGCCACAAGCTGCCGATCAAGACGAAGTTCGTGATGCGCGAGGGAGCCGGTCAGTGACGAAGGCGGACGACGTGCATAACCTTGAGGACCCGCAGCTCGTGGAGTTCGTGGACAACGCGCGCAAGGAGTTGTTCAACCTCCGCTTCCAGCACGCGACCGGCCAGCTCGAGAACACCGCGCGCCTCAAGCAGGCCAAGCAGGACCTGGCCCGCGGAATGACCGTGGCGGGCCAGCGCGGCATCGACATCGAGATCGAGATTCGTAGGCAGAAGGCGACCAAGTGACCGAGAGCGAAGACAAGACCACAGACGAGCAGGCGCCCGAGGCCGCCGAGGAGACGGCGCCCGAGGCGGACGCCCCCGAGGAGCAGGCCCCCGCCGAGGCGGCGCCCGCGCCGGAGGCGGACGCCCAGCCCGCGGAGCGGGTCCCGCCCAAGCAGGCGCGCAAGCTCCGCCGCTCACAGCACAGCGGCGAGGCCGCCCCGCCGCGCTCCGCGGAGGAGCGCGCGGCCGATCGCGCCGAGGTGCGCCGCCGCAAGGCTCGGCACCGCACGGCCTACCGCGCCAAGCTGCGCGAACGCCGTAGTTCGTCCCCCGCCGCCGTTGCGGAGACGCCGGCCGTGGAGAGCGCGCCCGGCGGCCGCGCGAAGGTACGCCGGGGCATCGTAGTCTCCGACCGCGCGGACAAGACGATCACGGTGCGCATCGACACCGCGCGCCCGCACCGCACCTACGGCAAGATCGTGCGGACCTCGTCCACGATCCACGCGCACGACGAATCCAACGAGGCGGGCGTCGGCGACACGGTCCGCCTGGTGGAGACCCGCCCGCTCTCGCGCACCAAGCGCTGGCGCCTGGTCGAGGTCCTGGAGCGCGCCCGGTGATCCAGCAGGAGTCGCGGCTCAAGGTGGCCGACAACACCGGCGCCCGCGAGGTGCTCTGCATCAGGGTCAGTGGCGGCTCGCGCCGCCGCTACGCCGGTGTGGGTGACGTGATCGTCTGCACGGTCAAGCAGGCCATCCCGCACGGGTCGGTCAAGAAGGGCGAGGTCGTCAAGGCCGTGGTGGTTCGCACCAAGAAGGAGTTTGGCCGAGACGACGGCACCTACATCGCGTTCGACGAGAACGCGGCGGTGTTGCTGGACCAGGGCAACAACCCGCGCGGCACCAGGATCTTCGGGCCCGTGGCCCGCGAGCTGCGCGACCGCAACTTCATGAAGATCGTGTCCCTGGCCCCGGAAGTCCTCTGATGGCCCTCACCATCCGAACGGACGACACGGTCAAGGTGATCTCGGGCAAGGACCGTGGCCGCACCGGCCGGGTGATCCGCGTGGAGCCCAAGCGCAGCCGCGTGTACGTCGAGGGGCTCAACATCGTCAAGCGCCACACGCGCCCACGCACCCTGAGGGACACGCAGCGCGCGCAGGAGATCGGCGGCATCGTCGAGCGCGAGGGCCCGATCCACGTGTCGAACGTGATGCTGGTGGATCCGGAGTCCGGCAAGCCCACCCGCGTGGCCGTCAAGCGCGACGGCGGTCGTCGCGTGCGCGTGGCCAAGAGGTCCGGGAAGGACATCGACTGATGGAAGCCACGGCAGCCGTCCCGCCGCGCCTGAAGGAGCGCTACGAGCAGGAGATCCGCCCGAAGATGCAGGAGCAGTTCGGGTTCAGCTCGGTCATGCAGACCCCTCGGGTCGAGAAGATCACGCTGAACATGGGCGTCGGGGACGCCAAGCAGGACTCCAACGTGCTCGACGCGGCCCTGGAGCAGCTGGGCACGATCGCCGGCCAGCAGCCCAACGTGCGCCGGGCTCGCAAGTCCATCGCGGCGTTCAAGCTGCGCGACGGCATGCCCGTGGGTGTAAGCGTCACGCTGCGGCGCGCCCGGATGTGGGAGTTCCTCGACCGCCTGACCTCCGTGGCCATCCCCCGCATCCGCGACTTCCGGGGACTCAACCCACGTTCCTTCGACGGCCGCGGCAACTACTCGATCGGCGTCCGGGAGCAGATCATCTTCCCCGAGATCGACTACGACGCGATCGACCAGGTTCGAGGGCTGGACGTGACCATCGTGACCACGGCGGCCACGGACGAGCAGGCCTACTACCTTCTACGGGAGCTGGGGATGCCGTTCGCGCGCGAAGGCGCTCCCGGCCAGGACCAGGAGGCCGAGGAAGCGGCCGCCGAGCAGCAGCGCAAGGAGGAGGCGCGCGCCCGCGCGCAGGCCGAGCAGGCCGCGCTCGAGCAGCTCAAGGAGGAGAACCCCGAGGCCTATGAGAAGCCCGCCGAGCCCGCTGAGGGCGAGGACGCGGCCGACGAGCAGAGAAGCGAAGAGGAGTAGATGGCCAAGACGTCACAGGTCGTGCGCCAGAAGCGCGGATCGAAGTACAAGACGAGGAACTACAACCGCTGCAAGCGGTGCGGTCGCCCGCGCGCGTACCTGCGCAAGTTCGGGCTCTGCCGCATCTGCCTGCGTGAGATCGCCCACGAGGGAATGATCCCCGGGCTGACCAAGTCGAGCTGGTAGATGTCGTTCACCGACCCCATCGGCGACTTCCTCACCCGAATCCGGAATGGCCTCCACGCCGACCGGGACGACGTGGAGATGCCGGCCTCGACGTTCAAGACCGAGCTCGCCCGCATCCTGCGCGAGCAGGGCTACATCGAGGACTTCGCCGTCGAGCCCGGCCGGGTCGGCCGCACCCTGCGTGTGCGCCTGAAATACACCGAGGACCGCAAGCCGGTGATCAGCGGCATCCAGCGCGTGTCCAAGCCGGGCCGGCGCCAGTACGTGGGAGCGGCGTCCGTGCCCAAGGTCCAGGGCGGGATGGGCACGACCATCGTGTCCACCTCCCGCGGCGTCATGACCGGTCACGACGCCAAGCGCGCCGGCGTGGGCGGCGAGCTCGTGGCCCGGGTGTGGTGAGGACGTGAGCCGGATCGGGAAACAGCCCATCGCCGTGCCCTCCGGGGTCGACGTGGCGATCGAGCAGGAGCTGGTGCGCGTAAGGGGCCCCAAGGGCGAGCTCCACGAGCGCGTGCACCAGGCCATGGAGGTCAAGCAGGAGGGGGAAGAGATCCTCGTCAGCCGGCCCACCGACCGCGGGGAGCACCGGGCCCTGCACGGGCTCACGCGGAGCCTGATCGCGAACATGGTCGAGGGCGTCACCGGCGGCTTCGAGAAGCGCCTGGAGATCCAGGGCGTCGGCTATCGCGCCCAGCTGCAGGGCAACAAGCTCGTGCTGGCGCTCGGCTATTCGCATCCGGTGGAGATCCAGGCCCCCGACGGCATCGAGTTCGAGGTCCCTCTGCCCACCCGCGTCGTCGTCCGCGGCATCTCCAAGCAGCTCGTGGGCGAGGTGGCCGCCAACATCCGCAAGCAGCGCAAGCCGGAGCCCTACAAGGGCAAGGGCATCCGCTACGAGGGCGAGCACGTCGCCCGCAAGGTCGGGAAGCGGGCATGAGCGTCGCCACCAAGCCGCAGTCGCGGCTGCGCCGGCGCCGCCGCGTGCGCGCCAAGGTCACCGGCACCGCGGAGCGGCCGCGCCTGTCCGTGTTCCGCTCCAACCGCGGCATCCAGGCACAGCTGATCGACGACGTCAAGGGCCACACTCTGGCCGCCGTCAGCTGGACCGAGGACGACCTCAAGCCGCTCGGGCGGATGGAGCAGGCCAAGCGGGCGGGCGAGCTGATCGCTGAGCGCGCCAAGTCCGCCGGGGTGGAGACCTGCGTGTTCGATCGCGGCGGCTACCAGTACCACGGCAAGGTCCGAGCGCTGGCCGATGGGGCCCGCGAGGGCGGCCTCAGGTTCTGATGATCGCTACGGTGAGCTGCTGATGGCATCCAGGGACCGCACCCGTGGTGGCCGCGACGGCCACGACATGCAGGAGCGCGTGGTGGAGATCAACCGCGTCGCCAAGGTCGTCAAGGGCGGACGGCGCTTTTCCTTCACCGCGCTGGTCGTCGTCGGGGACGAGAAGTCGCAGGTCGGCGTCGGGTACGGCAAGGCCAACGAGGTCCCGGTCGCGATCCAGAAGGGCGTCGAGCGCGCCCGCAAGTCGCTCTTCAAAGTGCCGATGCACGGCTCGACGATCACCCACGAGGTGATCGGCGTCCACTCCGCCTCGCGCGTACTGCTGAAGCCGGCCTCCGCGGGTACCGGGGTGATCGCCGGCGGCGGCGTGCGCGCCGTGCTCGAGCTGGCCGGGATCCACGACGTGCTCTCCAAGTCGCTCGGCAGCCAGAACCCGATCAACCTCGTCAAGGCCACGGTGGCTGGGCTCCAGGGGCTGCGCAGCCCCGATCAGGTGGCCGAGCTGCGGGGCCTGACCGTGCGCGAGGTACTCGGGCTCGACCCGGTCGGGGCCGCGGCGGCGGCGGTGGGCACCGGCGACGACGAGTCCTGATGGCCGCCGCCACCCTGAAGATCAGCCAGGTCCGCTCGGCCAACGGGTCCAACAAGAAGCAGCGCGAGTCGCTCAAGACGCTCGGCCTGGGCAAGATCGGCCGCAGCACCGAGCGGGCCGACCACCCCACGGTCCGGGGCCTGATCGCCTCCGTGGACCACTTGGTGGAGGTCGAGGATGCCTGAAGGTAAGGATCGCTCCGGTCCGGGCGAGGCCCGGCCCCTCGCGCTGGGCCGGATCGGCCTGCACAGCCTCAAGCCGGCCCCCGGTTCGCGTCGCCCGCGCAAGCGCGTGGGGCGCGGCGAGGGCTCGGGCTTCGGGAAGACGTCGGGCCGCGGCCACAAGGGCGCCGGCGCCCGTGCCGGCGCGAAGAAGAAGGTGGGCTTCGAGGGCGGCCAGAACCCCATCCACATGCGGATGCGCAAGCTGCGCGGACCGACCAAGAAGACCTCGATGCCCTTCGAGAAGTTCCGCACCCACACCCAGCCGGTCAACGTGGCCGACCTCGAGGCGCGATTCGACGCCGGTGCCGAGGTGTCGCCCGACGCGATGCGAGTCAACGGCCTGGCCACGCGCCGGGCCGTGCCCGTCAAGGTGCTCGGGCGGGGCGAGCTGTCCAAGGCGCTCACCGTCCAGGCCCACGGCTTCTCCGGCACCGCCCGCGAGAAGATCGAGGCGGCTGGCGGCACCTGTGTCCTGATCGAGAAGTAACCGGGTGCTCCGGACCTTCCTCAACGCCTTCCGGGTCGCCGACATCCGGAAGAAGCTGGCCTTCACCGCCGGCATGCTCGCTCTCTACCGCATTGGCGCCTACATCCCGGCGCCGGGCATCAACATCGAAGCGGTCGAGAACATCTCCGAGAACTTCAGCGGCTCCAACGTCCTCGGCTTCCTGAACCTCTTCTCCGGCGGGTCGCTGCAGCGGTTCGCGATCTTCGCGCTCGGGATCATGCCCTACATCACGGCGTCGATCATGCTCCAGCTGCTCACCGTCGTGATTCCCTCGCTGGACAAGCTCCGCAAGGAGGGCGAGGTCGGCCAGCAGAAGATCACGCAGTACACGCGCTACCTCACCGTCGGCCTGGCGTTCGGCCAGTCGATCGGCTACGTCTTCCTCTTCCGGACCTTCTCCAGCGGTGGAGCGGAGGTGGTGGAGGACTTCACCTTCGGCACGGTGTTCGTGATCGTCATGACCCTCACCGCGGGCACCGTCCTGCTGATGTGGTTCGGCGAGCTGATCACCCAGCGCGGGATCGGCAACGGGATCTCGCTGATGATTTTCGCGTCGATCGCCTCCGGGCTGCCGAACGGGATCTCCAAGTGGTGGAACAACCCCGACCAGATCTTCGTGCTGATGATGCCCTTTGTGGCGCTGGCGATCATCGCCGCCATCGTCTTCATGCAGGAGGGCCAGCGGCGCATCCCGGTGCAGTACGCCAAGCGCGTGGTGGGCCGCCGGATGGCGGGCGGGGGCTCCACCTACCTGCCGCTGCGCGTGAACATGGCCGGCGTGATCCCGGTGATCTTCGCCGCCTCGCTGATGGCCTTCCCGCCGACCGTCGGGGAGCTCACCCAGGCTCCGTGGGCACGGGACTTCTCGAACTTCTTCAGCCCCAACGGCGCCGCCTACCTGGTGGGCGAGTCGATCTTCATCATCGTCTTCACGTACTTCTACACCGCCGTCACCTTCAACCCGGTGGAGCAGGCCGACAACCTGAAGAAGTACGGCGGGTTCATCCCGGGGGTGAGGCCAGGCAGACCGACGGCCGAATATCTGGACCGCATCCTGGCGCGGCTCACCTTCCCCGGGGCGCTCTACCTGGCGGCCGTGGCCGCGTTGCCCACGATCCTCATCAACCAGACGAGCGCCAACTTCTTCTTCGGAGGCACGTCGATCCTGATCGTGGTGGGCGTGGCCCTGGACACCATGAAGCAGCTCGAGGCGCAGCTGATGATGCGCAACTACGAGGGCTTCCTGAAGTAACTGCTGCGCGGGACCGCCGGGGGCTTGTTAGGCGGTAGCCTTCCGGCCCCCGTGAGCGAGCTCAACCTCATCCTCATGGGTCCTCCGGGTGCCGGAAAGGGGACCCAGGCCGAGCGGCTGGTCGACGACTTCGACCTGCCCTACTACGCGACCGGCGACATTCTCCGCGTCGCGGTCAAGGACGAGTCGGAGCTCGGACGGGAGGCCAAGGACTACATGGACCGCGGCGACCTGGTCCCGGACGATCTGATTGTGCGGGTGGTCGTCGAGAGGGTCGACTCCGCGGAGGCCCAGGACGGCTTTCTCCTGGACGGCTTTCCCCGCACCGTGCCGCAGGCCGAGGCGCTCGGCGACGCGCTCGACCGGCTGGGCCGCTCGCTCACCGCCGCCCTGCTGATCGACGCGTCGGACGATGAGGTGTCGCGTCGCCTATCCGGCCGGCGCATCTGCGTCAAGGCGGGCCACCTCTACCACGTGGACTTCGACCCGCCGAAGAACGAGAACGTCTGCGACCAGGACGGCTCTCGCCTGATCCAGCGTGACGACGACAAGCCGGAGACGATCGCGAAGCGCCTGCGCGTGTACCACGAGCAGACCAAGCCGCTGATCGAGTGGTACGACCAGAGGGGGCTGCTGCGCCGGTTCGACGGCAACCGCTCGCCGGAGGAGGTCCACGGGCACACCCGGGCGACGCTGGCTACCCTCAAGCTGGAGGCCGAGCTGTAGTGGTGTGCGTCCGATGATCGTCCGCAAGACCCCCGATGAGATCGACGCGATGGCCGCGGCCGGCGCGGTGCTGGTGCGCTGCCACGAGATCCTCGGCGCCAAGGCCCGCCCGGGCGTCACGACACAGGAGTTGGACGAGACGGCCGAGCGTTACATCCGGTCACAGCGAGCCGAGCCCGCGTTCAAGGGGTACCGCGGCTTCCCCGGCTCGATCTGCGCCTCGCCGAACGCCATGGTGGTCCACGGCATCCCGGGGCCGCACAAGCTCAAGCGCGGCGATGTGCTGGCTCTGGACGTGGGCGTGGTCCTGGACGGCTGGGTGGCCGACGCGGCGATCACGCATCCGATCGGCAAGGTCACCCCGATCGCCCAGCGCCTTCTGGCGAGCACGCGCGACTCCCTCTTCCACGCCGTGGAGCAATGCCGGCCCGGCAACCGCCTCGGCGACGTCTCTCACGCGGTGCAGCGACGGGTCGAGGCCGACGGCTTCTCGGTGATCCGCTCACTGGTGGGACACGGGATCGGGCGGGACATGCACGAGGACCCCCAGATTCCCAACTACGGCGAGCCTGGCACGGGTCCCGAGCTGGAGGAGGGGATGGTCCTGGCCATCGAGCCGATGGTCAACGCGGGAGGCCACGAGGTGCGGATGGGGTCGGACAACTGGGCCGTCTACTCCCGCGACGGATCGCTGGCCGCGCACTTCGAGTTCACCGTGGCGATCACCGCCGAGGGCCCGCGAATCCTGACGCCATGGCACCTGAAAGCCGTCGAACGGGCGGGCGGCGCGCAGAAGGCCGCCTCCGGAGCTTGACTGCTATTCTTGCCGGTCGGCGCGTGGCCGTTTCCTGGGCTCCTGCGCCGTCCCTCTTTCTGATAAGTCAGGTCACGGAGCTATGAAGGTCCGAGCATCGGTCAAGCCCATGTGCGAGAAGTGCAAGGTGATCCGCCGCAACGGCGCGGTCCTAGTCATCTGCCAGAACCCACGTCACAAGCAGCGGCAGGGGTGACGCGGGGCTAGATGGCACGCATATCGGGAATCAACATCCCCCTCAACAAGAGGGTCGAGATAGGTCTCACCTACATCTACGGCATCGGTCATTCCACGGCCGGCAAGGTGCTGGAGCAGGCCGGCGTGGACGGGGACACCTACGTCAAGGACCTGACCGAGGACGAAGTCCGCAAGCTGCGCGAGGGGGTCGACGACCTCATGGTGGAGGGCGACCTGCGCCGCGAGCGGTCCCAGAACGTCAAGCGGCTGATGGAGATCGGCTCTTACAAGGGCCTCCGCCATCGTCGCGGCCTTCCCGCCAACGGACAGCGCACCAAGACCAACGCCCGTGCCCGCAAGGGGCCCAAGCGGGGCTCGGCCATGGGCGGCGGCAAGAAGAAGATAAGGAAGCACTGAGCGGATGGCCCAGCAAAGACCAGGAAGGCCGCGTGGCCGCCGGCGCGTGCGCAAGAACGTGCCGCTCGGCCAGGCCCACATCAAGACCAGCTTCAACAACACGATCGTCGCCCTGACCGATCGGGAGGGGAACGTGATCGCGTGGGAGTCCGCCGGCGGGGCCGGCTTCAAGGGCTCACGCAAGTCTACGCCCTTCGCCGCTCAGGTGACCGCCGACGCAGCAGCCCGCAAGGGGATGGAGCACGGCCTCCAGAAGGTGGAGGTGTTCGTGAAGGGCCCGGGGTCCGGCCGCGAGACCGCGATCCGCTCCCTCCAAGCCGCCGGCCTGGAGATCACGGGCATCCGGGACGTGACGCCGCAGGCGCACAACGGCTGCCGGCAACGCAAGCGAAGGAGGGTCTGAGCATGGCCCGCGACACGAGCCCACAGTGCAAGCAGTGCCGCCGCGAGGGGACCAAGCTCTTCCTGAAGGGGGAGCGCTGCCTCACGGACAAATGCGGCATCGAGCGCCGCAGCTACCCGCCGGGAGATCACGGCCGGGGGCGCTCGCGCCAGTCCGAGTACCGCACACAGCTGCGCGAGAAGCAGAAGGCACGCCGCTACTACGGCGTCCTCGAGAAGCAGTTCCGCAACTACTACGCCAAGGCCAGCGGCCAGGCGGGAGTCACGGGCGAGAACCTTCTCCGACTGCTCGAGACGCGCTTCGACAACATCCTCGTGCGCCTGGGATTCGCCGCCTCGCGGCGCCAGGCGCGCCAGATGGTTCGTCACGGGCACTGGACCGTGAACGGCCGCCGTGTGGACATCCCCTCGTACCAGCTGCGACCCGACGACGTGATCACCATGAAGTCGGGAGCGCCGGTCGAGACCGTCGTACGCGACGCCACCGAGCTGACATCCGCCGTACCGGCGTGGCTGCAGGCCGACCACGACGGCCTGACCGCCAAGGTGCTCCGTGTCCCTGAGAGACAGGAGATCACCACGCCGGTTCAGGAACAGCTCATCGTCGAGCTTTACTCCAAGTAGTGACCGCGACCCTCGCCACCAGCGAGTGGCTCACGCACGCCCTAGACGCGAAGGAAGCACCCATGATCGAGTTTCAGGCCCCTCAAATCTCCACCGAGAACGTTCAGGAGAACCGCGGAACGTTCACCATCGAGCCGCTGGACCGCGGCTTCGGCTACACGTTCGGCAACTCGCTCCGGCGGGTCCTGCTGTCGTCGCTCGCCGGCGCGGCGGTGACCAGTGTGAGGATCGAAGGCGTCGCCCACGAGTTCTCCACGATCACCGGAGTCAAGGAGGACGTGACGGACATCGTCCTCAACCTCAAGGAGGTCGTCTGCCGCATGCACTCCGATGCGGCGGAGATCGAGGCGCCGCTGGTGGTCACCGGTCCCGGTGAGATCACTGCCGGGGACATCGACCTGCCCTCGGGCGTCGAGATCCTCAACCCCGAGGCCCATATCGCCACGCTCGAGAAGAAAACCAAGCTCGAGGTGTACCTCACGATCGGCCACGGTCGCGGCTACTCGCCCGCCGAGGAGAACAAGACCGCGGACCAGCCGATCGGCGTGATCCCGATCGACTCGATCTTCTCTCCCGTCAAGCGGGTGGCCTACTCGGTCGACTCCGCGCGTGTGGGACAGAAGACCGACTACGACAAGCTCACGCTCGACATCGAGACCGACGGCTCGCTGGACCCGCAGGCCGCCCTTCGCGAGGCCGCGGAGATCCTCATCAAGTACCTGGCCATCTTCACCGATGCGGACCGGGTCGAGGCACTCCGCGACCAAGGTGCCGCGCTCGTGGCCGGCGACCTCGGCCTAGGTGCCGACGGAGCCGGCGCGCCGGGTGCGGGCGGCATGGACGAGATCCTGATCGAGGAGCTGGAGCTGGGCGTGCGCTCGTACAACTGCCTCAAGCGCGCCGGCATCCAGACGGTCGGGGACCTGGTCCAGAAGAGCGAGTCCGAGCTGGCGGCGATCCCGAACTTCGGGCGCAAGTCGATCGAGGAGGTCAAGGAGACCCTCGAGGCTCGCGGCCTGGGGCTGCGGGCCGGCTAGGTAGGAGCCAGTCCGTGCGCCATCGCAAGCAGAGGGGCAAGCTCTCGCGCACCTCGGCGCACCGCAAGGCGCTGTTCATGAACCTGTGCCGCGAGGTGATCGACCACGAGCGCATCCGAACCACCGAGGCCAAGGCCAAGGCGGTCAAGCCGGAGCTCGAGCGGCTGATCACGCTGGCCAAGAGGGGGGACCAGCACTCGCGCCGGACGGCGATGTCCCGCCTCGGGCAGGACAAGTTCGTGGTCTACAAGCTCTTCGAGGAGATCGCCCCCCGCTATGCCGAGCGCGAGGGCGGCTACACCCGCATCCTCAAGCTGGGCCCGCGCCAGTCGGACTCCACGGAGATGGTCTTCCTCGAGCTGGTCTAGCCGGCCGGCAGGCGCTGACTATTCAGCGAGTCGCGCGCGGGTCCGGCGGGGGGTCGGCGGCGATCACCCGCCTCATCGGCGGCCCCGGATCCAGCCGGCTGAGCTCGGGCAGTCGCCCGCTGACGCTGATCACCTCAGCGGCGGGCCTGGCGAGCCAGTACCCGCCCTCGGTCAGCTCGAGCAGGGCCCTGACCGCGTAGTCCACCTTCGCCGTGACGCGTACGCCCTCATTGTGCATGGAGGCGGCCGGGCGTGGCCCCGCGTACTAGTCTCGCGGCGTGGACTTCGCCGAGTTCAAGCAACGTCAGAGCCGAACCTGGGGCCAGGGCGACTACGCGGTGCTGTCGCAGCTGCTGGCGCCCGCCGCCCGCGAGCTGTGCGACGCGTGCGCTGTGTCCGCTGGCCAGGAGGTCCTGGACGTGGCCGCGGGTGACGGCAACTTCGCGCTGGCATGCGCCGAGGAAGGGGCGAGCGTCGTGGCCACGGATCTCGCACCTGGGATGGTGGAACGAGGCATGGCGCGGATGCGCGATGAGGGCGTCGACGTGGAGTGGCAGGTGGCGGACGCCGAGGCGCTCCCCTTCGGCGACGGCCGGTTCGAGTGCGCGGGGTCGGTCTTCGGCGTGATGTTGGCCCCGCGCCCCGAGGTCGCGGCCCGAGAGCTCTTTCGCGTCGTGCGGCCCGGGAACACCGTGGGCCTGACGGCCTGGACGCCGGACAGCTTCCCCGCGGAGATGTTCCGGATCGGCCGCCGCTATTCGCCGCCGCCCCCGGACGTTCCCGAGAGCTCCGAATGGGGGCACGAGGACCTCGTGCGGCGCCGCCTCGACGGCCTGGCCGGGACGCTCGACATCGAGCGGAGCACCGTGACATGGGAGGCGGAGTCGCCCGAGGCGCTGGTGGCCTTGATGGAGCGGGGCTCGCCGCCGATGGCGGCCGCCCGCCAGGCGCTCCCGGCCGAGCGGATGGAGGACATGCTCGGTGAGCTCCTCGAGCTGATCCGGCGCCTGAGCGGCGGCGACGGGCCCGTGGCCATCGAAGGCGAGTACCTCCTGATCGTCGCGCGCAAGCGCGGTTAGACCGCTGGCCGCGCGCCTGCTGCTCGAGTACGACGGGACCGGGTTCGCCGGGTGGGCCCGCCAGCGTGGCGAGCGTACGGTTCAGGACGTGCTCGAGACGGCGCTGGCCACCGTTCGCCGCGAGACCGTGCCGCTCACCGTGGCCGGGCGCACCGACCGCGGCGTGCACGCTCGCGGCCAGGTGGCCAGCCATCCGGGTGAGCGCGTGGAGGCCCGGCGACTAAACGGGCTGCTGCCCGACGACGTGAGCGTGGTGGCCAGCGAGCCCGCCGCCGACGGTTTCGACGCGCGGCGGGACGCGACCGCCCGCACCTACCGGTATCGCGTGGTGCCCCGCTCGGCCCATAGCCCGCTGGAGCGTCACCATGCGCTGCTCTGGCATCGCACGCTCGACCGCGGCGTCCTGGAGGCCTGCGCGGCCGCCATCCGTGGACGCCACGACTTCACCGCCTTCACCCCCACTGATACGACTCACAGCAGGTTCGAGCGCCACGTCACGCGTGCGGAATGGGTGGAGGAGCCGGTGGGCATCCTCGCGTTCTGGATCGAGGCCGACAGCTACATGCGTCACATGGTCCGCATCCTCGTCGGCACGATGCTCGCCATCGCCTCCGGGCGGCCGGAGATGCCGGACATGCCCCACCTGCTGTCCGGTCGGCCCCGCTCCGAGGCGGCGGAGACGGCGCCGGCGCACGGCCTCTGCCTGGAGGCCGTGCGCTACTGATCGGCGACGCCCGACGACTATCCTCGATGGCCGCATGAGGGTCCTGCTCACCAACGACGACGGCATCGACGCGCTGGGTCTTCGGACGCTGCGCGAGGCGCTGGTGGATGTCCCGGGCGTGGATCTGGACGTGATCGCACCGGACTCGAACCGGAGCGCCATGGCCCGCAGCATCACCACCCGCCGTCCGCTGTGGGTGGACGAGGTGGACTTCGGCGACGGCCACACCGGCTTCGCGACCGACGGGACCCCGGTGGACTGCGTGCGGTTCGCGTTGCTCGGGCTCCTGGACGCCGAGCCCGATCTGATCGTGTCCGGGATCAACCACGGCTCCAACCTGGGCGACGACATCACGTACTCGGGGACGGTGGCCGCCGCGCTCGAGGGCATCGTGCTCGGCATCCCGGCCATCGCCGTCTCCCAGCAGGCCTTCCCTGGCCGCCTGGACTCCTGGGTGGCGCGCGAATGGCGCCGCGAGGACTTCGAGGTGGCCGCGGCGTTCGTCGCGCGCATGGTGCTCGAGCTGGAGCACGTCCCCATGCCCGAGGGCACGCTGCTGAACGTCAACTGCCCGGCGGGCGAGGTGCACGGCGCGCGGGCCTGCCGTCTGGGCAAGCGGATCTACCGCGACCGCATGGAGCTGACCGAGGAGGAGGACGGACGCCGTCGTTTCTGGATCTACGGCGCCCAGCCCGGATACCACGAGGAGGACGGCACCGACTTCGCGGCGCTGGCCGACGGCCGGATCGCAGTGACGCCGATGCATTTCGACCTGACCGACCAATCCGGCATAGAGGGACTGGAGGGCTTTGAGCTCGACCGTCTCCTGCGCCCCGCGGCGCGCGAGGTGTGAGCCGCACCGCGTCCTCCGCCGCCGAGCGCGCCGCCGAGCTGCGGAGCGTGCTCGAGCACCACAACCACCGCTACTACGTTCTCGACGATCCCGAGGTCTCGGACTCTGACTACGACGCCCTGATCAACGAGCTGCGCGACCTGGAGGCCGAGCACCCCGACCTCCGTACGCCGGACTCGCCGACGCAGCGTACGGGTGCGGACCCGCTCGACAAGTTCGAGGAGGTCGCCCACCTGCAACCGATGCTGTCGTTGGCCAACGCCCGCAACGAGGAGGAGCTCAAGGCCTGGGTGCTCAGGAGCGAGCGCTACCTGCAGCGGCGGGGCGCGGAGCTCGGCGAGATCCGCTTCGTGACCGAGCCAAAGGTCGACGGGCTGGCCATCTCGCTGGTCTACCAGGACGGCGTCCTGGTCCGGGGCGCCACGCGCGGCAACGGCGAGGTGGGCGAGCAGGTGACCGAGAACCTGCGCACGATCGGCGCCATCCCGCTGCGGGTGGAGGGAGCCCCCCCACTCCTGGAGGTACGCGGCGAGGTGTACCTGCCGCTGGCGGCGTTCGCGCGCCTCAACGAGCAGCGCGCCGCGGCCGGCGAGCCCGTGTTCGCCAACCCGCGCAACTCGGCTGCAGGTTCCATCCGCCAGCTGGACCCCAAGCTCGCCGCCGCGCGCCCGCTGTCGATGTGGTCGTACGGGATCGGTGCGCTGGAGGGCCTGGAGTTCACCTCCCAGCTGGAGTCGCTCGAGTGGCTGCGTGATCACGGCTTCCGCGTGAACCCGGAGATCGAGGTGCACGACGAGCTGGACGCGGTCGTCCAGTCATGCCGTGCGTGGGAGGAGCGCCGCGACCGCCTGGACTTCGAGATCGATGGCGTCGTGGTCAAGGTGGACGACCTGGCGCTGCAGCGCGCGCTCGGCGTCGTGGGCCGCGAGCCGCGCGGGGCCATCGCCTGGAAGTTCCCGCCGATGACCGCCTCCACCACGCTCCAACGCGTCGCGTGGAACGTGGGCCGCACCGGCCACCTGATTCCCTTCGCCCAGCTGGAGCCGGTCCAGGTCTCGGGCGTGACCGTGAAGCTCGCCACCCTGCACAACGAGGAGGACCTGGACCGCAAGGACGTGCGCGACGGTGACGAGGTGATCGTCATGCGGGCCGGTGACGTGATCCCCCAGGTGGTGTCGCCCACGGCCAAGGCGCAGAGGGCGAAGAAGCGGTCGGCAAAGCCCCGCCCCCCGGCCGAGTGCCCCATGTGCGGCACGCCGACCGTCAAGCCGGAGGAGGGGGTGTGGACGATCTGCCCCAACCGGGCGTCGTGCCCAGGACAGATCTTCCAGGCGGTCAAGCACTTCGTGGGTGCGATGGACATCGACGGCTTGGGGGAGGAGAACGTCCGCCGGTTCCTCGAGGCCGGCCTGATCGAGAACGTGGCCGACATCTACGAGCTGAACGCCGAGCGCCTGACCGCGCTGGACGGCTTCGGCGAGATTTCGGCCGGCAACCTGGTCGCCGCCGTGGACGCCTCCCGGGCGCAGCCCTTCCGGCTTGTGCTCTACGCGCTCGGGATCCCTGGGATCGGGTACGTGAACGCCCGTGCCATCACCCAGCACTTGCGCACTATGGATGCGCTACTGGACGCCGATGCCGAGCGGATCGAGGCCGTGCCGGGCATCGGCCCCATCCTGGCCCGGGCAATCGCCCAGACGCTCGAGGAGGAGCACACGCGCGGGCTGATCGAGCGACTGCGCGGTCACGGTCTGCAGATGGAGGACGACGGACCGCCACCTGGGGATGAGGGCGGCCCGCTGGCGGGGAGGACGCTGGTGCTCACCGGCACCTTGCCCCACCTCACCCGCGAGGATGCGACCGAGAGGGTCGAGGCGGCGGGAGGCAAGGTCACCGGCTCGGTGTCGAAGAAGACCGACTACGTCGTGGCGGGCGAGGACCCCGGCTCCAAGTACACGAAGGCACAGGAGCTCGGCACGGAGATCCTCGACGAGGACGGCCTGCTGGAGCTGCTCGGGGGGTAGTCCGGCCCCGTCGGCCGGAATTGCTAACGCCGGACCGCGGCGATGGCCTGCAGCATCCGGTCCTGGACCACGCGCGCCGGCGCTGTGTAGACCCCGTTCATCAGGATGGAGAAGGCGTAGGTGTCGCCCGAGCGCGCCTCGCAGTAGCCCGACAGCGCGCTCACGTTCGACAGGGTCCCGGTCTTGCCGTGGCAGCGGCCGCGGGCCGGGCCGCTCCGCATCCGGGTGGCCAGCGTCCCGTCGGCGCCGGCCACGGCCAGCGATCGGAGAAACGCGTCGGAGTAGTCCTCGTGGAGGATCGCGAGCAGCAGGTCGCCTACCTCGGCGGGCGAGGCCACGTTCCCGCGACTGAGTCCCGACCCGTCGACCAGGCGCGCGCGCGAGCCGAGCCTGCGAGCGTGCGCGGCCGCCAGGCGGGCGCCGCCGCGTGTGCTCCCTCGGCCGCTGGCCTGGAAGGACAGGTCCTTAAGGAGCATCTCGGCGAAGAAGTTGTCCGACGACTTGTTGGTGAGCGCGGCCAGGCGCCTCATCGGCGGGGAGTCGACGCTGGCGAGCACATGGAGCCCGGCGCCCGCCCGCCCCGACCTCGGCCGCCGGCGAATCACCACGTCGCGCGCCTCCAAGGCATCATCGAGGCGCGCGGCCGCGAAGGCAGGCGGGTTGAGCTGGAAGCCGTACCCGCCCTCGGAGGCCAGGCCGCGGTTGTAGGCGAGCGCGCTCAGCGGCCCCACCCAGATCGACGTGCGGTAGGAAGAGTCGGGCCCGCCGCGCAGCGAGTCGAAGTGCGATTCGTCCCCGATCACCCTCCCGGTGATCCGCTCGATCCCGGATGCCGTGAGGGCGCGCGCCAGAGTCTCCACGGTGGCGCCCACACCGTAGGAGCGGCGGGTGAAGCGATTGCTGCCGAAGGTCGGGTCGCCGCCGCCACGAAGGATCAGATCGCCGCGCCAGACGCCGTCCTCGTTCAAGCGCCCTTGGCCGAGCACCTCGGTCCCCAGCGTGCCCTCGGAGCCGTAGCGGGCAAGCGCAGCTGCGGTGGTGAACAACTTGGTGTTGGAGGCCAGGATGCGAGCCGTGCCGTGCTTCCAGCGGAACACCGCCCTCCCGGTGGAGGCGTTGAAAACGTAGGCCCCCGACGCTCGCCCGGCGGAGCGCATCTGGCGGGCCAGGACGGTCTTCAGGGGCGACTGGGTGGCACGGGCGTCGGCCCGCGACGGCGCCGCGTCGGCGGGGAGCGGAGCGGCCGCGGCGGCGATGCCGGCGGCCAGCGCCGTGGCGAGCACCCTGACGGTGGACGGCATAAGGCCCCGAACACGCTAGCGGCCTAAGCGGAGCGGTACGGCCTCCCCATCCGCGATACTCGCATGGCCATGGGCGAGGTGGTCAGGCTCCAGAAGCCGACGCAGAAGGCCAGAAGGACGGCTCCCAAGCCGGCCCGGAGGCGTGCGCGGCGATCCCGCACCGCGCTGGTCCTGGGCGGTGGCGGCTTCACCGGAGGGGTCTACGAGATCGGCGCCCTGCGCGCACTCGACCTGTTGGCCGTGAACCGCACGGTCAACCAGTTCGACGTCTACGTGGGCACCAGCGCAGGCTCCTTCGTGGCGTCGCTGGTGGCCAACGGCGTGACCCCCGAGGAGATGATGCGGGTGGTTAACCAGCAGGTGCCCACGCCGTTCAAGGATGTGGACCGCGGCACGCTGATGCGCACCAACGCTCGCGAGATCGCCCAGAGCGCGGCTCTGCTGCCACTGCGGGTCCTGGGCCTGGCACGCAGCTTCGTCGGTCAGCTGGGCTCCGCGTCGGTGATCGACCTGGCCGTAGGTCTTGCCGAGACCCTGCCTTCGGGCCTCTACGACGGTCGCGGGATCCAGGAGTACCTGGAGGCCGTGCTCGGCGATCCCGACCGGGTCAACGATTTCCGCCTGCTCGACAACGAGCTCTACCTGACCGCCACCGACCTGGATACCTGCGAGCGGATCGTGCTCGGCGGCCCCGACTGGGACGACGTGCCGATCGCGCGGGCCGTGGCCGCCTCGACCGCATTGCCGATGGTCTACAAGCCACTGGAGATCAAGGGCCGGCACCTGGTGGACGGTGGCATTCGCTCCACCACGAACGTGGACATCGCCGTGGAACGGGGCGCCAAGTTCGTGATCGTGGTCAACCCGCTGGTGCCCTACGTCAACGACTTTCAGAAGGTCATTCCGACCATGCTCGGGAGCCGCGTGCGCCGGGTGGCGGACATGGGCTTTCCCCAGATCGGCTATCAGGCCTTCAAGCTCCTCGCCCACCAGCGACTCCACGAGGCGGTATCGCGCTGGCGCGAGAAGTACCCGGGAGTGGACATCATCCTGATCGAGCCCGACCCCAACGACGAGCTGATGTTCGAGACCAACATCCTGAACTTCAACCGCCGGGTGGAGATCGCCCGGCACGGGTTCGAGTCGGTGACGCTCAAGCTGGCCTCCGACTACGACGAGCTCAAAGCGGTCTGCGCCAAGCACGGGATCGACATCTCGGCCACTCGGGTGCGCAAGGTGGTGCGCCGGTTCGCCGAGGAGCGCGAGCGCACCGCCGGCTGGCGGCGCATCCTCGAACAGACCACGGGTGCCCTGCTGCGGCAGTCCGAGCAGGCCTGACGGCGCCTACTGCCCGCCGACCAGGATGTTCTCGAGCGCCCTCAGCATGCGGTCGCTCGCCGCGGAATCCCGCACAGTGGCCCGTATGTGCTCGTCCGCTCCGAGCGGCCCTCCCGGAGCGACGATGATCCCCTGCTTACGCAGGCGCTCGGCCAGCTCGCGACCGTCCATCTCCCGCGCCCGCAGCCAGAGGAAGTTGCCGTGGCTCGCACCGACCTCAACGGGAAGGTCCAGCAGCCCGCGCAGCAGACGCGCCCGCTCGGACAGGACGGTCTCTCGCCGCCGCTCGATCTCCGCGTCCCCGGTGCGCAGGGCGTGCTCCACCGCGGCCTGCGTGAGGGCGTTGACCCCGTGCACGGGGGCGATGGTCCCCAGCAGCCCGGCGTCGGTGCCCACGGCATAGCCGGCGCGCAGGCCCGACAGCCCGTAGGCCTTCGAGAACGTCCGCACCACCAGCAGGCGCGGGAAGGCGTCGACGAGGCGCAGGCACGCGTCCTCCTCCTCGGCCTCCTGGAAGTGGACGAGCGCCTCGTCCAGCAGCACGTGCACCCGCTCCGGCAGCACGGCCAGCAGCGGACCGAGCTCGTTGGCGGGCAGGTAGTGGCCGGTCGGGTCGTTGGGATTGCAGATCACGATGGCTCGCGTGCGGTCGGTGACCGCCGCGGCCAGCGTCGATCCGCGCGGCCCGTCCTCGTAGGCCACTGAGACCGGCCGGGCCCCTGCGCGCGCGGCCATCAGCGGGTAGAGGGGGTAGGAGGGCCAGGGTGTGATCAGCTCGTCGCCCTCTCCCAGGAGGGTCAGGGCGGCGGCCTGGAGCAGGTCCGCAGCGCCGTTTCCCAGCACCACTTGCTCCGGCTCCACGTCGTGACGCTCAGCCAGGAGCCGGCGGATTCCGCTCGCGTGGCGGTCGGGGTACCCGTTGACCCGTCCGCGCGCGCGGTAGATCGCGGCGTTCACGATCTCCGAGTCGGGCATGTCCGGCCACTCGGTGCCCGACAGGTCCAGGTCCGGCACGCGCTCCAGGGCCTGCCGGCGCTCCTCGTGGCGCCTCTTGCGGCGTTCCAGGTTCGGCTCCTCCTCGTCGACGTCGTCGAACTGGCGGTAGTAGCTGAAGAGGTCCACGAACGCGCCCCGCCTACGCGGGCGCGAGGCTGGGCGCCGGGCCCTGGATGAAGAGGAACCAAATGGTGAAGGCCAGCGCCGCGACGCCGACGCTGGCGGCGAAGATCCGCTCCAGCGCTCCGCGCTCCTGGCGGTGGCCCGCGGCCCGCCGGACGAGCTTCCATGCGTGGTCCACGCGCTTGGCGGCGGCCATGGTGAGCATCAGCGAGGCCAGGCAGCCGAGCATGATCACCGAGATGCCCGCCGTGACGTAGCCGGTGAGGTACTCGACCTGGGAACCGACCCAGAGCCACCCGGCGGGCTGGGGGCCGAACAGGGTGAGGCACATGGCCAGCTCGACCGCCAGCAGCAGATGGGCGACTATCCTGTCGCGGCGCTGGCGAGACTCCGTGACTCCCTGTGGCGCATCCGGAAAACGAACGGGCGCGGTGCCGGGACGGCGCCCGATGAACAGTCCGCCGGTGTCGGTGGGGTCGTTGCTGGCCATCGTCCTCAGCGGCGCCCTGGGGCGCCGCTGCCCTGCTAACGCTAGCGCGCGCCGTCGTAGACGCCGTCCACCACGCCCGCGTACTTCTCGTGGACCACGCTGCGCTTGACCTTCAGCGACGGTGTCAGCTCCCCGCCCTCGATCGAGAGATCGGCGGGCAGGATGGCGAACCGCTTAATCTGCTCCACCGGGCCGACGTGGGAGTTCACCTCGTCCACCACCTTCTGGAGCTCAGCACGCACCTTCTCGTCCTCGGCCAGCGCGGCCGGGTCGGTGGACTCGGTGCCCACTGCCTGCGCAAGGTTGGATGCTTCCTCGGCGTCGAGCGTCAGCAGCGCGATGAGGTAGGGCCGGCGGTCACCCACCACCACGGCCTGGGATACCCAGCGGCTCTGCTTTAGCCCGTTCTCCAGGTTCGCCGGCGTGATGTTCTTCCCGCCCGCGGTGATGATGATGTCCTTCTTGCGGCCCGTGATGTAGAGGAATCCGTCCTCGTCCAGGCTGCCCAGATCGCCGGTGTGCAGCCATCCGTCCTCGAGCGCCTCGGCCGTCGCGTCCTCGTTCTTGTAGTAGCCCCGGAAGATGTTCGGCCCCTTGATCAGGATCTCGCCGTCGTCGGCGATCCTGACCTCCACCCCGTCGAGGGGGCGGCCCACTGAGCCGAAGCGGAACCCGTCTTCGATGGCCCGGTTGACGGTGGCACTGGTGGCCGTCTCCGTCATGCCGTAGCCCTCCATCACGGGCACTCCGCAGGCGTAGAAGAACCGGAGGATCTCCGGGGCGATCGGGGCCGCGCCCGTGACGCACTCGCGGATCCGGCCCCCGAAGATGGCGCGCACATTCTTGTAGAGCGCCTCCTCGGCCTTGTCGAAGGCGGCCTCCAGCTCGGCGGGGACGTCCTGCCCGCCGGCGCGGGCCATCCGCACCTTCACGCCCAGCTCGACGGCCTGCTCGAGCTGGGCGCGGTCCGGCGCGGCGGCCGTGGCCATCGAGTAGATCTTCTCGAAGATACGCGGCACGGACGGGAAGTAGGTGGGCTTGACCTGGGCGAGGTCGGGGATGATCTGCTTGGGGTCGCGTGACCAGTAGGCCAGCGTTGTGCCGAGGTCGAAGACCACGAACTGGATCAGGATCGCGAACGCGTGCGCCAGCGGCAGGAAGAGGTAGGCGGAGTCGCCGTCCTTGAGCACGCTGTTCTTGACCGCGGCGTCGGTGATCGAGCGGTAGTTGCCGTGAGTCAGCAGACAGCCCTTGGGGGGGCCGGTGGTGCCCGACGTGTAGATGAACAGGCAGACGTCGTCGCTCGTAACGGCCTCGTAGCGGGCCCGCCACTCCGCCTCGTCTCGTCCCCGGCCGCGCTCGCGCAGCGCGTCCAGGCTGATCGCGTCATCGGCCAGGTCGGCGCCCTCGGGCGACAGGACGATCACGTGGCCCAGGTCGGGACAGTCCTCGCGCACCTGGCGGACCTTGGCCAGCTGCTCGGCATCCTCGACGAATACCGCGCGCGCGTCGGAATGGGCCAGCACGTACTGGCATTCCTCGGCGGAGTTGGTCTGGTAGACCGTGACCAGCGCACCGCCGGCGGTCACGATCCCGAAGCAGGCGTCGGTCCACTCGGGCCGGGTGTGGGCACAGATGGCCACCCGGTCGGCGTGCTGGATGCCCAGGTCGATCAGTCCGAGGGCGACCTCGCGCGCGGCTTCGCCGAGCGCAGCGTAGGTGCGGTCGACCCACTCGTCGCCGCTCTTGAACCGCTGAGCGACCGCGTCGCCATGCCGCTCGACAGCGCGCGGCAGCAGGTCCGCGATGGTCTTAGAGCCGGTGCCGGCCCCGGCGGACGTCTGCCCGGCGGTCACTGCTTCCATGCCCTCTCCCTCTCGACGACTGCTAGAGGGATGAGATTGTAAGCGCAGTCAGAGGCCCGCAGGCCCGGCGTCAGGCCTGAGCAAGCTCCTTGGAGCGCTTGGTCTGCTTGAGGGTGGTGATGAAGAGGGTCTTATCGATCCGGCCCTGGAATATCGGGACGCCCATCTCCATGCACTTCGAGATGACCTCACGCCGGTGCATCCCTGCCTCGCGGCCGAGCTCGGTGGGCGTCAGGTGGATCGCCATGTAGCTGTTCCTCCTCGTCGAATGGCTGCCTCCAGAGGCAGGGTAACGCCTGCGGGAGACGGTGCAACCCGAAGTGGGCAAATTGCGCAGTACTGCGCCGCCGAGGGCGCAGTAACCTGCCGCCGGTGAGCTCGAAGCGAGCGGCCGCGACCACCGACGACTCCCTGCTCGAGTCCATCATGGACACGAGCCTGTACTCGATGGGGGCCTACTTCAGCGACGAGCACCCCGACCTGGTGGACGCCGTGATCGCCCAGAGCGAGGCGATCGAGGAGGCCGGCCTGCGGGCGTACGCGGAGACGAACGAGATGACCCTCTCAGCGTGCTTCGAGACGCTGCTGACGGGGCTCGCGGTGCGCTACTACAACGCGGTCGCGGCGTAGCGGCGGCGCCGCCGCAACACTCGTTGCCCAGGGTTTTCTAGACCAAGGACGCTTGGCCCGGTGCCGCAGTTGCGAGGAGGGCTCCCGCGACGAGCGCGGTTCGGGCCAGCCGCGCGATGCGAGTAGTGGTCCCTCCGAAGCGCTGCGAGCTTTAGCCTCACGTCTCCGCGGCGGACGGCCCGGCGGCAGGGTCGGTCGCCGCCGGGTACTGCCAGTCGGGCTGCCGAGATTTGAACTCGGGACCTCTCCGACCCGAACGGAGCGCGCTACCAGGCTGCGCCACAGCCCGCACTGGCGGAAGCCTAGCGGCGACCAGCCATACTCCGGCCGGGTGAGGGTTCTGAGCGGCCGCGTGACCTGCCTGCTGGCCGCCACCATGACCGTGGCCGGCTGCACGTCGGGAGACAACGGCGACGCCGTGGCCCGCACCGAGACCGCGACGACGGCGACAGCCGAGCCCCCGCCCGCCGAGCGGCCGAAGACGGCGGCACGGGCGGCGCGACGGGGTGTGCGCCTACTGCTCCTCGGGCGCTTCCAGGAGCCCACGTACCTGGCCGCCCCGCGCGGAGACCGCCGCCGATTCGTGGTCGAGCGCGAGGGGCGCATCCGCATCGTCAGCCGCGGGCGGGTGCTGGGCCGGCCCTTCCTGGACATCGCCGGCCTCGTGACCAGCGGGGGCGAGAGCGGGCTGCTCTCGATGGCCTTCGCCGCGGACTACGACCGCTCGGGACGATTCTGGGTCTATTACACGGACTCCGCCGGCTACCTCCGGATCGACCAGTTCCGCCGCGGCGAGGGCACGCCCAACCGGGCCGACCCGGACAGCCGCCGGCTCGTCATCCGGGTGCCTCACAACCGGAGCAACCACAAGGGCGGCCAGCTGCAGACCGGGCCCGACGGCATGCTCTACGCCGGCTTCGGAGACGGCGGGGGCGGCGGCGACCCGGACCTCAATGCGCAGAACCTGTCACGCCAGCTGGGCAAGCTCATCCGCGTGGCCCCGCGCCCGGGAGGCGGCTTTTCGGTGCCGCGCGACAACCCCTTCGTCGGCCGTGCCGGCGCCCGGCCGGAGACCTGGGCCTACGGCGTGCGCAACCCCTACCGCTTCTCGTTCGACCGCCGGACGGGCGACCTGACGGTCGGCGACGTGGGCCAGGACGCCTTCGAGGAGATCGATTTCGTCCCCAACGGGCGCGGCGGCGGGCGCGCGCCGCGAGGGGGCTACAACTTCGGCTGGAACGTCTTCGAGGGACGCAGCCGGTACGCCCAGGGGAGGGCCCCGCGCCACCTGTCGCCGGTGATCACTCACTCCCGGGGCGAGGGCTTCTGCTCGGTCATCGGCGGCTACGTGATCCGCGATCGCTCGATGCGCGGCAGTGGGCTCTACGGCCGGTACGTCTACGGCGATCTCTGCGAGCCCCAGCTGCGCGTGTCACGCCTGCGGCGGGGACAGGCATCCTCGAGGAGGATCGCCGCGCAGGTGTCCCAGCTCGTGTCGTTCGGGGAAGACGGCCGCGGGCGGGTTCACGCGGTTTCCCTGGAGGGCCCCGTCTACCGGCTGGCGCCGCGCTAGTACCCCCGTCCGGAACTTTCGGCCGGATGACTAGTCGAAGTCGACCTCGACCGCGCCCAGGGCCTCGAACTCCAGCCGGACCCGGTCGCCCGCCGACACCGAGGGGGGCGGGGCGATCACTCCGGTGATGATGCACTCGCCGGGTCGCAGCTCCTCCCCGGCCTCCTCCAGGCGAGCGGCCACGGCCTCCACCATCGCCGTCAGCGCGGCCCCCGTCCGCTCGGCGGGCACGGCCTCCGTCTCCTCGCCGTTGACGAGGACGCGAGCGGCGCCCGGCGCGCCGGTCTCCACCCGGGGACCGAAGGCCACCGCCCGATGGAAGACGTTGCCCGCCACGATGGCCTCGATCCCCAGGTCGAGGTCGGGCGTGGCGGCCACCTCGATCGCCGGCAGCAGCGCGACGATGGCGCGCCCGTCGGGACCGATCTCCACCGCCACCTCGGGCTCGGCCACGAAGGACCCTCCCGCCGTGGGGAACCTCCCGCCGTCCTCGATTAGCCCGGCGGTAGACAGAAAGCCGGCCACCGGGCCCGCGATGCCGAGCTTGTCCTGCAGGGCGGGGACGTTGAAGCCCACCTTCCAACCCAGCGGCTCGGCACCGCCCGCGAGCAGCTCGGTGCGGTGGGCGAGCTGCCGGCGCATTCCGGCCGCGGCCGCGTCGTCGCTCACGGTCGCATTACGATCTTCAGCGCCTCGCGGCGGTCGTAGATGGCGTAAGCCTCTTCCGCGTCCTCCAAGGCCATGTGCCTGCTCACGAGGGGCGTGGGGTCGAGCACCCCGGCGGCCATCATCGACAGCACCCGGTCCACGTGCCCGATCACGTTGGCGTGACCGGTGGTGAGGGTGAGGGCCTTGATCCAGATGATGCCCATGTGCACGGGGATGCGCTCGGCGTAGACGCCGATGGCGGACACGTTCCCCGCCTTGCGCGCCAGGCGACAGGCCAGCTCCAGCGCATCGGGGTGCCCGACCGCGTCCACGGCCACGTCCACGCCGCGGCCGTCGGTGAGAGCCTTGACCGCGGCACGCGGATCGTCCTCTGTCAGATGCAGCGGGTGGGCGCCGAGCGCCTCCGCCACTCGCAGGCGGTCCTCGACCGTGTCGATGGCCATGACACGCGACGCCCCCGCCGCGCGCGCGGCCTGGACGGCGCAGAGCCCCACCGGTCCCAGGCCGAGCACGGCGACGGTGTCGCCCGCCTCTATGCCCGCCTGGGCCACGGCGTGGTACCCGGTGCCCATGACGTCGCCCGCGAAGAGCGCGGCGTCGTCCGACATGCCCTCAGGCACCCTTCGCAGCGTCAGGTTGGCGTGTGGCACCAGCACCTGCTCGGCCTGCGCGCCCTGCAGCGAGCCGAGCGTCTTCCCGTGGCCGAAGACCCGGCCCTCGTCGCACTTGTGGTAGTCCCCGCGGCGGCAGAAGAAGCAGTTGCCGCACGCCGAGCAGTAACAACCGAGCACGCGGTCGCCCTCCGCAACCTCGGTGACCCCGTCGCCCGCCGTGATCACCGTGCCCACGAACTCGTGTCCGAGGATGAAGCCCGGCTCGATGGACACGCGCCCGTGGTAGATGTGCAGGTCGGACCCGCAGACGCCGGTCGCCTCCACGCGTACCACCGCATCGTCACGCTCCACGGGCTCGGGCTCCGGGCGCTCGTCTACCCGAACCTCGCCCGGCGCCTGGAAGGTGACCGCCTTCATCGGGCGACCAGGCTACCTAGGATGCCCCGCCGTGAGCCAGGAAGCGTTTTACGAGCCCGACGGCGAGCGGCTGGTCCCGAGCGAGCTGACCCGCGGGCCTTGGGATCCGGACGCCCAGCACGCCGGCCCGCCCGCGGCGCTCGGCCGGGCCATCGAGCGGTGCGAGCCGCGGGAGGGCGGCCAGGTGGCCCGTGTGACACTGGAGATCCTCGGGCCCGTGCCCCTGGCTCCGCTGACCGCATCGGCCCGGGTGGTCAGGCCGGGCCGCAGCGTCGAGTTGCTGGAGGCCTCGCTCAGCGCGCCGGACGGGGAGGTCATGCACGCCCGGGCCTGGAGGCTGATCACGCGCCCGACCGACCTCGATCCTCGGCCGGCGCCCGATCCACCCCCGCCGGGCCCCGACCGCGCCCAGGAGCGCGACTTCTTTCCCACGGGCCGGCCCGGCTACCACACGGCCATGGACAGCCGGTTTCTCCGGGGCGCGTTCCTCGAGCCCGGGCCCGCCATGGTCTGGATGCGCCAGCGGCCGGCGCTCGTGGCCGGGAGGCCCCGAGCCCGCTAGAGCGGGTGCTGGTTGTGGCCGACGCGGGAAACGGGGTCAGCGCAGCGCTGGACTGGCGCCGGTACGTCTTCATCAACACGGACTTGAGCGTGCACCTCAAGCGGTTGCCGGAGGGCGGGTGGATCGGGCTGGACGCAGTCACCTGGCCGGAGCCACACGGCATCGGGCTCACCGACAGCGTGCTGTGGGACGAGGGCGGTCGCCTGGGCCGGGCCGTCCAGACCCTGCTGGTGCGCGAGCGCTAATGCACGGCCGTTCACGCACCCTGCCGCCTGAGAGAATGACCGCCCCATCCCCTGAGAGGAGCTGAGACTTGCCCTATTTCAAGGACGCCGACGAGGTCTACGCATACATCGGGAAGCTGTTCGAGGACCTGGCCGACGACGAGGAGCTGGCGCCCAAGTTCCGACGCGCGAACACGATCGTCCAATACAGGTACCGCGAGCCCGAGTCGCAGATCACCGTCCGGCTGATGGAGGGCGAGGACGGCAGGGTGGACTGCGGCCCGACGGAGATGGAGCCCGAGGTGGTGATGACGATGGACGCCGACACCGCCCACCGCTTCTGGCTGGGCAAGGTCAACGTGACCGTGGCCCTGGCCCGCGGCCAGATGAAGGCCAAGGGGCCCGTCGCGAAGATCCTCAAGCTGGTCCCGCTGACCAAGCCGATCTTCCCGCGCTACAAGGGCATACTGGAGCGCGCCGAGCGTCAGGATCTTCTGGAGGCCTCCTGATGTCGTCCGCGTCGGTGGACCCGATGGCCCGCCAGATGGCGGGCTTCAAGGACTTCTACCAGTACGCCTCCACGACACGGGTGATCGTCGGCCGCGACCTGATCGGCTCGGCCGGGTTCGAGTTCCAGAAGGAGGGCGCGCGCCGGGTCCTGCTCGTCACCGACAAGGTGATTCGCGACACGGGGCTGGCCGAGCGGGTGGAGGCCGGCCTGACCGACGGCGGGCTCGAGGTGGCGGGCGTGTTCGACGACGTGCCTCAGGACTCGTCGACCGATGTGGTCGAGAGCTGCGCGGCCGCGGCCAAGGACGCGGGCGCCGACTCGTTCCTCGCCGTGGGCGGCGGTTCGGTGATGGACACGGCCAAGGTGGCGGACGCCGTCTTCACTCACGGGGGCACCGCACGCGAGCAGGAGGGCTTCTTCCTCCTGCCGCGGGAGGACGACGGCATGGGCCGCCCGCTGGAGGTGGCTCCGCTGGCCTGCATCCCCACGACGGCGGGCACCGGCAGCGAGGTCTCCATGGCCGCGGTGATCAAGGACCACGAGCACAAGGTCAAGCTCGAGATCGCCGACTTCCCCCTCTTCCCCCGCCTGGCGATCCTGGATCCGGACTGCACCCGCACGCTGCCCCCGCCCATCGCCGCAGCCACCGGCATGGACGCGCTGACCCACGCGGTGGAGGGCTACGTGTCGGTCGATTGGAGCCCCCACCAGGACGCCCGGTCGCTGCAGGCCCTGCGCATGATCCGGGACAACCTCGAGCGCGCTGTGCAGACGCCCGAGGACGAGGTCGCCCGCGGCAACATGCTGATCGCGGCCAACATCGCCATCACGATCGCCCTCGGCTCCGTGCACGCGATGTCCCACCCCGCGGGCGCGCACTTCGGCGTGCCGCACGGGATGGCCAACGCGATTCACCTGCCGCACGTGATCCGCTTCAACGCCGAGGGCGGCGACGACATCGCCGATCGCTACCGAGACGTGGCCGACGTCCTCGGCGTGGAGAGCGCCGGCCCGGGGCCCGAGGTGGGGGAGGCGCTGGCGACGCATCTGACCGGGCTGGTCGCGCGCCTGGGGCTGCCGACGCGCCTGTCTCAGGCGGGAGTGCCCGAGTCCGGCATCCCGGCTCTGGTGGAAGGGGCCATGGGCGACGGCACGACGCTGATGAACCCGCGGGAGGCCTCCGAGGAGGACTACGCGGAGCTGTACCGCCGCGCGCTCTGAGCCGCTGTGGATTTCGGTCGTGGCGCGGGCGGCGGCTCAAGCTGCCCACTGGCGGGCCGGACGCGTTGGTCGGCTCTGGCCAACGGCGGCTGGGTGAGGGGCGGGTCCCCTTCGCGACTGGAACCCCGAGGCCGTTGCTTAGGTGACAGGAGGGGTCAAGAGTGAGCACAGCGGTGAGGGCTGCCCTGCGACGCTTGTCCTGCGCGACCGTCCTGCCTGGGGGTGGCATACGAACCGCCAGACAGGACGATGGCTCGATTCTCCCTTCCCCACCGGAGTCCTATCGCCGCCACGGCCACCGCTGATGCCCGCCACGGTTACTTGGGTGACAGCAGGGCCACCACGGGGGCTGGCCACGAACTAGCCACCGGCCCGATCAACCACCTCCTCACCCCGCCGTCTGGACCCAGGCGACCCGGGCACGGAAAACCGAGGGAGGAGGGTGGGGGATCCGTCCCCCGAGCGGACGGCGGCGGGCACCACGAAACGCCCGCCCTACGCGGTCGGGCGGGAACGGCATTCGGCGGCGTCCGGGCTAGACGAGCGGGAGCTCGCGGCGCTGTTGCTCGAGCCGGCGCTGTCGCTCGACCTCGGCGTCGAGGTCGGCCTGCGACAACGTTCTCAGCTCACAGGTGAGCATCAGGGGGAGCTCGCAGCGGGGGCAGGACCCCGGCTCGCTTGCCATCCCCAGCCCAACCCGGTATCCGCATTGTGGGCAGATGACTCGGTCCATCCTTGTACCTGTCCTGTACCCCGGAAGGCCCGGAAGGATTCATCGGACCGGTGTTCAGCGCGCCGAAGCGGTGGTGCGCTCCGCGCCGGCCATCTCCTTCAGAGTCGCCCGGGCGGTGTGTTGGGGACGCCACCGCAGGCCCTTCTTGGCCCGGTCGGTCTTCATCAGGACAGGCTTCCGGACCGAGTGGATCCAGGCCACGCTGGCGGGCAGGCGCGGGATCCGCGTGACCACCTCGGCCGTGGCCTCCACCGCGAGCCTCGGAACGGGAAGCGAGTACCAACCGAGCGCATCGGCCACGTCGGACATCGTTATGGTCCCCGCCGCAGCGAGGTTGTAGGGACCGGGCTCGCCCACGCCGCGGACTCCGGCCACGAACGCCCGCGCCACGTCGTCCTCGTGCACCAGCTGGAAGCGCGTTCCCGGATCGGGGATCACCGGTCGCAGGGCGGGCATGATGGACAGCAGCCGGGTCACGGGGGCGGGCATGGCCTCACCGAGGCGGTAGTAGGGAATGGCCTGGAGCATCGTCCGCGCGCGGGGCCCGGCAACGATGCAGGGGCGAAACGCGTAGGCGACGGTGCGCCTGCGCCTCAGCAGAACTTCGCCGAGCACGCGCTCCACCTCGGCCTTCTGGGAGGAGTAGGGGTGCTCCGGCGAGCCGCGCGGCGGCACCTCCTCCGTCAGCCAGTCCGGGTTGTCGGTATGGAAGCCGTATGCCGCCACGCTCGACGCGTAACAGATGCGCTCGACGCCCGCCCGGGCCGACTCGGTGAACACCAGGCGCGACCCCGCGACGTTGAGCTCGTGGGTCGCCTCGGACGCGCTCAGGATCGCGAAGGCCAGGTGCACCACCACGTCGGCATCCTTGACCAGGTCGCGGACCGCCTTGGCGTCGGTCACGTCCCCGCGGCGGTACTCCGTCTTCTTCCAACCCGTCTCCGCGGGGTCGAAGGGCCGGCGGGCCATGCCGACCACCCGCTTCACCGCCCGCGAGCGCTCGAGCGCATTTACGATCGCGACGCCCAGGTCCCCCGTGGGACCCGTCACCGCAACGGTCAGGCCCGTGTTGGCCACGCGCTCAGGTCTCCTCGTACCCAGGCTCGCCCGGCAGGAGCACCTCCGCGCTGTTGCCGGTCTGGCGCACCCGCGGCTCGATCGGCTCCACCGCCCGTTCGAGGGCGCTGGCCAGCGCCTCGGCCACCGAGTCGTGACGAGCCACGTGCTCCAGTGTCTTGATCGTGGGAAAGACGAGGAACAGCTCGTCCCGCTCGGCCGCCGCGAGCGCGTCGGCCGGCCGGATCCAGCGCACGTCCACGCACTCCCGGCCATCGCACGCCGCCTCCGCGCCTGGCGGGGCCTCGGCCACGAAGAACCAGGTGTCGAAGCGGATCGTGACCTCGCGCGGCGTCACCCAGCGGGAGAACGGGACGGCATCGGCCGGGTCGCCGAGCGCGACGCTCGCCTCTTCGGCCAGCTCGCGCAGCGCGGCCGTGGCGTGGTCCTCCCCGTCGTGCACCGCGCCTCCGGGGAAGACCCAGGCACCGCCCATGAAGCGCTGCTCGGGGTTGCGCTGCACCAGGAGCACTTCGGGGCCGGCGTCGGAGTCGCGCAGCAGGATCAGCGTGGCGGCCTGTCGCGGCTCGGTGACCTCGCCCGTGTTCAGCTCCTCACCGGGCGGGGGTTTGTCAAAGCGCACGGCATGAGGGTAAAGCGTCGCTCCGGCCCGGGCATGGCCCGGTCCCTCGCGCAAGGCGCAGCCGGGCGGGTGTACTAGCCTTCCGCGCCCGTGAGCGCGGCTCAGATGTACATCTGCACGTCCTGCGGCTTCATCTACGACCCGGCCGAGGGCGACCCCGACGGGGGCATACCGCCCGGAACCGCGTTCGAGGCCATCCCGGACGATTGGTTCTGCCCCGTGTGCGGCGCGCGCAAGCGCGACTTCGAGCTGTACGAGTCCTAGGGCGCCTCGCTGGCGTCCCACTCCTCGCGCAGGCGCTTGGGGGCAGTCATCCGCCACGCCTCGGTCAGGAGCTCGCGCAGCTCCTCGGGATCCACCGTGGCCAGCATGACGATCATCCACGGATAGTTCTCGTAGTGGGGCGTGACCACGAACGTCTCGGGCTGCATCGCCGTGAGCGCGCGGCGCTCACCCAGGTCCACCTTGATCGCCACCGATTCCCCGTCCTCGCGCTCCCGCGCGAACAGTCCCCGCCCCCGGACCCGGAAGCCCGCGGTGCCGTTGTAGGACGGCCGCTCCTCGGCGCGCGGCAGGGCCAGCGCCAGACGTCGCACGGCCTCGAGGTCGACGGCTATCCCGGCACCTCGGGCCGGTAGGTGCCGAACGACCAGACGTACCCCTCGGCGTCGCGCACCGCGTACTCCCGGGAGCCACACGGCTGGTCGGTCAGCTCCTGCACGACCTCGCCCCCGGCCTCCACTGTGCGCGCGTGATGGCTGTCCGGATCGTCGAGAGCGACGTAGATCGGGGTCGGGCCGCCCGGGAAGCGGTCCCCGGCCGGCCGGCCGGAGCCCAGCATCAGCACGCCGCCGGCGAACTCGAGCTCGGCGTGCTGGACGCTGCCGTCGTCCCCCTCGAAGCTGTTCAACGCACGAAGCCGAACGTACGGACGAGGTAGTCGATGGCGCCGCGCGCGTCCTCGTACTTCAGCGCCGGGTAGAACGTCTGTGCCATGCGGTTCTCCTTTTCGGTGGAGGCTACGCCGCAGGGCCGTCAGGCGGCGGCCGGAACGGGTACGGCTCCGGCCACCGCAGACGCGATGGCCTCGGCGGTGATCGCGACGAGCCGTGTGAGCTCCGCCTCGGTGATCGACAGGGGCGGCATGAGCACGACCACGTCGCCCAGCGGCCGCACGATGGCCCCGCGACGGCGGGCCTCCAGCGTCACGCGGTGGCCCATCCGCAGCTCGGGCGCGTGTCCGCCCAGCTCGATTCCCGTCATCAGGCCCCGGCGGCGCACCTCGGTCACGGCCGGGTGGTCCTCCACCGCCCCCAGCAGGCGCCCGAGCAGGTCGATCTTCGGTGCCAGGCGCTCGATGGTGCGCTCCTCCTCGAAGACGTCGAGGGTGGCCAGCGCGGCCGCGCACGCCAGTGGGTTGCCGGTGTAGGTGTGGCCGTGGAAGAAGGTGCGAAAGTCCTCGAATTCCCCGAGGAAGCCGTTGTACACGCGCTCGGTCGTGAGCGTCGCGGCCAGCGGCAGGTATCCGCCGGTGAGGCCCTTGGCCAGGCAGAGCAGGTCGGGCGCCACGTCCTCGTGCTCACAGGCGAACATCCGCCCGGTGCGCCCGAACCCGGTGGCCACCTCGTCCAGGATCAGCAGCACTCCGAAGCGGTCGCAGAGCTCGCGCACGCCGCGCAGGTATCCGTCCGGATGGACCAGGATCCCCGCCGCCCCCTGCACGAGCGGCTCCATCATGACGGCCGCCACCCGGCCCTCCTGCTCGGCCAGGAGTCGCTCCATCTGCGCGAGGTCGCCGGGGTCCGCCTTGACCGTGTCGAACAGCAGCGGCCGGTAGAGCGAGTGGAAGAGGTCGATTCCGCCCACGGAGACCGATCCGACGGTGTCGCCGTGGTAAGCGTCGCGCAGGCAAACGAAGGTGCGCCGCTCGTGCTCCCCCACCTGCTGCCAGTACTGGTAGGCCATCTTCAGGGCGATCTCGGCCGCCGTGGAGCCGCTGTCGGAGTAGAAGACCCGCGTGAGCGGCGCGGGCGCGATCTCCACCAGGCGCCGGGCGAGCTCGACGGCCGGGGGATGGGACAGCCCGAGCATGGTCGAGTGGGCCACCCGGTCCAGCTGGTCGCGGACGGCGGCGTCGATACGGGGGTGGCGGTGGCCGTGCACGTTGCACCACAGGGACGAGACCCCGTCTATGTAGCGCCGCCCGTCGGTGTCGACCAGCTCCACACCCTCGGCGCTCTCGACCATCACCGGCTCCTCCGCGCACCAGCCCCGCTGCTGAGTGAACGGATGCCACAGATGAGCGCGATCGGCGGAGACCAGATCCACGAGGCACGACGCTAGCTAGCTTTCCGGTCGGAAATGCCGCCCCTCCCTGTGCTCGTGTTCGTCGTCGGGACTGGTTCGCTCGGCGCCGAGATCGCGGCCGTGCGGCTGCTGGCCCCGTACTTCGGCGCGTCCACGATCGTATGGGCCAACACGATCGGCATCGTGCTCGTGGCCCTGTCGATCGGCTACTGGCTGGGCGGGCGGCTGGCCGATCGCCATCCGGACTTGCGCGGGCTCTGTCTGCTGGCCTTGGCCGCGGCTGGGCTCCTGGCCGTAGTCCCGTTCGCGGCCGACCCCCTGCTGGACCTGGGCGTCGACGCCCTGGACTCGATCTCCGCCGGAGCGTTCGTGGGCTCGCTGCTGGGGGTTCTGGTGCTGGTGGCGGTCCCCGTGCTCCTGCTCGGCGCCGTGTCCCCCTACGCCATCCGCCTGGCCATCTCGACGGTCGAGGAGGCGGGTGCGGTGGCCGGCCGCCTCTACGCGCTCTCCACCGCCGGCTCGCTCGTGGGCACGCTGTCGTCGGCGCTGCTGTTCATACCGCTGGTGGGGAGCCGGCGCACGTTCCTGATCTTCGCGCTGGCCATCTCCGTGGTGGCGGTGGCCGGCTTGCGCCCCGTGCGGCGTTGGGCGCTGGCGCCGGTGGCCATCGCGCTCCTGATGGCCGTCCCCGCGGGCAGCCTCAAGGCCAGCGCCGAGAACGGCCGCGTGATCTACGAGGCCGAGACCGAGTACCAGTATGCCCGCGTGGTGGAGCGCGACAACGGCACGCGGGCACTGGAGCTCAACGAGGGTCAGGCCCAGCATTCGATCTGGGACCCGGACACCGTGCTGACCGGTGATGTGTGGGACGGGCACCTCGTCCTGCCCTTCACCGTCGGCGACCGGCCCCCGCGGCGGGTGGCGATCCTGGGCAACGCGGCGGGCACCACCTCGCGCGCCTACGAGCGGTTCTTCGGTGCCACCCGTGTGGACGGAGTGGAGATCGACTCCGAGCTGTCGGAGATCGGGCGCCGCTACTTCGACATGAACAACCCGCGACTTCATCTCTACCACGAGGACGCGCGTCCGTACCTGCGGCGCACCGACGCGCGCTACGACGTGATCTCGGTGGACGCCTACCGCCAGCCCTACATCCCCTTCTACCTGACCACGCGGGAGTTCTTCGAGCTCGTCCGCGACCGGCTCAGGCCGGGGGGCGTGGCGATCGTCAACGCCGGCCACCCGGAGGGCCAGGACGATCTGGAGAAGGTGCTCACTGCGACGATCGGGGAGGTCTTCGGCCACATCGTCCGCGATCCGATCGAGGACACCAACACCCTGATCGTGGCGAGCGACCGGCCGCCGTCAGCCGACCGCCTGCGGCGTGCGGTGGCCTCGCTCCCGATCGGGCTGCGTGCCACCGCCCGGGCCGCGGCGGCTCGGATCGAGCCGCCGCTCACCGGGGGGTCGGTCTACACCGACGACCGGGCGCCGGTCGAATGGCTGATCGACAAGTCGATCGTGGACTACGCGGCCGACGACGACTGACCGCCGGCTACCGCTCACCGCATGCGCTCGACGCGGCGCACGCGATCCACTCGCTTGCCGTTTCGGCGTCGGTCGACGCTCGCCCGGTCACGCCCCCGGCCTCCGTCCACGCGGTCGGGCTTGCGGTCACGCGCGGCGAGCCGGTCGCGCCCGGGGCCTCCGGCCAGGCGGTCCTTGCCGCGGCCGCCGTTCAGCCGATCGTTGGCGGCGTCGCCGCGCAGGCGATCGGCGCCCGAGACGCCCAGGACCCTGTCGGCGCCCGCGCCGCCTCGGGCCCGGTCGGAGCCCGCGCCGGACCCGATGCGGTCCTTACCCGCGCCACCACCGAGGCGGTCGCGTCCGCGCAGACCCAGCAGCAGGTCGGCGCCCGCCGCTCCGGTGAGGCGGTCGTTGCCGTTGCCTCCGTCGATGATGTCGCGACCGCGACCGCCGCTGATGCTGTCGTTGCCGCCCAGGCCGCAGATCACGTCATTGCCGCGCGACCCGCGTATGCGGTCCCTGCCGGGTGTGCCGACGATGGTGCAGCGAGCGAGCGGGACGAGCGACCCACCAGTGCCGCGCCCGACCTCGGTTGAGAGCGACAGGCGCTGGATCAGCTGGTCGATCGCGCGCGAGCCGACCGGCGGCGCCGGGAAGGTGACTCCGCCGGAGCCCGCCGTGCCGGCGGGATCGGGAAGTCCGAGCCGAATGTTGTCGTATTCGACCTCGGCCGTGCCGAGCAGCCCCAGCCGGGCCGTGTTGGTGGTCGTCGAGGAGCGCAACTCAATGCGGTAGGACCGGCCTGCGACCAGCGTGTTGGCCGGCACCGTCAGCCGCCGGGACACGAAAGTGCTGTCCGCGTCGGTCAGACTCTCGCTGCCGAGCGACTGTGCCGCACCGGTCGCCTCGTTGACCACGAGAGCCTCGACGGAGGTTTGGGGAGAAAGAGCGACGAGCCCCTCGACCTCGAAGCGCCGGTCGTACTGCAGCACGCCCGTCCCCGAGCTTGCCTGCGCGACGAATGATGGGGAGCGCCAGGTGCTGTCGCCGTGGAAGAGCTGCCCGGCGTTGGCGATCACGCGCGTACGCGCGACGATCGCTCCGGGCGGGTTTCCGTCCTGCGCGTCGTGGGCGTTCTCCTGCGTGCAGGCGGCGGTGCCGCTGGCCGCCGAGCACTCGGCGCGCAGGCTCGACCAGCCCTGGGCGTCGGCTTCGAAGGTGCTGCCGCCGGCCTGGGGATAGGTGGCGGCCTGGGCGGGCGCGCTCGCGCCCAGTGCCGCGCCGACGATCAGCGCGGCCGCGGCGCGCCAGCCACGAGGCCGACGCGTGGATCGGTGCAAAGACATTGTGTTCCTTCCGTCCATGGTGGAGCCCACGGCGGCTCCGCGCCGTCGAGCGGGCGAGCGGGCGATGGGATCGCATTCTTAGGTGCCCCGCCGAGTCAAGTCCCAGGAGGTGGTGTAAGAGATCTGCGCTGACCTCGTCGGTGAAGACGTTGGTTGCTCAGACCGCTTGGAGCTCGAGTACCTCCTCGTGCGTCGTGCGGTGGAGCCGCTGCTC
>Ga0136614_10000029_pt1 | contig 46630 bp, 51 predicted proteins | sample AntDrymUQ2792106_2_FD_106643 | JGI IMG/M metagenome (GOLD analysis project Ga0136614, IMG submission 106643) | Polar desert sand microbial communities from Dry Valleys, Antarctica - metaG UQ279 (21.06) | ecosystem: Environmental > Terrestrial > Soil > Desert | place: Antarctica: Dry Valley... | reverse complement strand
TCTGTAAGGATCGAGATGGATGATCCGGCTGCTGTACCGATCTGTCGATGTGGAGGGTAGGCCATCTCGACCCCCACCACCTGGATCGACCTATCGGTAGGCCAGACGGAGCAGGCATCTGGATGCTTACGGACCAACGCTACCTCGGCCAACGCATGCCGGGCGCCGTGGTCGAGTGGCTAACCGACCGGGGCTACCCGCCCCAGTTGATCGTCGCCGATACCGGCCGTTTGGTCGGAGCTTTAGCGCCGACCGGCGGCGCCGACGACCACTCGCCGTGGGCTGAACTGGTGGCTGGCGACGTGGTGTTGGTACGAAGCCGCCATCCTTTCGCCCTCGCCCTCCTCAAGGAGGCGGAAGCAAGGGGCGCCCGCACCGTCAATTCCTGGCATGCGATCACCAAGGTGACCAACAAGGTACGGGCAACGCTTTCTCTCGCTCGCAGGGGGCTCCCCGTACCCCCCACCTTCGTAGCGGCCGGACCCGAGGACCTGGCCGGCGTCCCCAGCGGGCTCTTCCCACTCCTCCTCAAGCCTTACCAGGGAGACAACAGTTCGGGCATCATCGAAGTGGGATCGCCGGAGGAACTGTCTGCCGTGCAGTGGCCGGAGGCTCTGTTGATGGCGCAGCCTTTTCTCGACGTGGGCGGAGTCGACCTGAAACTGTATGCCGTCGGCGACACCGTGTGGGCGGTCAGACGGTCCTCGCCTTTGTCATCGGCCAAGTCGGCTCCCGAGCCGGTCGAAGTCACCCCAGCCATGCGGCGGCTGATGCTCGCGTGCGCCGAGATCTTCCACCTGCCTCTTGTGGGTGTTGATGTCCTCGAGGCTGAAGGCGGGATGCTCATCGTCGACGTCAACGACTTCCCCAACTACACGGGGATCGAACAGGCGCCCGAACGGATCGGTGAGCTGCTCCTCGCCCTGGCAGACCGGTCTGTCGCACCGGTGGGACGGTGACCGTGCGGCGCCGGATCCTCTTCCTGCTAGGCCAAAGCCCCGGAACCGGGTCGGTCCTACCCGGGGTCAACGCACTATTGAGACAGACCGGAGCTGTAGCCAACGTCCATGTCTGGGAGGGGCATCTTCCGAACCTGACGGGCTGGGATCTGGTGGCGCTGCGTGGTCTTCCGGTCGAGGCGCTCGAACAGGTCAACAGGTTGGAGCAGGCCGGATTGCGTTGCTGCAACTCGGCCGCCGCCACGCTCCTGGTCCGCGACAAGGCGGCCACTGTCGCCTTCTTGGCGGCAGCCGGAATCCCGGTTCCCGGTTCCATCCAGGTGTCAAACTGGGTGGAGGCTCACCGGGTGGCCGCCGGGCGGCCAGTGGTTGCCAAGTCCGTCTATGGGAGCCGGGGTGATGGAGTCCTGCTAGCCGACCGGGAACCCCTTCCTGGAGACCCGCCCTTTCCGGGCCCTTATCTGATCCAGGATTTAGTCGAGGGCTCCGGACCGGACCGCAAGGTCTACGTGGTCGGCGAACACGTCGCTGGTGTGCTGCGGCCTTGGCCGCCCGACGGGTTGGACCAAAAACGGGGCGTCTCGTTCACCCCGTCGGAAGAGGAGCGGGATCTCGCTGTCCGTTCGGGCGTCGCCCTGGGTCTGGAGGTGTATGGGGTCGATTTCCGGAGTGGGCCGCAAGGGTCGGTGGTGGTCGACGTCAACGCCTTCCCGGGGTTCAAAGGAGTACATGACGCCGGACCCTGGCTGGCAGCCCACCTGTTGGCTGCCGTCGATGTGATGCAGGGCAGTCCCCTATGAAGGTGGTCATCATCGGCACCGGCAAGATCGGGTGTGGATACCTAGCCCCTATGTTCGCCGAAGCCGGCTGGAGCGTGGTGCTGGCCGCCCGGACGGGGTTGACGGCCGATCGTATGCTCTCTGCCGGGGCCTTCTCAGTGCGAGTGACCGGCGGTGGAGGGTTGCGAAATTACCAAGTTCCCCAGGTCGTGGTGACCGGGACCCGAGGCTTCGACAACCAGGTAGCCCAGGCCGATCTCATCGCCACCGCGGTCGGAGTCGACAAGGTGGTGGGGCTGGCCCCGGCCCTTGCTGCTGCGCTGGCCACCCGACCCGCGGGCGCCGCTCTCGACGTGTGGACCGTCGAGAACCAGGATCGGGCGGCCGACCTGGAGGTGGCGGTCCGCTCGGTCGCCGCCCAGAACGGGTTCGAGCACCCCCGGGTCGGGTTCGCGGGAGCGATCGCCGAGGTGGCAGTCGGGAGAGGCGGGTGGGATCAGCCCGGCCGGGTCGAGTTCGTCGGAGATAACACCCGTTCCCTCTCAGTCGACCGAACCCGATTGGTCTCTCCGCTCCCGAGGCTACCCGGCGTGAGGGGAACTTCCCAGTACCAGGCCCGTCTCCACGAGAAGCTGTTTGTCTTCAACACCGGTCACGCCCTCTGCGCCTACCTGGGTGCCCTTCGGGGCCACCACACCATCGATCGAGCGGTCGTCGACCCGGCGCTGCGACCCCTCGTGGTCGGGTGCCTGCTTGAGTCGCGGCGGGCGCTGCTCACCACCTACCCGCGGCTCGGAAACGATCAGACCGGCCCAGTGGCGCAAGCATTGAAGCGCTTCGGTGACGAGGAGCTGGCCGACCCCATCGCTCGCGTGGCGCGCGACCCCATCCGCAAACTCGGGCGCACCGACCGCCTGGTCGGACCTGCGCTGATGGTCGAAGCGGCCAACGGAGAACTCCCCGCCCACTTCTCCCTGGGCATCGCCGCCGCTCTGTTATATCGCTCTGACACCGACCAGCAGGCCACTGCGCTGGCTGCGATGCTGGCAGAGCGAGGCGTCGCTCCGGTTATCGAAGAGGTCTGCGGCTTGTCGCCCACCGATGGCATTGGCGGGGCGGTGGCCAGCCGCTACCACGGGTTCATCCTCACCGACGACGGCGCGGTCTTCCCGCCCGTCCACGAGGTGGCGGGATGAAGCGGCGAGTCTGCGCAATCGTCGAAGCAAGCGGCGAGGCTGGCCGCAATCCGCTGCTGCGGCCTTTGACGGTCGAGCTGGCCTCTCGGGGTGTCGAGCTGATCTGCTGGGATCCGACCGGGCCGATCGAGCTCCCTCCCACCCCACCATCCGCCGACCTGTACCTTCTCAAGGCCGACGACCCGGCCGCCCTCTCCGCCGCCGGGTGCCTCCACGACACCGGCGCGCCCTTTCTCAATTCGTACCCGTCCACCGAAGCCGCTGCCGACAAGGCGCGTACCCTGGCGCGGCTCGCTGTCCACGATGTTCCGGTCCCGTCCACCAGGTTGGTTGCCGACCCAACCACCTTGGCGGAAGCGCTGGCGGCCGGGCCGCGGTTCGTCAAACCGGTCCGCGGTGCCCACGGCGTCGGAGCCGCCAAGTTGGAACCCGGCCAGGGATGCCGGGCAGGTCCGGGGCCCTGGTTGGTACAAGAAGTGGTAGCGGACACCCCCTGGGTGGTGAAGGCCTACGGCGTCGCCGACCGGGTGGCGCTGCGGTGGATGCCATTTAGCGCCGGTGCGGTCGACTCACCTCGCCTGCCGATGGTCGACGCCGATCGGAGGCTGGTCGACTTGGCCCGCCGAGCCGCCAGGGTGACCGGGCTGGTCTGCTACGGGGCCGATTTCGTGCTCGGCCGAAACGGCCCGGTGATGGTCGACCTCAACAGCTTCCCGGGGTACCGCACTGTTGAGGAAGCACCCCGCTGGGTTGCGGCGGCAGCGCTTGACGCATTGGAGTCGTCAAGATGGGGCTAAAAGCTCGGGTTCTCCGTTTGGATCTGACTCTCCGCGCTGTGTTGGTGGAAGGGTTCTTCACCAAGCTCGGTTTCGGCATCGTCAGCCTGGCCGTGCCCCTGTATGCCCTGTCGCTCGGGATGAACATCGCCGAGGTGGGACTGGTGACCGCCGCTCGGGCGCTGGCGATACCGATCTTCAAACCCATTATGGGGGCCGTGGTCGACCGTTATGGCGTCCGCCGCGGCTACCTGACAGCGGTGATCCTCCGCTTCGCCGGGTCGGTCTTGCTCCTCTTCGCCACCTCACCGGGAACCCTCATCGCCGTACGTTTACTGCAAGGAGCCGCCTCCTCTGCTCGCGACCCCGCCTCGATCTCCGCTCTCGCCGCCCAAACACAGCTCCGGTTGGGGCGAGCCTTCTCTGCTTCTATTGGAGCCAAAGACCTTGGCAACGTTATGGCGGGGCTGATCGGCGGAACCGTGCTGGCGGTCACCGGCGGAAACTTCCGCCTGCTTTGGCTAGTGGTGGTGCTGCTAGCGGCGATTCCGGTCGTTGCCGTGCACCGATGGGTGCGAGACCTTCCGGAGCCAGCAGAGCGTGGCGACCCGAGCAACGAGTCCAAAGAGCGAATAGCCGACGACGATGCCCCCGAGCCTTCCCCGGTCCGTATGCGCAGGCTGCGTCTGATCGGAGGGCTGGGCCTCATGACCGGGCTCACCGCCCACATGACCCACGGCCTCTTCCCAGTCTACGCCACCGAAGTGGCCGGTCTCACCACCGGCCAGCTTGGCCTGGTCTACTCCCTGGCGGCCATCATCCTGGTGTTGGCCGGGCCTGCCTTCGGGCTCGCGGCCGACCGGTTCGGGACCGGCCCTCTCATGACCGTACGAAGCTTTGCCAACACCGCCTCGGTGGCGGCGTACCTAGCGTTCCCGACCTTCACCGGGGTGCTGGCCGGACGCTTGGTCGACGACGCCGGCAAGGCCGCCTTCCGCCCCACCTGGGGCACCATGTTGGCCGGTGTCGCTCGGCGGGAAGGATCCCGCAGCGGACGGGTGGTCGCCAGCCTCGATACCGCCCTCTCCATCGGGGAAGCACTCGGGCCGCTGCTGGCCGGGCTTCTATGGGAATGGCAAGGGGTGGCGGTCATGTTCCTAACCCGGGCGGTGCTCGGCGTCTCAGTGGAAGTGCTGGTCGGCCGCAAGCTGCGGAGGATCGATCGACCCGGCTCTGCAACCACGCCAGAAGGTGCCCCTCACAGCCGTCTCGAGATGGCGCCGGAAGCTGGCCATACGGAAGGAGCCGCCGCCAGTCAGGTAGTCGCCGCCAACCTGGCCCGGGCCATCGATATGCGCAGTTGGGGCCCGGAACAGGTTGTCACCAGACTTGGAGCGCACTTGATGCGCCCCGGTAGGGTCTTCACCGCAGACGACCTCGTGGCACTGTCCGTCCTGTTCGACCTGCCAGTCGCATGGTTTCTGCTCCCCCCGGCAATCATCGGAGCCGGTAAAAAGAACGACGACCGGTTTGTCAACGGGCAGACTGTTTCTCCCCTCTCGCCCGAGCGTTCGTAGGCGCACCAAGCGTCGTTGGCCACGGGAGGCGCTCTCGTGGCACAAGAAGTGGTCTGGGATGTTCGGCTACCTGTCCCGAAGACGTCGCCCCCTCCCTCGGCCATATCGTCCGAAACGGACAACTCGTCGGGGGCCGTCCGGTCCGAATGCTTTTGCTGTTGACCTCCCCGAGACGACTGCCGTGCAATTGGACGACCTCGCCAGATGCACTGTTCATCGTGCAGCCAGCCGGCAGTATCCCCTATTTCGAACGGCGGGTTGTACGAGGCGACACTGTTGGCATGATGGCTTGGCGGAGAGCCCTTCCAGTCGGAGGTAGATAGCAAGCGGCCAATCACTAGCGTCTCCAAACTGATCGACAGGCATGCATTGGGAAAGGGAAACGACCGGCTGCCCCCTGGTTTGGTGCAGCGTGTGGCTGAGCAATATGTTCCGATCTGCTCGCTTGCGGATCAGCGTTATTGCGCCCGAATGAATGATCTCGACCGACCAGCGCATGTCGATTCCTGAGCCAGGGCCCAGCCGGTCAGGGTGCGCTGTAGATGATGCTCAACGCGACCAGCCGATCGACCACGAACTTCTTGAACTCGTCCAACTGATCCCCAAGGCGATCCCGTCTGCTGTCAAGATCCACTTGGTGGTCGAACGCCGCGCCGATCGTTAGTGCCTTGGAAAATACTGATGAGTGAACATGTCCCGGACCATCTTGAGGCGCCGCATTTCATCGGCACCTTTTACGCTCGTGAGCCAACCGCGGTGGCGCGCTCTGGTTATCGGGCGCCTCGTTCACGGGAGCCTCCAAAACGGTCCGGTGAGTCCGAGTCGATCGAGGATCGCCTGGTTCTGCTCACGGGTGTGGGGGCGCCAATCGGGTGAGAGCCGATCATCCCACCAGGCGTGGGCCAACTCGCTGAGTTTCGACACGGGGATCGTTGCTCCCGGGGCGCGGCCACCGAGCCATCGGTCAATGTGTTCTTCCGACCGGAAGAGATTCATGGTGCTTCAAGTGAAGACGATGTCGTCCCACCAGGCGCTTGCAGGGACCAGGCAGTGGAAGCGCATCGCCTCATCGCTAGGTCGCTGCTGTCGGATCGCCACCGTTAGCACCTCGCCGCAATCGGGGCAGGACGTCTCGATGTCCCCGTCGGTGTGCAGGGCGGCGCAGATCCCGAACGCATCCCAGGCGCAGTTCGCGTACCACCATCGACCGGCCCCGTGCACTCGATACGCCGTGGGGACCGCCGAGAACGGATTCGCCATGCGGAGGTCGTTACCTGCATGCAGGACCAGTGCGTGGTCATCGTGAAGACGGCGCCACGCCGCCTCGACGAGTTCCGCAGTCGAACTCTCGGTTGCGGCGACTTCATCCGCTGTTGGCGCCCGGCCGAGCTCCACAAAGAGGCGGTACGTTCTGTTGCGAAGCGAACGGTCACCTTCATCCACCCTTCGACAGTATCACTGCTGCCTCCAGGCATTCGGCGTTACCGATCCGAAATCAAAAAGCCAGCTTCCATGGACGGGTCCCGGTCTGCGCGTCATGCCGGCGTCAAATGACCACACAGTTGCAACCTGACCGGGTGCGGTAAAACCGTATACTCCGCATCTGTTTGACGCAACTGCGTGGTCGCTAAACGCTGGTGTTTGAGATGACGTTGAACCGACAGACTCTTGCCCAAGATCGATAAGCAGATCCTCTCCCAGATGGACCATGACGAGAGGGTGCAGCTGGTCAAGGTGCCGGTGTCGGAGGCGGTGTGGTCGATCTGGCGCCGCTACTGCGATGTCGCTGGCGTGAACATGGGGCGCGGTCTCGCCGTGATGATCCACCAAGAACTCGCCACCATCGTCGGTGAGGACCTGGCCGGACTGTCTGACAGGCTGAAGGGTCGGGAGAGCAAGATCGTTGCCCTTGAGGCTGAGCTCGCCCGCCGAGCCGAGGATCTGGACCGAACAGAGCAAGCGCTCGTTGCCCGCGAGCGCCAGGCTGCTGAAGCCGCCGAGGGCCCAATATCGTCGCCGCCGAGGACACCGCCGAAGCTCGGCCGCAACGAGCCTTGCTGGTGTGGATCTGGCAAGAAGTTCAAGTACTGCCACGGCCTCACGTAAACAGGCTACTTTACGATTGTTCAGAGGGTAATACCATGATATGGTTGCGGTCATGAGGCGGCTGCAACAGGATTCGCTTCCCCTTTCCGACGGTGTCCGGTTGAAGCGGCGCTCAGCCTCAGGGTCGAGCGCCACGTTGACAATCACCGAAGCAGCGGAACTTCTTGGCATCGGGCGCAACCTGGCATACAAGACTGCTACCCGAGATGGAGAACTCGCAGGAGTGCCAGTGATAAGGGTCGGGCGGCGACTACTCATCCCTCAAGCTCGACTGCTTACGGTTCTAGGCCTCAAGGACGGCACGAAGCCTGTCGGTCCTTAGGAATACGATGGCAGTGCGGAGCTGGCGATAGTGCTCGGAAGAAAGAGATGACCGACACAAGGCGTCCGAAGGGGACCGGGTCGATCCGAGAGCGGGAGGGTCGACATCAGGCCACGTATTCCTTCGTCGATGCGACGGGTCATCGGCGGCGGCGGTCGAGACTCTTCCGAACCAAGACCGAAGCACGATCTTGGCTCAAAGACCGGTTGGCCGAGGTCCAATCGGGGCCTATCGCAGATGCCGGGGATCTCGCCCTTGGTCAATACCTCAGCGAGTGGCTCGTCTCGCTCAGCCGCGGCGGGCTCGAGCCGACGACCCTGACTTGGTACCGATCCGCTGTCACCCGTCACATCATTCCGACGCTCGGGTCAATGAGGCTCATCAATCTGAGTCCACTGACCATTGAGACCTTCCTGGCCGACAAAGCCATAAAAGGCCGACTCGACGGGAAGCGGAGGTCTAGGGCCCGCTTCGGTTCGAAGGCTGCAGGTGACCCTTGCACAAAGCACTGGATGCGGCGGTTCGCAAGGGTTTGCTGACCAGGAACCCGGCCGACCTGGCGGAATTCCCCAAGGTCCCCCGAATTGACGCCACGGCCGCCGTGTGGACTCCCGAGGGCCTCGCTGAGTTCGTCATGGGCACGTCCGATGACAGGCTGGCCGGTGTCTGGCGAATGGCTTCAATGACAGGTCTTCGGCGTTCCGAGCTTTGCGGCCTCACCTGGCCCGATGTGGACTTGGAAACCGGCATCATCTCCGTGCGCCGAGCTGCGGTTGTCGTTGATGGCCGACGACATGTGAAGTCACCTAAGACATCCGCTTCGCGCCGCGCTGTCGAGCTCGATAGCGGAACCGCACAGGCGCTCAGAGAATGGAGGACCCGGCAGCTCCAAGAACGCCTCCGGGCAGGAGAGGCGTGGCAGTATGGTGATTGGGTCGTCACCGACGAGCTTGGTGCTCCTTTTCATCCCGACTGGCTGAGCACCCTCTTCACTCGTCGCGGTGAGGAGGCCGGGTTGCCGCGGATCACAATCCGCCAGCTACGCCACTCGCACGCCACCGCCTTGCTGCGGGCCGGCGCACATCCCAAGGTCGTCCAGGAACGACTCGGACATTCGTCGATACGGGTGACGCTAGACGTGTACTCGGCGGTACTGCCCAACATGCAAAGGGAAGCGGTGGAACGTCTCGCACGGACGTTCGATGCTCGATAGTGGCCCGATAGTGGCCCGGGCCGTCCTGTAACTCTCGATTCTCCAGTCGGGCTGGCCAGATTTGAACTGGCGTCCTCTTGACCCCCAGTCAAGCGCGCTAACCAAGCTGCGCCACAGCCCGGGACGAGCTTGATTTTAGCCGCCGCTGGCCGGTGCCGACCGAGGGCTTAGCTGAACTCGCCGACTGGGTAGATCTCGTCGGCGACGAGGCCGTGCGCCTGTCGATGGACGGTGTTGGCGTCCTCGGCGCTGTTTGCGTCGACGAGACAGAAGATCTTCCCGGCACCCTCGTCGACCCAATACTTGAGGTAGCTCACTCCGTACTTGGCCTGAGTCTCGAGGTCCTTTTGATGAGCGCCGGCGACGTCGGCAGCCGAGACTCCTCCCTCGATCGTGTGCACATCCATGAACAGTGGCATCCGCTCTCCGTTCGTTGTTGCGGGACCAACTGTAACGTACGAAGGCCCGCCATAGAGCACATCGGGTGAATTACCTATATCGGCTTACCCCGGCCCACCGTCTCCTAGCTGGCGTGATAGGGATAGGGGTCCAGCACCGATATCTCGGTGATACGGTCGACCGGAAGACCGTTGCTGCTCGCAGTTCGACGCACCGCTTCGGGGGTAGGCGCGTCGTAGACACAAAACGTCTTATCTCGTTCGGTCGACACATACGAATGAACCCAGGTGACGTTCCGATCGGAGTTGCACTGGATGATCGAGATCAGCGCTTGTCGACCCTCAGGTCCGGGAGGGATCTCGAAGCCGTCGGGAAATGACCTCTCGACCAGGTAGCGCGGCATCATGCTGCGAGGATACGAAGCGGGCCGCCCGGCCACATCGGGCTAATTGCCTAAGTTGGACGCGGTTCTGTCGGACCAGCCGTTGGCAATCGCCACGGTCGCTGCCTGGAGGCGGCTTGTCACCCCCAACTTGGCCAGCACTGCCGATACGTGATGGCTTGCGGTCTTTTCGGAGATGAACAGTTCCTTGGCGATCGCGGCATTGGAGAGCCCGGCCGCGATCCGAGCCAAAACCTCAGCTTCGCGCGTCGTCAACCTGGCCGGGTTCGTTCTGGTTGTGAGACGTTCGCCTCGGGGGATCTGCTTGACTCCACGCCTTTCCAACTCTCGGCGCAGCCCGCGCATCACACCCTCGGCTCCTAACCGGCGCAGATCCGTGAACACTGAGTCGAGATCTGGGTCGGAAACCATTGCCCTGGTGATGGCTGCTTCGACTGGAAATCCCAAATGCTCCCAGGCCTCGGAGGCTTCGCTGATGTGGCCCTTTCCCTCGAGTCCAGAAGGTCCGGCCGGCTCGCCTGGCGGCGAATCAAAATCAAGGCGCCGAGCCCAGAACGAAATGAGTCCGCGAGCGGACGAATAGCGATCAAGGATGGACGAACGCAGAAGTTCGTCGCATAGGACCGTCGCCTCCGCCAATAGGAGCGAACCCATCCACGCCCCCTGCATAGCGAGGGCACACCCCATGACCAAGGCGTCGGTGTCGGTCGAGCCTGCGATTCGTTGGAGAGTCTCGATGATCAATTCGGTACTGCCGGGGTCTCCTCGCCGGGCTCGCAAGGTTGGCCGAGGTGACTAGGGCTTCGACCTCGGTCGAAATGCAGGTTCGTTGCCCACGCGTCACTTCGAGATCGCGGTCAGCTGCTTCCCATTGACCCGAGAGGACGTTGATCTGCGCCCTTGTGACAACTCCGGCGATATACCAGGCGTCGAGCTCGTTGGCAGTCGAGTAGTCGATCATCTGGTCGAACCAGTGGCGTGCCTCCTCGAGTCGTCCTCGAGAAAGCGCGATGCGCCCGCGATTGTTCAGCGCCCGGGCCGCGAATTCGCCCAAGCGCGATTCGACACCACGTCGGGCGGCCTCCTCGAGGAGGACAACACCGTCTTCATGGCCAAGCAAAGATCGGGCGGTTGCCGCGGTTGTCGTGGCATAAATCTCGACACCGAGAGAACCCAGCGCCCGTGCGTGCGCGCTGGCTTCATCTCCCTGCTTTACAGCTGCATCCCACGTGCCCTCGCCCAGCTCAACCCGCGCGGCAACGCCAAGTGCCAAGGCAAGCTCCTCACAAGGTGCTTCACCGGCCAAGGCATCGATAGCCAGTCGGGCTTCTTTGCGAGATGCCCCGAAGTCGTTCTTGCGGGATTCGAAGAAGGACAACCAAGCACGGGCGCGCGCTTCTGCGCCCGGATCAGGCGCCAACCGCAAGCGCATTTTCGCGAGATCGCGTGCTCGATCGAAAGCGTTGATCAAGCAGTGCTCGTGAGCCGCCTCGAGCAATGTCGCCGACAGGTTCTCGCCAGCCATCGACTTGCTGTAATGAAGGGCATTGTCATAGTGAAAGGCCGCCTGGCGATGGGCGCCAGCTCGAGCGGCATCGGCGGCCGCTTGGAGCGAATAGCTCAGGGCTTTCTCGGCATTGCCGGCACCGATGCTGTGGTACGCGCGTCGGGCGATATCCGCGGAGTCGCCACCCGTTTCCTCCAGGAAGGCCAGCAGGGAACGGTGGAGGCGTCGGCTCATCGATGCCGGTATCGCTCTGGCCAAACTCTCCCGTATCAGGTCGTGCCGACACGCCACCCGATCATGCGAAATCTCAATAAGCCGTCTCTGCAGAGCGAGGTCTAAAAACCTGCCTGCATCAGGATGGAGTGACTCCGCAAGAGCGAGGTCGATGCCTACGGGGCTCAAGGCCACGGCGTAAAGGATCTCGAGCGCGTCGCTAGGCAACTGTCCCGCGCTGGCTAGCACCGCGTTCTGCACGGTAGGTGGGAGTGCGAGGTCCGGATGTCGAATTACTTGCTCGACGAAGAAAGGGTTGCCGAGTGTGGCATTGTGAAGGGCGTCGGGGTCAATATCGACGCCGTGCGACATTCGTTCAACGCCGGCTTTCGTGAGGGCGGGCAGCTCGATGCGAACCGCAACGGGACCAAGGTCGGCGACTACCAGCTGCAGGGGAGGATTGAGATCGAGCTCCTCGGATCGGTAGGTGACGATGAGACAGCTATTGGTGGCCTCGATCCTTCGCCCCACGTAACGGACCAGACCCAAGGTGGCTTCATCCGACCAGTGCACGTCCTCTAGGACCATGACTATCCGGTCGTTCTTGAGGAGGTCGAGCATTCCTGAGTAAACAGGTGTCCGACCAGACCCCGAAACGATATCCCGGCGAAGGTCGTCGGGCAGCTTGTCGAACAATTCGTATAGGGGGGCGAATGCTGCCGGGATTCCGACCGGTTCACATGAGGCGATCAGGACGCGGTAGCGATGATCCAACCGTTTTGTGAGCTCCTTGACGAGGGACGTCTTGCCGAATCCGGCCTCTCCCGAAACGAGCACCAAACAACCCCGGGTGGCGGTGTCGGCGACTTCGTTCTCGAGGACGCGGATCTGATCCTCTCGTTCGACGAGGGCGTCCCGAATCACCTCGTCAGGGTATGCACCGTCGAGAACAGGTGGCATAGTCTTCGAGGCCGTCTGATGTCTGACATGCTCACAATCCCCAACCTCGTGTCCGGCCTCAGAGTCCTCGCCGTGCCCTATTTCTGGTGGGTGTTGCTCGGCCAGGAAAACATCGGTTGGGCAGCAGCACTCATCTTCATCATCGGCTCGACCGATTGGATCGACGGCTACCTGGCCCGCCGGCTCAACCAGATCTCTGAGCTGGGGAAGTTCCTCGACCCGCTGGCCGACCGCTTGATGATCACCTCGGCGTTGGTCGGCGGGTTGATCGCCGGAGTGCTGCCGCCCCTCATTGGTTGGCCCCTCCTCGTCCGGGAGGTGCTCGTCGGGATCGGCACGATCGCCCTGGCTACCCGCGGCCTCGACAAGCTCGAGGTTCGCTGGCTGGGAAAGCTGGCGACGTTCCTCCTCTACGGCGCCATCCCCTCGTTCTATTTCACCGCCGCCGGGATCTTGCCCTCGCTGTTCGGGCCCCCGGCCTGGATCTCGGGTGTGCTCGGCTTGCTGCTCTACTGGTACGTTGGCATTCTTTACGTCGGAGAAATACGTGCACGTCTCGGTAGAGTCCAGCCGGTCTAAGGAGGGCCTTTCTTGCAGATTCCCACACAGCTTCGCTACACCAAGGAGCACGAATGGGTTGATCTCGTTTCTGAGAAGACGATCCGTGTCGGCATCACCGACTACGCCCAGGATGCCCTTGGTGACGTGGTATTCGTGCAGATTCCCACCGTCGGAAAGACGATGGAACAGCATGCCCTGCTGGCCGAGGTGGAGTCGACGAAGTCGGTCGCCGAGGTCTACGCGCCCATCGCCGGCAAAGTTGTCGCGGTGAACGAGCGTCTCTCCACCCAACCCGAGCTCCTCAACCAGGACCCCTATGGCGAGGGTTGGTTCTGCGAGCTCGAAATCGAGGATGCTGCCGCGGTCGAGAATTTGCTCGACGCCGATGCCTATAAGCAGCTAACCGAGTAGCAGCTCACCCCATCCTGGCCCCGGAAAAGGGTCACGGTTTCCTTCTACCATTGACCTCATGCAGTGCCCAAGGTGCGACTCGATCGTCGAAGACGCGGCGGAGCGCTGTCCGAGCTGCGAGCTGGCACTCGAATCAGAGCCCACCGTGGCCTATATCGAGTTGCATGACCCCGAGGTCGGTCTGACTCGTGAGGAAGCCGAGGCGGTGGACGGAATCAGCGGCTGGGCGCTAGTGGTCGGCAAAGGCCCGCGGGCGGGAATGACCTTCTTGCTCCACCCGGGCGAGATCAAGGTGGGGAGACATTCCGACTCCGATATTTTGCTCGACGACGTCACAGTCTCCCGCCGGCACTGCCGGTTCGAGTGTTCGACGAACGACTTGAGCGTGGAGGATCTTGGCTCGACCAACGGAACCTATGTCAACGACCAGAGGGTCGAACAGTCGGCGTTGTCGGCGGGGGACCAGGTGTTGATCGGCCGATTTCAGTTTCTTGTGGCAAGAGGCGAAAGCTGATCGATGGCCAACACCACCAACGGCGATTCCCTCTCGATCGGGGACGTGATCGAGCTTCTGCGGGATGACTTTCCTGACGTTTCGGTGTCAAAGCTTCGATTTCTCGAAGCCCAAGGCCTGATCTCACCGGCCCGGACCGGCTCCGGATACCGCCAATTTGGCTCGGCCGAGATCAAACGACTCCGATACATCCTCGGCCTCCAGCGAGACCATTTCCTCCCGCTCAAGGTGATCAAGTCGAAGTTGACGCTCTGGGATCGAGGGGAAGACCCTGGCGGCGACACGGACATTGGCATTGACCCCGAAGGTGAACCCGTCGCCGCGACCGATCTGTTGCGCCGTTCCGGGCTCACCCAGGCCCAGGCCAACGACCTCATCTCCCATGGGGTCCTTCCCGCCTCCGAGGGAGCAGATCAGGTCTATCCAGGGTGGGCATTGCCGGCTGCGATCGAAGCGCGTCAGCTCCTCGACATGGGTTATGAAGCGCGACATCTCCGGCAGGTGCGGCTGGCGGCCGACCGGGGAGTCGAGCTGTTGCGGCAACTGATCAACCCACTGCTCGGCTCGCCGCAGGCCGAGGTGCGGCAGCGAGCGCGCGAAGGTCTTGAGTCGGGAACCGAAGCTGTGGCGGCTTTGCATCGAATTCTTCTCGGAGCCCAGATCCGCTCGATGCTCGGCGAATGAGGAGACTCGTTCTCGGCTTGCTGTTGGCGTTGACTGTTGCCGCGCCCGCCTCCGCCATCCACTGGGATCCGCTGCCGCCACGCCCAGGTTGGATTCTCGCCCCGCCCCCCGATCTTTCGGCGCCGGCGTACATACTCTTCGACGATCAGTCCGATTGGGTCGTGGTCGCCCGCAATGAGGACGCGCAACGAGCCCCGGCCTCCACGACCAAGATCATGACGGCTTTGGTGGTGGCCGACTTCGCTGCTTTCGACGAGATGGTGACGATCAGCGTCACCGCTCCTGAGGCCGGGGAGTCCGAGATCGGCATCGTGTCGGGGGAGGTCATCACCGTTGCCGACCTGCTCAAGGCACTGCTAGTGCGATCGGCGAACGATGCCGCGGTCGCCTTGGCCGAGCATGTGGGAGGTTCGGTGGAGGGATTCTCTTCCCTGATGAACGAAAAGGCCGCGGCCCTCGGCATGACCAACAGTCATTTTGTGAATCCCCATGGGCTCGATGAAGAGGGTCACTACACGAGCGCCGCAGACGAGTTGATCATGTCCCGCGCCCTCCTCGACAATCCGGAGCTGGCGTCCATAGTCGTTCTCAACGGAATCGATTTCCCCGTGGCTGCCGACGGCACGCAACGCGGCGGTCCTGCCACCAACCAGTTGCTGGAGGACTATCAGGGACTCTTGGGGATCAAAACCGGGTACACGCTTGATGCCTCACTGGTGCTCGCCGCAGCAGCCGAACGAGAAGGACGTCGCCTCTTCGCCGTGGTCATGGGCTCAGAGGGGGCAAGCGGCCACTTTGTCGATGCCGAAGAGCTTCTGGACTTTGGTTTCGAAAAGGCCCGCATTCCCACCACGGTTTCGACCATCGATCCCAACGGCCCATTGGCGCAGGCCGCTAAAGGCGAAGCTCTCGCGTGGCTCGGCCTCTCCGATTTGTTGGTGGCCCCGCCGATTCCTCCGCCAATCGAGGTTCGGGTTACGCGGACTCCCGAATCGCCCGACTGGCGCCAAGCGCTCGGTTGGGTCGATCGCTTCTGGGGTGCGCTGCGCGCCGAGATGTTTGCCGATGGCGCTTGATCCGCCTCCCGACGGGGTGACCGAAGTGGTGTCAGCGGCTGAGATCGAGGCTCGCGTGACCGAGCTAGGGGAGGCGATCACGGCCGACTACCACGGCCGGCGACCAGTCCTGGTGGCGGTGCTAGTTGGGGCCCTGCCATTTCTCGCCGACTTGGTCCGGCGAATCGAAATTCCCTGTGAGGTCGACTTTCTCTCGATTTCGCGCTTTGGCGAGGGCGGCCGTCTCCGACTCGTGCTCGACACGGCTGAGGATCTCAACGGTCGCGACGTGATCTTGGTAGAAGACATCGTCGACACCGGGCTCACGTTGTCGACTCTCCGGCGGATGTTGATTGATCGCGGCACGGCCTCGCTGGCGACCGTGGCCTTGATCGACAAAACCACTCGCCGGTTGGTCGAGGTCCCGCTCGAATATCGAGGGTTCGAAGTGGGCGACGAATACTTGATCGGATACGGCCTCGACCACCGGGGTTTTTATCGCAACCTGCGCAGCCTCTGGGCGGTGCTTGACCGCAATAGCCTGAAAAGCCGTTTTCGCCTGCCGGCCTAGGTCGCTCGAAAATGGACCGGTGATAATCTGGGGTCTATGGCTGAGGACCGGATTCCGGTGGAAGTGGTGGGAGTGCGGATCGAATTGCCCTCGAACAGCCCAATCGTGCTGCTCCGGGAGAGAGCGGGTCGGCGCCACATTCCGATTTGGATCGGAGCTCCTGAAGCCCAAGCTATTGCCGCTGCCCTCGATGGCCTCGAACCGCCGCGGCCGCAGACCCACGATCTTTTGCGTCTGATTGTCGAAACCTTTGGCGGGACGGTCGATCGGGTCGATGTCGTGGAGCTAAAGGACAGCGTCTACTTCGCCGACTTGCAGCTCAGCCGGGGCAAAGAAACCTATCACGTTTCCACCCGCCCATCTGATGCCATCGCTCTCGCCGTGCGCGCCGGGGCGCAAGTGTTCGTCTCTTCCCAGGTGCTCGCCGACGCCGGCATTGAGTTCTCCGAGGAATCCGAAGAAGACGAGATCGAACGCTTCCGGGAAATGCTGGAAGACGTCACAATCGAGGACTTCCTCCCCGGCGATGAGTAAGTCCCCGAGTTTTCCACAGGGGTTGTTGACATCTCGCGCCGTCGGTGGCTAGCTTGCTCACAGCGGCGGAATTACGAGCCTGTAACCATGCGGCGAAATTACGCGGGAGGAAACGACGTTGACGACTGATCTAAACCGAGTGCCGGTCGCTCAGGGTTACCGCGCGCCGCTCGTTTGCCGTCTGGTGGGGATCACCTATCGCCAGCTCGACTATTGGGCGCGGACCAACCTCATCAAGCCGTCGCTCCAGGACGCCAAAGGGTCCGGCTCTCAGCGGCTCTATTCGTTCACCGATGTGATCCAGCTCAAGGTGATCCGCAAGCTCTTGGACGCAGGTATGAGCCTGAAGCGGATTCGCCAGGCCGTGCTGATCCTTCGCCAACAACTGCAAAGCGAGAAACCCTTGACAGACGTGACCCTGCTCTCTGACGGCGCGACGATCTACGCGGCGCACTCGGCGAGCGAGGTTGTCGACGTTTTCAAGGGTGGCCAGGGCGTGTTTGGCATCGCCATCGGACCGGTGCAGGACGAGCTCGAAGCCAACCTGCACGACCTCTACCCCGAGTACGAAACTATGGCGGCGGAGGGTTCCTGAGACACGGGCTCGAGGCGCAAGCCCCGGGGGGGCCGGGACATCTCTTCGCTCATCACAGCGAGCGTCAGTTCGCCGCTCTGCTCGATTTCTACGACATCGCCTGGCTCTACGAGCCTCGGGCCTTTCCAATCGCCTGGGATAGCGACGGCCGGCCAAGCCAATATTTCACCCCGGACTTCTACCTCCCCGAGGAGGACCTGTTCATCGAGATCACCACGATGAGCCAGAAGCTGGTGACCAAGAAAAACGGCAAGGTGCGAACCCTGCGTCAGCTCTACCCGGACGTCAAGTGCAAGATTCTCTACCAACGCGACTACTTGCATTTGGTGGAGAAATATGGATTGGAAGTCCCGGTCAATCTTCTCCACGATCCCCGTCCCCAGCGACCGCAGGGACCGCCATCGGTGGTGCGGCTCGGGGGCCGCGGCCCCCAGGCGACCTGACCCCGGCCCGATGGCCCAATCGCCTCTCCACGATGTCCATCGTCGGCTGGGTGCCCGATTCGTCGATTTCGGCGGTTGGGAGATGCCCGTCCAATACTCTTCGGTACTAGCGGAGCATCGGGCAGTTCGGGAATCGGTTGGATGGTTCGACGTTTCCCATCTGGGTCGCTTCTCATTACAAGAACGAGCTGTTATCGATCGACTGCTCTCCAACAACCTCGACCTGATCGAGCCGGGCCGCACCCAATACACCCTGCTCCTCAACGAATCGGCCGGAATCGAGGACGACCTCCTTGTTTGGTGGTGGGACCCGGACGATCTTTGGGTGTTACCCAACGCTTCGACGTACGAATCTGTGTTGGCGCGGTTTACTAACCAGGGTGCCAATTGTGAGGATCTGCGCGCGAAGACGGCCATGCTGGCCATCCAGGGTCCCGAGACACCCGGCGTGATCGACCAGCTCTTAGGAGTCAGTCCAAAACGTTTTCGGACCTATCCCACCGAGTACGACGGATCGCCCGTGTGGCTGGCAGGCACTGGCTATACCGGTGAACGCGGAGGCGAGGTGGTGACCGATCCCGCCACCGCCGAAAAACTCATCGCCGCTCTGGCCGAGATCGGGGCAGCGCCGTGCGGGTTGGGATGTCGCGACACCCTCCGCCTCGAGGCCGGGCTGCTGCTCGCCGGTCAGGACTTTGACCCGTCGACCAACCCAGCCGAGGCAGGGCTTTCGTGGGCAGTCAACTCCGATCACGACTTTGTAGGGCGGGGGGCGTGGATGTCGATTAGCGATGCCGAACCGGCCAAGCGGCTGTCCGCCTTCCGTCTCGACGGAAGAAAAATTCCCCGACCCGGCTACCGGCTCCGGGCTGGAGAGTCCAAGGGCACAGTGACGTCGGGAAACTTCAGCCCCACTCTCGAAAACGGGATTGGCCTGGGCTATCTCGCCCCACCGACCTCTGCCGACCCCGAGGTGGAGATCAGGGGAACATGGGAGCAGGCCAAGGCCGTGGAGCTGCCGTTCCTGAAAAGGTGACGGCCGACTTCACCGGCGAGGTCTTGCACCACCCGCCTGATGCCGGGGGTACGGCTGAACGGGCTGCCCAGGCAGCTCATTACTTGGGACGGCTACTCGAGCAAATCGCCGGAGTGAGAGTCTTGCCACGAGCATCGGGCCTAGCAGTGACTTTCATCACGCCTGCTCCCGCGTCCGCGCTCACCGAAGCTTTGGCCGTGGCGGGAGCCGAGTTGCGGGCCGAGGGTACTTGGGAGTCGACCGTGACTGCGGTCGTCGGGTGGTGGCATCGGCGAAACCAGCTCGTTGACCTGGCCCGAGCAGTGGAGGCGTTCCTCGCCGGCTTGCCGGTGTCCAAGATCGAGACCGACCGCTACGACGAGGTCCCCACTGACCTACCGCGCCGGCGCCTCGGTACTATCGCCTAACCCCGAGCGCGAGGAGTTGGTCTTGATCATCAGCGTTGCCAGGCCCGAGCCCGCCCCCGACGGGAGCGCTCAGCTTGTCCGCGAGTGGGAACCGCCCGAAACCGCGATCGGCGACATCGTCATCGTCCATGGGCTGGGGGAGCATTCGGGTCGGTACGCCAACACCGGTTCCTGGCTGGCCGAGGCCGGTTACCGGGTGCGGAGCTTCGACTTGCTCGGGTTTGGCGCCTCGTCGGGGACCCGAGGAGATATCGCCCGCTGGAGCCTCTATCTCGATCAGGTCGAAGGACATCTCCGCGCAATGCGGACCGACGGGAGGCCGCTCGTGCTGATGGGCCATTCCCTGGGAGGGTTGATCGCCACCGAGTACGCGGTTAGCGAAAGGCCGCAACCCGATCTCCTCGTCCTGTCTTCGCCCGCCTTGCTCGGCGGGGCGGCCTGGCAGAAAGCGATTGCACCGTTCTTGGGCAGAGCATTTCCAACTCTGGCGGTGCCGACCGCGGTGAAAGGTTCGATGCTGTCGCGCGATCCCTCAGTGGGCGAGGCTTACCTCGCCGATCCGCTGAACCTCTTCAAGGCGACTACCCGCTTGGGCGCCCATGCCTTCGCCGCCCAAGCTCGGATCGCGCCGCTGCTCTCTCGAATCAAGATTCCGACCTTGGTCTTCCACGGTGGCGAAGACACCTTGGTACCCCCGGCAGCCAGCGAACTCTTGGTGGGACCAAACAACCCACAGGCGACGAACATCGAGCGTCATCTTTATCCCAACCTCCGTCACGAAACGTTGAATGAACCAGAGGGGAAGCTTGTGATCGGCGACGTTATCGAGTGGTTGGCCAGTAACGGAAGCAAGCTCCCGGGGTAACCTGAAGCCGTCATGCGTCGGTGGAGTCTCGTCTTTCTGCTGCTCGCGGCCTGTATCGGCCAAACCTCCCCTGATCGGACTCCGCTGCCCGACGCCGCCTCCATCATCCCCGAGCCGGAGGAATGCCAATTCCTCATCGGGGCGGGCCAAGGCGTCCTCATCGAGGACATTGTTGCGGAGAGTGGGGCCGACGGGGTCTTACAGATCGGCGATGTCCTGGTTTCGGTCAACGATCAAGCAGTGGCGAGCGCCGGGGAACTGCGTCAACTACTGACTGACCACGAGGTGGGCGAAACGATCACCGTCACTGTCGAGCGCGAGGGATCACCGGTCGAGGAGACGGTCGACCTCGGTCCCAACCCTGACGCCCCGGAGCGGCCGCAATTGGGGGTCATGGTCACCACCGCTTTCACCGAAGTTGCGCCCGTTGACCTGGATGCTGCCCCGCTCGATAGTGGAGATTTCGCACGTTCGGTCAGCATCGGCGGCCGGCTTTACGCTTTCGACCCGGTCACAGCCGAATGGACTGGGCTCGAGTTGGAAACGCCCACCGAGAACTGGGTCGCCGCCGGTGGACGGGTTCTTTACCTGGAAGGGCGAGACGAGGGGGGGTCGGCTTTGATCGACTCGGTCAACGAAGAGCAACTCGTATTCGAAGTCGGCGATTGGAACGGTTCCAACCTGCTGGGAAGCTTCGGCAACAAGGTCATCGTTGCTGTCACCCGACCAGTGGTGAACAACGATGAGCAGGTCGAAGTGGCGGTGATGCTCGTTGACTTCGCGGCCCGGAATGCCGAGTGGATCTGGCAAGTCACTGCCGATTCCGGCATCCCGATTGCGTCATATCCGTCGCCGACCGGTTCGCAAATCCTGCTGATCGGTGAGGAGCCGGAGACCGGCGTTCTCTATCACTCGTTGCTCTCAGCGGAAGGAACCCGAACCGGTTCGGTCGAGGTTCCGGCCGGATACGTCGCCCTCGGTTGGTTCGACGAGGATCGCATCCTGGTCGGCGGTGAGGGGCAAGGACTGCAAATCGTCGACTTGGGCGGAGCCGACCCCGTTGCCGTCGAACTTCCGGCGGTGCTTACTTCGCTCAGGCGGGTTTGGCCGGTCGGAGATGGCACGCACGTGCTCGGAGAATCGGGCAATGCCCTGGTTCGGTTCTCGACCGATCCGGTAGCCGAAGTCCGCACTTTGGCCGACAACTGCCAGATCGACTCGCTCGGTGACCTGGGCTGGTCGGCTTAGACAGATCGACCTAAGTTGACCGATTTCGAGGACGTCGAACTGCCTCTGAGCTTCGACGCCGTCTCCAACGGCGAATACCTTCCGGCGACGGTTACCGCGGAGGCACGCTCGGCGGAAAGGCTCGCGCAGTCATGGGTCGAGCTGGGCGCGCGGCGGAGCGGGATGACGCGTCGTAGGTTCCTGAAGGGCTCAGCGGCGATGGCGGCGGTATTGATGGCGATTGATTCCACCGCCCTCGGGCGAACGGGGGGTCGCTACTTGATCGATCCCGAGGCCCGTTGGGACGAGACCGTGGCCGACACCCTCTTCTCGGCGGGCGAGTTTGTCTTCGACATGCAGGGGCATTTGCTCGAATACGAGCTCGACGCTTCGACCCGCGGCAACTGGTTTTGGGGATCGGGGTTTCCCCAGGCGGCCTGTGCTGAGGAGGAAGACCCGCGGGCGTGCTTTTCGATGAATCATTTCCTCGAGGAGATCTTCGTGCGCAGCGACACGAGGATGGCTGCCCTTTCGGGGCTGCCGATCATGCCGGAGGGGAGCCCGCTCTCGCCCGAGGTCATGGAAGACACCCGCCGGGAGGTAGAGGCGCTGAGCGGCGATGAGCGACTAGTCGTCAACGCGCTCGCCTTGCCGCAAGCCGGACCACTCCAATCCGTGTTGGACGAGATGGAACGAGTGGCTTCCACTGGGATCGTCCGCGGCTGGAAAACGTTTACGCATTTCGCCGGACCGTGGCGGCTCGACGACGCCGACCCCGATCTGCCCCAGGTGGGCAACCGATTTCTCGACCAAGTGGAGCGGATGGAGGCGCCGGTCTTGTGCATTCACAAAGGCCTGGCCGATCGGCACCCATCGGGTTCACCAGTCGATGTCGGGCCAGCCGCTCGCGATCATCCGGGTGTGTCCTTTGTGATCTACCACTCCGGCTACGAGGTCGGAGTTACAGAGGGCCCCTTCACCCTGGAGCGTTCGGGTCTCGGAGTCAATCGTTTGATTGCGTCGTTGCGAGATGCCGGCGTCAAGCGCGGCAGCAATGTCTACGCCGAGATCGGCTCGACCTGGTGGCTCCTGTTGAGGAAACCCGAAGAGGCGGCGCATGCTCTTGGCAAGCTGCTGTTGGCAGTGGGGGAGGACAACCTGTTGTGGGGAACCGACTCGATCCTCTACGGGACTCCCCAGCCCCAGATCGACGCTTTTCGTGCGTTCACCATCACCGAGGAATTTCAGGAGCGATTCGGATACCCCGCTCTGACCGATGCGGTCAAAGCCAAAGTGCTCGGGCTCAACGCCCTCCGTCTTTACAACATCGGACCGGCGTTGAGCAAGGTGAGCGAAGCCGATCTCAGAGAGGCCAGGCTCTCACACCCGGTCGCCAACCTCACCTGGGGCCCGACGACCGCAAACGAAGTCCGCGCCTACCGCGCCCACCATCAAGGTTGGCCCTAACCCACCCAAACGCCGTTTTTATCACCAAACCGGCACCTCGGAGGTGCCGGTTTGGTCGCGAGAACGGAAAACGCGAGGGTCTAGTCGACCGGTTGGACCTCTTCGGCTTCCTCAGCCTCGTCAGCAGGGCTCCCGCCGTTTTGCTCCTTGTGACCGGCGCCGTTGTGGCGGCTGTTGGTCTCGTCGAAGATGACTTGCCAGCCCTTGGGCTCGCGCATCGCGCGCTCGCCGGGAGGCGTTCCCATGATCTCTGACACTTCGTCACCCGAGATGGTCTTTTTTTGCTCGAGGACAGCGGCGATATGCAACACATCGTCGCGGTGCTCGTCGAGAAGGTTCCAGGTGCGATCGTAAAGATGGGCGAGATGGCGATTGACTTCGTCCTGGCGGCGAGCAACGGTGGCGGCGGCCGGGTTTCCGGCCTGGCCCATCCCCGTTTGGTGGACTGTGAAGGACAGGTATTGCTCACCCATTCCCCAGATGCCCTCCATAAGCGCGGCAACGGTTGTGGCGCTGCGAAGGTCACCTGTAACTCCCGATGAGTTGTCTTCGTCGAAGAACATCCTCTCACCGGCGAGCGATGCCAAGGACACCATGATGTCGGTCTCGAACTCCGACTTCCATTGCGTGAAGCGATCTTCCGCCAAGAGGTTCTTCACCATGCCTCCGGTGTCGCCGTGGCGTTCAATAGTCACGAGGTCGATGGCCATGTGCCGGCGCATGGTGTGGGCAACGACGGCATGACTGGCCTCATGCACCGCGACGGCGTGCTTCTCTCGCTGGATGTACTCGGCGTCCTCCGCTGGTCCGAGCTCCTTTAAGGCCTTTGCCTTCCAGATGTCATCCCAGGTGATGGCGGCTCGATCCTCCCTGATCGCTTGAATTAACGCCTCGTTGACGAGGTCCTTGATTTTGGCGCCTGAGTAGTACGGCGTGACCGTGGCCAGTTTGTCGACATGCTCCTCAGTCAGCTCGTGGCTCACTTTGGCCAGATAACCTCGCAGCGTTTGGAGTCGGCCTTCCTTTGAGGGATAGCCCATCTTGTAAATGCGGTCGATCCGACCCGGGCGCAACATGGCCTCGTCGAGGGCGTTGGGCATGTTGGTTGCCATGATCGTGAGGATTCGATATTTGGGGGCAGGCTTGGGCTTGATTCCGAGCATCTTGCGGAGACGGTTGGTCAGACCGCGAGGCTTTTTGAGACCGTTCATCTCGGTCAGAAGCGCCTGGAGGGTTCCCATCCCGCCACCACCCATCCCCCCCATCATTATCCGATCCCTGAGCCGGCGGGGTGGGGCGGGATCGGTCTGGGGATGGGCATACATTCCCAGGTCCTCGAGTACTGCCTTTTGACTTTGCGCAGTCAGATACGAGAGCCCGTTGCATTGGAAGGTGGCGAAGGGGCTCGAAGGCTGCATCGGCTGGCCCATCCCCAAGCCGCCCATCTGGCCGCGGCTACCGAGCGAGTCGGCCTCGTCGAAGAAAACAATTACTGCGCCATGACGAAGCGACAGCTTGCGAAGCTTGCGATAGAGCGATTTGACCTTGAGGATGCCGACCCCCATAAACATTTGGATGAACGCGCCTGGTTCGACAAAAACGTAGGGCTTGCCAGTCTCACCAGCGATCGCCTCAGCCAGGAGCGTCTTTCCCGTCCCAGGAGGCCCCCAGAGCAGAAGCCCTCCGGGGATGTAGCCACCCTTAGCTTCGATCTCGTCGGGCTTTTCGAGGAAGGCGATGTTCTCACGGATCAAGCGAAGGACATGATCCTGGCCCCAGACATCGGAGAAACGGGTGTTGATCTCTTCCGGGAGGAGTACATCCATGCCGCCTCGGGTAAGGAACCAGAAAAGGGCCCCGAATTGAATGATCACGAACGAGATGCCGACGAAGAGCTGCATCAAGAACGGCAGCGCCGCGACGATGATCCGCGGGGTCTCGCCAAGGGCCTGAATCGGCGAGCTGATATCCGACGTGAAATAGTCGACGATCACCGCATAGATCAAGAGAAAGATCGACCACCGGATTAGGCGACCGACCCGGAAACGGGTCCAGGGTTTGAAATGGGAGAGCCTTCCCTCGACCCCGCCGAAGATGCCTTTCTGCCAGAAGCCGTGGTAGCTCTCGCTCCGTTCGGAGATGAAGTAGTGAATCTGACGGAGAACCTCGAGGAGGAACAAGATGCCGATAACCCGGCCGGGCGTGGACGCGAGAAAGTCGGCGAGTGCCTGGCCAATCGTGACAAACGGGGGCTGGACCTGGCCGCCAACGATGGCGGTGGTGATGATCCCCAGTATCACGAGGAACTTGATGCGGTCCCAGGTGTCCGCCTTGCGGCGGGTTTTGTTCAGGACGCTCGTTTGTTCACTAACCATGAGTCCACCACTCTCTCGATTTCGACCTGGTTATCGATGTAGCACTGCCGCGAACAGCCGGCCACGATTGAATACATACGGTTATCTGCAGAATCGGTGACAGAGATCAGATAAGCCACCCCAACCTCGGCGCCCGTATCGTCGGCATAACTAACGAGCACGCGGACACCGTCAAACCCATCGCCGAAGGAGAAGTCTTCGCTGAGGTGTTCGGTGGCGTTGAGGTACTGGAAATAGGGGAGGATGGCTTGGCTAAGGGCGGCGCGATTGATGAATTGCCGTTCGGTGGCGCCGACTGTGCGGACGGAAACCAAACCGATCGGGTAGGTGGCTTCAACCAATGGGACCGCGACGTTCTCGAGATCGCGCGAAGGCGCTCCGTCAAAGGCGGTAGAAACGACCGCCGGATAGTCAAAACCGGCGTAGGGCTCCTCGAAGGGGACGTCGGCGAGTCCGTCGAGCTCATCGAGCTCGTAGGTGTGCCAGTTGTCAGGCAATTGCACGAGCGAGAGCTTGCCTGCGTCGGTGTAACTAACCGTTGATTCCACCCCGCTCGAGCCGCAGGCTGAGACCGCGAAAACGACCAGCACGGAGAACAAAGAGAGTCGTCGGCCCATCTGCCATCCAAGCATACGCCACGGTCGTAAAAATCGGTTCAAGATCACTGTTGTCATCGGCCAAATCGGGCTCCGGGAACAGGGTCAAGGTTGTGGGAGGATGGAGGATGGACGCATCATTGGCTGGCCGTCTCTTGGTAGCGGCCCCATTGCTTCTGGACCCCAACTTCCATCGTGCCGTCGTTCTCATCCTCCATCATGACGAGCACGGCGCAATGGGCCTGATTCTCAACCGGCGAACCGAGGAGCCCGCCGAGCCGTACCTGGCCGATTGGGGCGATTTCCTCGAAACCGACGGCCTGGTCCATGAAGGCGGACCAGTCGAACGCGAGCGGGCTTTGGGCTTGGCCGCTCCCACCGATCTCAGCAATCCCTCAACCGGTCTCACCGACTTTTCCGCATCCCCGGGTCCACCGGCTCCGATCAGAATCTTTGCCGGATATGCGGGTTGGGGACCGGGCCAGCTCGAATTCGAGATAGAGCAACGAAGTTGGTTGGTGCTGCCGCCAGAACCTGACGATTTCCTCACTCTTGACCCCGATCGGTTGTGGTCGCGAGTCCTTGCCCGCCAGGGTGGCACCGTCGCCATGCTCGCCCACTATCCGATGGACCCGTCGCTTAATTAATCCGGGGTACCCTCAGCCTCCCTTGACCAAGACCATCATTGTCCCTCGCCTCCGGATGGCGCTCCTTGACAAGGCTCCCGGCCTTCGGGTCGAGCGCGAGCTGTGGGCAGACGGCTACCAGACCGTAGTCGGGGTGGATGAGGTTGGCCGGGGATCGTGGGCCGGGCCTTTGAGCGTGGGGGTGGCGGTGGTGCCCCGCGAGAAACGGGTCTACAAGATCCGGGATTCAAAGCTTCTGACCGAACCGGAACGGGAGTTGCTTTTCGATCGCATTGCCAATTGGTGTGCCGATTGGGCGGTGGGCCATGCCACGCAAGTCGAATGCGATGAGCTAGGAATGTCCGAGGCGCAAAGGCTCGCGGCCCGGCGGGCGATCGAGCAGCTACAGCGCCCGCCCGATCGCGTCGTCGTCGACGGGAATTGGGACTTCGTCGGTGGCGCCCGGCGTATCGTTCGCGGCGATCGCACCTGCCTGTCGATTGCGGCGGCCTCGATCCTGGCCAAGGTCACCCGCGATCGCATTATGCGAGCCGAGGCCGAGCATTTCCCGTTTTGGAACTTTGCCGCCAACAAGGGTTATCCCTGCCCGGTGCACAAGGCGGCTCTGCAGGCCTTCGGTCCGAGCGCGATCCATCGCCGGGCGTGGGTCTTCATGGACGGGTTGGTGTGGAACGGCCTCGACCGCTACGCCCGCGACGGCCAATTGGAGCTCTTTTAGCGATTCTCTGGGCTGGAGTCGTTGTTGTACAGCTACCCGAACCCTGGGTTCGCCAAAATACGGAATTCGTAGGGGGCGAGGACGTTGTTTTGCCAATCCTCGTTTCGAAGGAGGTCGCGGGCCGCCGGTGCGGGTTCGAGGATGGCGACGCTCTGGCTGAGGTTGACCAGCACCGTGATAGGGCCGTTATCGAATCCGAGGGTTCCGCGGTGGCCGGTGGGGACGGTCCGAGGTTGGCCAAGGGGTGGCAGTGATCGGCGGAGCTCGAGCAGCGCCTGCAGCGCGGCTAAGACGCGACCTTCGGGTCCGATCCCGAGCGTCGCCTGGTCAAATGCTTCGGCCGAGAAGCGATGACGATGGCTCCACCGATTGTCGGCAGCCAGTAGAGGGTCCGCGCGATAGCTGTGGTCGGAGAGGCTTCCGACCTCATCTCCGATCATCAAGAGCGGGATGCCTCCGGCGAAAATGATCACGGCAAACGCGGCGATGATGCGGTCGACGGCCAGATCGGTCGCGGCGGGGTCGATGTCGGAGAGGGCCGATTCGAGACCAGCCAGCGAGGCGAGCGCTCCCGAGATTCGGGCATCGCCAGTTTGTTGATGATGCTGAAAGAGCTCGCCTCTGGCAAACGACCCCGGGAAGGCTCCTGAGTAGAACCCGTTTAGGTACCGGCGATGGAGCCGGGGATCGACGCCCATCTGGAGTGCATCCTCGTCGGCGAAACCCCACCCGATGTCATCGTGGGACCGCAAGTAGGTAAGCCAGTGGCAGCCAGAAGGGAGCGCAAATCTTTCGCGGAGGGCGGTGACCAGGAAACGGACGTCCTCTGTCGCCAGCGCATCCCAGACCGACGTCATCAGCAACGGGTTGTACCCCAGCTCGCACTCGGCGGGATTCACATAACTCGCCACGTCGTCGGGATGAACGATTGCTTCGGAGAGAAACACGACTGACGGGCAGGCGAGATCGGCGATCAAGCGCAGGATCTGGAGGACAAAGTGGGCCTCCGGACGATTCTCGCATGACGTGCCAGGCTCTTTCCAGAGGAACGGGGTCGCATCCATGCGGATCGCCGCAACCCCAAGGTTGGCGAGGTAGAGCATCTCGCCGGCAACGGCCGCCAACACTCGCGGGTTGCGGTAGTTGAGATCCCATTGGTAGGAGTGAAACGTGGTCCACACCCATAGCTTCTTTTCCGGTAGCCAGGTAAAGGCATCGCCGCCCCGATCGGGGAAGATGGGACGGAGGTGGGGCGAGAGCTGATCGGGCAGGGTGCGGTCGGGGAAGAAGTAATAGAAATCGGCGAACTGCGGATCGCCGTCGAGGGCGGCACGGGCCCAAGTGTGATCGGCGGCCGTGTGATTGCAGACGAGGTCGAGCACAACCCCGACCCCTTCGATCCTCAGTTTGTCGACCGACCTCCGCAGCTGCTTCGTGGTCCCGAGATCAGGGCGGAGCCTTCGATAGTCGGATACCGCGTAGCCGCCATCGTTCGCGCCTTCGGGCACGGCATAGGGAGGTAGAAGATGCAGATGAGTGATGCCCAAGGACTGCAGATGATCGAGGCGATCGGGAAGCTTCTGGGCGTTTCCGGCGTAGAGGTCGAGATAGGTCATCGCCCAAAGCGTTGATTGATCCTTGAGAAATTCCCCCCGCGGCTCTCGGTCGACTCGGCGGTGAGGCTTGCGACGTTCGAGATATCCGGTGGCAGCTACGTCGAGAATCTCGTTGAGGCTCCAAGCAAAGTCGTAACGCCACCCATAAAGGAGATGGAGTAGGCGAAAAAGCTGCTCCCATTTGGTTTCCGCTCGCGCCGAGAACTCGGCCCACTCGGCCGCTGAGAAACGAGTCTGTTGCATGGGGGCGAGACGCTGCCACGCTTCGCTCGCGGCCTGAGAAATCCAATCGCTCATTGCGCGGTGGGTCAGCGGGTCAGCTCGTCGACATAGTGGGGGAACATCTCCCGCCAGGTCACCCAGTCATGGGGCCATTCCGGGCCCCATTCGTCGACCCGGTTGGGGATGCCCTGGGCGCCGAGGGCGGCGGCGGCTCGCCATGACTCACCCGGATCCTCGGCTCGCCCGAGCCCGTGGGTGAACAGAACGAATCGGGTGCGGAGCATCGCCAGGAGATCTCCGTCGACGAGATGCGGCAAGTAGTGCACGGGCGACGAAAGGTAGAAGTCGGAGGTTGGCGGTCCATCGAGCCACTTCGCTAGGTCGAATGTCCCCGAGACGCACAGTGCGGCCGAGAAGACATCTGGGTGCCGGCAGAGAACCTCGAGAGCGTTGAAGGCGCCAATCGAGGCGCCGGCGGTCAGGATCTCCACCGAGCCCGACCGGCAGTCCGCCCGGATCGCGGGGACGACCTCATGGCGAATCATCGAATCGAACGCAGTCATCATCCAGCCCACATGGGCGGAGTCGGCGCCGGTGAAGAAGATTCGACCGTTGAGGCTATCGACCGAATAGACCTTGATCCGGCCCTCGTCGATCAAGTCGCGGAGGGCACCGACGAGGTGGAATCGCTCGATCTCCTCGAAGTCGCCTCCGGCCGTGGGAAAGATCAGGAGCGGGGTGCCAAAGGTGCCCCATCGCGCCAGGTTGACCTCGGCGCCGACACGGTCTGAGTGCCAGCGCTCGACCGCCTTCACAAAAACTCCTCACCCGCACCCGCCGGGGAGGCGATCGGGGTGTACTTGCGATCGAGCTGCGGCTCGCCGGGGCGGGAACCGCTGAGGTCGAGACGATCGCGTTCGGTCCGACGCCAGAACTGGAGGAGCCCCCAGAAGTGCTCGGTGAAACGCTCCACTTCATGCGGCGGGAAGATGACGGCGACCTTTCGACGCACGGCTTCAAGGGCGCGGTCCGTCGAGAAATATTCCCACGTGATCTCGTCGAGATGGGAGAGATGGTGGTCGCAGAACTCGAGGAATCGATCGGTCTCAAACCTGTGATGAGCCAACGCGGCATATCCGGAGAGCTTCTCGCGATAGGGAGCGCCACTGTCGGCAATCTCGAAGAAGGCCTCCCAATCGGGATTGTGTCGAACCTTGCGCCCGGTGGCAGCGACGAAAAGCGACCAGCGAATCTTCGACTTCACCAGCCACGGAAGGTGGTAGTGGAGGCTGGTCACCTGCGAATCAGGACACGCGTTGGCGAAATCGATCGGATAGAACTGCCCGTCCTTGCGCAGGGACTCACACGAGTTGAAGTCCCAATTGAAGAAGCTGTTGATTGTGAGCACCATGTCGGAGAGCAGTTGCCATTCGTCGGCGTTGACGAAGTTGAAATCGATCTTGTAGCGATCGTGCATCGGAGCGGCAGGGTCGTACCGAATCACATTCACTTGCGGCCCGACCGCTAACGCCCGAACGAAGAGGTCATATGGCTCCACCGCTTCTTGGAGGTGCATGATCCACCGGCCGCTTTGCTCGTAGGCGTTGAGGAGCTGATCTTCGTTCTCGATTCGCGAAACGCCTCGCCACGCGCCGCCATCAAAGGGTTTCAAGTAACAGGGGTAACCAATCTCCTCGGCCACCTCGCGCAAGTTGAAGAGGCGCGCGTACTGTCCGAGGGTCACTTCGAGGTCGGGGGCGGCCTCATACTCCTTGGGGGGCAGGAGCGCGGTCCGTGGCACCGGGAGGCCAAGTCGCATCATCGCCGCATAGGAGGTGTGCTTCTCCATCGACTGGAGGGTGAAGGGGTTGTTGAAGACGTAGAGGTCATTGAAGACCACGGCCTTCTTGATCCACTCCCTGGAGGTGTGGTACCAGTGGGTGAGGCGGTCGAGCAGAACCGCGTATTTGACTGGTTGGCCCAAGAAAAACGGCTCGATCGTCACCCGCTCGACGTTGAACGTGAGCAAGTCATCACCCCGGGGCACCCTCAGGTCGAGGCGGCCAATGATGTCTTCGTAGAAGATGGGCCACTCGAGGTCTGCGCCCAAGGAAAGGCCAATCGTGAGTGGTACGTCCGCCATCGGGCGAGACTAACGGGGAGGGAGGATGAAGGTCAGGGCGTCCTCCAGGCGATCGAGCCATGCTCCCCAGTCGTGGCCAGTCCAGGTTTCGACCCATTTGACCCGCATGCCGCCGGCGACGAGGCGCGGATGCAGGCGTCGATTGAAGTCGACCAAACCCTCATAGCGACCGACGCTTTGGTACATGCGAACACCGCGAAGAAGGCGTGGATCGAAGACATCGAGAAAGGCAATGACCGGTTTGAAGACCGACGCCGGCCAGAAGTGGTCGCTGCGATGCGCGAACGAACCAGACAGCGACACCACGGCCCCAACTACCTTCGGATAGTGAGCGGCTGCGGCGAGCGCCGCCACCCCTCCCAGCGATGAACCGAGGGCCACGGTGCGATCGAGCGTCGACCAGATCCGGAGCCGGCGGGCGAGGTGGGGGAGCACCTCCTCGGCGAGATGCCGGCTGTGGGCAAGTGAGGCTCCATATTCAAGTATCCGATCTCGCGGCTCAAGGAGCACGGCCGCAGTCGGAGGGATGACCCCCCTCTGGGTGAGCTGGTCGAGCGCCGGTCCCAAACCTCCGTGCTGGAGGAAGTCGAGTCCGTCATGCACCAAGAGGACGGTCCGGGCATCCTTGCTCGCGACTCCGGCTGGCAAATAGACCCGGTGGTGACGACGGCCCCCAAGGCCCGTTGAATGAACCCGAATCTCGGTCAAAGTGCCTTCACCGAAGGCTCGGCCACGCTGAAACGAAGGCGGCCGATAGCCTGGGCCGGCCACAACCGAGTTGACCCCGAAGGGGTTGGTGGCGATCGGAGGGTTGAGCGGGTCCTCGATCGCGCTTTGCCGCCTGCCGTTACGGATGAGAAACCGATACTCGATTCGAGCGGTGGCGGGCAACGGGAGCCGGAGAAAATGCAGATCATGGCTCATACTCTGAAAGGGCGGGGGCGTGGGGAAATTAGGCATCCAGGTCTGGAGGCGGACTTCATCGGCCGGCCCTCGAAAGACAAGAATGATGTCACCGAGATGATGAAAGGGCCCGGGAGCAGTGGCGACCTTTTCGCGCAGGTCAGACGAAACAGGAGTCACCAAGCGGCCGCAGGTTATCGAAGGCCTGCGGATTAGTCGGGTAACGGGCTGGCAGAATCAGTGGCGATGGCTGCCGTGACCCACCCTCTGACCCAACCTTTCACAAGCGTAAAGCAGGACGCCATCACCGCTGCCCTTTCGTTCTGGCTGATGACCGGGTTGATGATCGACGGCTGGACCCACACGACTCGCGGGGGAGTGGAGTCCTTCTTCACTCCTTGGCACGCGGTCTTCTATTCCGGTTTCGCGGCCACCGCCGCTTGGATCGCCTATTTGACCTTTAAGCCTCCCCGCCCGATCGGCGGAGGCTCGGTTCGGGCGGGAGTCCCGACCGGATACCGACTCGGATTGAGCGGTGTCGTCATCTTCGGCATCGGGGGAGTGCTCGATCTGGTCTGGCACGAGCTGCTGGGGATCGAAGTGAACATCGACGCCCTCTTGAGCCCAACTCACATGGTTTTATTGGTCGGGGCGATGCTGATTGTGACGACTCCTATCCGATCGAGCTGGCATCGACCCACCACCCGCGACAGCAAGTGGAGTTGGGTCGCTCCGGCCATCGTCGCCACCGGGCTCAGCGCCCTCCTCGCCCAGTTCTTCCTCTTCTATGCCTCGGGTTGGCAGGAACCGGCGTTCCGATTTCGGTGGGAGCCGGGGGACGATTTCCTGGTTGCGTTCTCAGTTCTCAGCCTGACCGCGTCGACGGTGATCTTTATGGTGGCCGCGTTGTTGATTCTGCAAAGGTGGGCGCCTCCGTTCGGGGCTTTCGCCGCGGTTCTGGGAATCATTGGGCTCGGGCTCCAGGGTTTGCATGGCTTCGAACAACCCGGCGACCTAGGCGGAGCAGTGGTCGCGGGGTTGGCCCTCGACTTCCTCGCGTTCCGTCTCAGGCCTTCGCCGGAGACTCCGTCGCTATTTCGGGCGTGGGCGTTCCTGGCGCCGATCGTGGTCTGGACCGCGCACGCCCTTTACCTCGCCCTCATCGGCGAATTCGGCTGGCCGCCGGTGCTCGGGGGCGCGATCTTGCTCCAAGGTCTCGTTGGCGTCGCGCTTTCCGCGATCGCGGTGCCGCCCCGCCTGCCAGCCGGAAACGACTAGGGAGCGGCACCTCTGGTCACATTGAGCGGACCCGATCAGGCTCGCCTCGCAGGAGCCGAAGGTCCGGGGATGGCAATGGCCATGGATTTAGTGGTGGCCACCGCCGATCAGATGGGAGCGTTTGAGCTGCTCGACATCACCTCGGCACACATCGACAGCTGCTTGTTCCACGGCATGGCCGGTCTCGATTTCGTCCAACGGCTGGTAGACGGGGGAGCAGCAGTGGCGGTTCCTTCAACGTTGAATGTGTCTTCCCTCGACCTGCTTCATCCTGATCTCTATAGGGGAGACCAAACGACCGCCAGGCTGGCGCGCGAGCTCATGGATGCCTACGTCGCCCTCGGCTGCACCCCCACCTGGACCTGCGCTCCTTATCAGAAGGTCAATCGTCCCAGCTTTGGCGAGCAGGTGGCGTGGGCGGAGTCGAACGCGACTGTGTTTGTCAACTCGGTGCTCGGGGCGAGAAGCAATCGCTATGGCGACTTCATCGATATCTCCTGTGCGATAACCGGTCGGGCGCCAGCGGTTGGACTTCACCTTGACCAGGGACGCCAACCCACCCTCCACATTGAGATCGGCCACTCGCTACGGGATTTGATCGAGGAAAGCTGGTTCTATCCCACGTTCGGGTATGTGCTCGGCGAGTTGGCCGGAGCGGCCGTAGCCATCGTCACGGGCCTTCCGCCCGGATTGAGCGAAGACCGACTCAAAGCCATTGGTGCTTCCGCCGCCACAAGCGGAAGTGTCGCCCTCTTCCACGCAGCGGGCTCTACCCCGGAGGCAGGGCAATTCGACTACCAACAACTGACGAGGTTCACGATTGAACGAGACGCGTTGGAAGCGGTTCACATCCGACTCTCGACAGCGGCTGGACGAGTCGACGCAGTCAGTCTGGGGGCGCCTCACTACTCAGGGACAGAGCTCCGAAAGCTCCGCGACGGCTTGGCCGGCCGCCGCGTCCGGATCCCGACGTACGTCAACACGTCTCGCGATCAGATCGCCAGCCTTCCCACACTTTTGGTAGAGCTTGAGGCTCTTGGGCTGACGATCGTCACCGACACCTGTACCTACATCACTCCGATTCTCGACCCCGCGGTCGGGGTGGTGATGACCGACTCAGCCAAATGGGCCCACTACGCACCAGGCAACCTCGGGGTGGAGGTGGTCTATGCCTCGCTGACCGATTGCATCATGGCGGCGGTCAATGGTGGATGAGCCAACACTCGTGCTCAGCGAGCCGCTCTCTTTTTGGGGAGGTCTTGACCCGGTTACAGGAAAGATCATCGATGTCCATCATCCGCAACGAGGCGCGGTGGTGTCAGGCAAAGTGCTGCGGATGCCCCATGGCAGAGGGTCGTCCTCGTCGCCTTCGGTGCTCGCCGAAGCGCTGCGGCTGGGCACGGGTCCCAGCGCCATCCTGCTTGCGGAGCCTGATCCCATGGTCTGGCTCGGCGCCTATGTGGCCGAGTTGCTTTACGGCGTGAAGTGTCCGGTCATAGTGAGTCCCGAACCCCGCAGGTAGGCTCGTAGCCGATGAAGGTCCTCGTCACCGGTGGGGCCGGTTTTGTCGGCAGCCATACGGTGGTGGCGCTGATTGAGGCCGGTCATGAGCCCGTAATCGCCGACACTCTCGTCAACTCGCAACCATCGGTGATCGACGGGATCGAGGCGATCACCGGCTTCCGACCAGAGATTCACCGCGTCGACGTCGGGAAACCCGATCAATTCGCTCCCGTGGTGGAGGCCGGCGCTTTCGACTCGGTGATCCATATGGCCGCCTATAAGGCGGTAGGCGAGTCGGTCGAGAAGCCGCTGCGCTACTACGACAACAACGTCGCCGGCACCGTCCGGATGCTGGAGGTTCTCGACAACGCCGGGGTCACTTCGATCGTCTTTTCCTCGTCGGCAACGGTTTACGGACAGCCTAAGACGTTGCCCCTGAGTGAGGAGATGCCGATCGGAACGGCTACCAACCCTTATGGCTGGACCAAAATCATTATGGAGCAGGTGATGACTGACCTCGCCCGCGCCAATCCAATTTGGTCGGTCACTCTTCTTCGCTACTTCAACCCGGTCGGCGCCCACGAGAGCGGTCTAATTGGAGAGTCGCCGATCGGTGAGCCGACCAACCTGATGCCGTATGTCGCCCAGGTTGCCGCCGAGCAACGACCCTTCCTCCGCGTTTTCGGCTTCGACTACGACACCCGCGATGGCTCGGCGATTCGGGATTACATCCATGTGATGGATTTGGCCGAGGGGCATGTGCGCGCTTTGGAGGTTCTTGCGGAAGAGCCCGGGGTGCACATCTTCAACCTTGGTACTGGTCAGGGGACGACAGTGCTCGAGCTGGTCGAGACCTTCGCGGCCACCAATCAGGTTCCGGTGCCGTGGGAACCGTACCCCCGGCGGGCCGGCGACGTGGCCGAGAGCTGGGCGGCGGTGGAACGAGCACAGGCGGAGCTGGCATGGAAGACCCGCCGCGATCTGGCGGCGATGACCCGCGACGCCTGGAACTGGCAGCGGAAACAGCCCCCATCCTCAGATACGCACTAGGTTGTCGAACGTCGAAAGCGATAAGTGGTAACTGAGGTTTCCAACCCGATGCTGGCCGATGTGCTTGCCCTCATTGGGGAGTCGGCTGACAATCCGGACCGCGAGTTGCTGACCGAGTTTGCCCAGGCCTATCTGCGAAGAATCCCGCCGGAAAACTCTCAATCTGCTGCTGAGTGGCTCGCCGAGGTCGAGCGGGTCTTCGATTTCATCCGCGTCCGGAAGGAGCCGGTATCGGTCCGGGTATCGAATCCCGACGACAGCCAGGGCACCGTGATTGAGGTGAATGTCGAAGACAGCCCATTCCTGCTCGACTCGATGACCAACGAGATCGCGGCTCACGGCCTCGAGGTGTCGCGCGTCACCCATCCGGTGATCGGAGCTGAACGTGATGGTGACGGTCGACTGATCAGCATCGGCCACGCGCGGCACGCCCGCCACAAAGAATCGGTGGAGTACTACGAACTCGATCGGCGACTCTTCGAAGGCGATCTGGGGGGGCTCGAGAAGGCATTACGCACCGTATTGACCGATGTCCGGCGGGCAGTGGATGACTTCCACTCGATCATGGACCGGATCAATCGGATGGTCGAGCTGGCCCGGCAGGCGACGGGCTTCTATCCGGAAGCTGAAATTGGCGAAGCGATCGCCTTTTTGCAATGGTTACGAGACAACAATTTCGTGTTTCTCGGCTACCGCGAGTATCGCCTGGTCGACCTCGATGGCCAGACGGCGGTGCAAGCCGTCGCCGACACCGGACTGGGAATTCTCTCCGGTGAGTCCCGAGTAGCCGAGCCGGTTCCTCTTGACGACCTCGATCCCGAAATCGCGGCCCGCTACGCCAAAGGCGATCTGCTGGTCATCACCAAGACCAACCGCGTGTCGACCGTTCATCGACGAGTCAAGCTCGACTACATCGGCATCCGGGTCATCGGCCCCTCCGGCAACTCGTTCGGAGAAGCGCGTCTCTTGGGGCTTTTCACTTCGAAAGCGCTCATGGAACGTTCCTCCCACACACCGATCCTGCGGCGCAAGCTTTTCGACCTGGTAGCGACCGAGGATCTGATCGAAGGCTCGCACGACCACAAGGCCGCCATCCAGATCTTCGACGGCTTCTCGAAACATGATCTTTTCACCGCCCCACCAAAGGAGTTGCGCAGACAAGTGATGGGCTTGCTCGCCCATCAGGAGTCGCGTCAGGTGCAACTGTTCGTGCGGCGCGATCTGCTCGAGCGGAGCGTCTCGATCCTCGTTGCGATGCCACGCGACCGTTTCAACGCCGAGCTGCGTAAGTCGCTGCAGGACCTGTTCATGGCTCGATATCACGGCCTTTCGGTCGAGTATCACCTCGAGCTCGGTGAAGGTGATCAGGCTCGGGTCCATTTCACGGTATGGGTGAACGGCCCGATCCCGGAAGTGGACTACGAAACACTCGAAGAGGAAGTCCTCGACCTGACCCGTACCTGGACGGATCGGCTCAACGAGCGACTGGAGGAAGACCGCTCAGCGGCGCCGCTCAGCGAAGAATGGGGCAATCGTTTCCCCGATTACTACCGCGTCTCAAGCACACTCGAGGGCGCAGTCGAAGATGCGCGCACGCTCGACAACCTCGCCAAGAGCGGGCGAGCGTTTCATGTCGGCATTCGCAACGAAACCGATGCCGGCGAGGACCTGACTCGAATCTTGATTTATCGCTCAGACGGCAAGCAACCGCTCTCCGAGCTTGTGCCCGCCCTAGAGGATCTCGGGCTGCGAGTCATCGAGGAGGTGCCGACTCGTCTCGCGGGCGGCGGCGATTACTTCATCCATGACTTCGGGGTGGCCGGAGATGACGGGCAGATGCTCGACCTCGAAAGCTGCCAGCAGCGGGTGGCCGACTCCCTCACCGCGGTGTGGGCGGGGGAGGCCGAATCCGACGACCTGAACGAGCTCGTGATCACGGCCGGGCTCACGCATTGGGAAGTGAGCATTCTCCGGGCATATCGGGTCTATTGGCGCCGGCTTGCTCTCGCCTTCACCATCGGTTATGTCAACGACGTTCTCAATCTGTTCCCCAACGTGGCGCGAAAACTTATCGAGCTGTTCCGCGCCCGTTTCGACCCGACCCAATCCGCGGTCGATCCGCAGCCGCTTCGCGACGAGATCGTCGCCGCCCTCGATGCAATCCCTTCTCTCGATCATGACCGCATTCTGCGAAGCCTCTACCGGCTGATCGAGGCGACCTTGCGGACCAACGCGTTCCTGCCGGGACGGGTGAATCTCTCGTTCAAGCTCAACTCGGCGGCGGTGCCTGATATGCCCCAGCCGGTTCCTTTCGCCGAGATCTTTGTCTACGGGCCGCGGGTGGAGGGGGTTCATCTCCGGGGTGGCCCGGTGGCCCGCGGTGGCCTGCGATGGTCGGACCGGCGCGAGGACTATCGGATCGAAGTGCTCGGGCTGATGAAAGCCCAGATCACCAAGAACGCGGTGATCGTCCCCACCGGAGCCAAAGGCGGCTTCGTCTTGCGGCGACCCCCAATCGACGCCGCCCAGATCCCGGCTGAGGTCCAAGCCGCCTATGAGAGCTACATCCACGCGTTGCTCGATGTCACCGACAACCTGATCGACGGCAAGCTCGTCCATCCGCCGGGGGTGCGAGTGCACGATGGCGAGGACCCCTATCTGGTGGTTGCCGCCGATCGGGGAACCGCCACCTTCTCCGATATCGCCAACTCGATCGCGGCCGAGTACAACTTCTGGCTCGACGACGCGTTCGCCTCCGGCGGTTCGGCCGGCTATGACCACAAGGCCCTGGGGATCACTGCTCGGGGGGCGTGGGAATCGCTGCGGCGCCATTTCCTCGAGCTCGGTATCGATCCGTTCGAGCAGCCGTTCACTGCGATCGGGATCGGCGACATGTCAGGCGACGTGTTCGGCAACGGCATGTTGGGTTCGGCCCAGCTCAAACTCATCGCCGCCTTCGATCATCGTCACATCTTCATCGACCCGAGCCCCGACCCGGCGCGGAGCTTCGAGGAGCGCAAGCGCCTCTTCAACCTGCCTCGTTCGTCGTGGGACGACTTTGACCGGGCCGTGATCTCCGAAGGCGGGGGAGTGTTCCCTCGCTCGCTAAAGAAGATCACCCTCACCCCCCAAGCGCAGAAAGCGCTCGGGGTCACCCAAGCTGAGTGGGCTCCTAGTCAGTTGCTGCGGGCAACGTTGATGGCCCCAGTCGATCTGTTCTGGAACGGCGGCATCGGCACCTATGTCAAGGCAACGGAGGAGAGCCACGAGGAAGTGGGGGATAGGGCCAATGACTCGATCCGGGTCGATGGCCACGAGCTCCGCTGCCGGGTAGTGGTGGAAGGGGGCAACCTCGGGTTGACCCAGGCCGGTCGAATCGAATACGCCCTCGCCGGCGGGAAGGTCAACACCGACTTCATCGACAACTCCGGCGGGGTCAACTGCTCGGACCGCGAGGTCAACCTCAAGATCCTGCTCCGTCTTGCAGCGGAACGAAAAGGTTTGACCCGCGCCGAGCGAGACGAGTTGGTCGCCGCGGCCGCCCCTGAGGTTGTCGCCCGGATCCTCTATGACAACTTCCAGCAGGCGCAGATGATCTCCCAGGAAGAAGGGGCGGCGACCCGTCGGGTCTGGGCCCATGAGCAGTTGATGGTCCTGCTCGAGACGGAGGGGATTCTCGACCGCCGGCTGGAAGGGTTGCCGGCCACCGAGGCGCTGGCTGAACGGGGACGGCTGGGACGCGGTCTCACCCGACCGGAGATCGCCGTCCTCTTGGTCGATGCCAAGCGGAGCATCTACGAGTCATTGGTCCGCAGCGCCCTGGTCGACGACGAGTACCTCGTCAACGATCTCTCTTCCTACTTTCCCGAAGAGATCGCCTCTCGCTACGAGGATCTCTTGTTGGATCATCCGCTGCGCCGTGAGCTGATCGCGACGATGGTCGCCAACGACCTGGTCAACAGTGTCGGTGCCACCTTTGTCAGCCGGATGGCGGCGCGCAGCGGGAACTCGGTCGCCGAGATAGTCAAGGGTTATCGAATTGCCCGCGACGTATCGGGGGCTTTACCGAGGTGGGAGGCAGTCGAGGCTCTGGCCGGTCAGGTTCCCAACGAGCTTTGGCTCGAGCTCATGACCGGGGCCGATCGAATCGTCGCCTCGCTGACCCGCCGGTATCTGACCCGGCTTCCTGCCGACACGATCGGCGAAGCGGTGGCGGGGGACATCGCCGGGTTCTCGGATTTTGAAGAAGCTCTGCCTGACGCAGGTCCGAAGGAATGGCAACAAGCACACGAGAAAGAGGAATTCGACATGGCCGAGGCCGGGGTTCCGCCCGACCTGGCGCGGCGCTATGCCTATCGGCGCCAGCTCGTCCACGCCCCCGATGCCATCCTCGTCGCCAACCGCTTTGATCGCGAGGTGAAGGAAGTGGCCGAGATCATGTTCGGGGCGGGCCAGGCCGTCGGCCTCGACCGTCTGGAGGCGATGGCCTCTGGGTACAACTTCACCGATGGGTGGCAGCGCTGGGCGCTCGAAGCGCTCGAGGACGACATGGTCGGGATCCGCCGCCAGTTGACCGAACGGGTGCTAGAGCAGGCCGGGGACGACCCGCCGGCGACCGCGATCTCGCGCTACCTGACGGCCCAAGACTCGCCTTTGCGCCGGCTCGACCATTTCCTCGACAATCTGGGCGACGAACAACCCGACAACCTGGCGCCCTTGATGATCGGCGTCCGCCAACTCCGCGCCCTCATTGGATGAGCACTCGCCAAACCTAAGGTTCCGGTGGTGGCATAGCCACCAAAATCGCCTTAGGAATGGGGCGCTCCGAACAGCTACGAGGCGCAACGTAACATAACGGTGATTATGGGCGCTTCGTCGACGAGAGACGGTTTAGCAACAGGTTGGCGAAGCGGGGTCCGTCGAGATCGATACCGACCCGGGCATTCGCAGCCTGGCTGGTGACGTGCCAACGGTCGACGACGGTCCGGCCTCGATTCAGCTCCGATTGAGTTTCGACGGTCACGAAAGCATCGATGGTGGTCATCAGGTCGGGCCAGATGAGATGGGCGACGGCGACCGCGTCGTGAATGGGAGCGCCTACTCCCCCATCGAAATGGCGTGGATGGTTGACGAGAAAGAAATCGAGGAGCTCGGCGACGAACTTTCCGATAGCGCCGGCGCCGCGGAGCTTTTCGGCGTGATTGCGATTCAGCAGGGCTTGGTGGGTGACCTCGAGCCCGACCATCGTGATGTCGAGGCCGGAATGGAAAACTCGGTGAGCCGCCTCGGGGTCGACATAGATGTTGAACTCGGCGGCCGGTGTGATGTTGCCAGTGTTGATCGCACCTCCCATCAAGACGATTCGCTCGACTCGTCCCTCCACCTCCGGGTATCGATTCAAAAGGGCGGCGATGTTGGTTAGCGGGCCGACCGGCACCAGCGTGATCGGTGTCTCCGCGCTGAGAATCTTCTCGGCGAGAAAGTCGATTGCGTCGATTGGTAGCGGCCGGATGCTCGGCTCGGCGAGGACGGGCCCATCAAGCCCGCTTTCCCCATGGACGTGGGCTGCCGTCTGCAACTCTCGGAACAGCGGGCGAGCGAACCCAGCCGCGACCGGGATTTCGGTTCGACCGGCCAGCTCGAGCACCTTGAGGGCGTTTTTGGTGGTCATCTCGAGGGGTGCATTCCCGCCCACCGTGGTCACGCCGACGATCTCGAGCTCGGGGCTGGCCAGCGCCAGCAGCAGCGCGATGGCGTCGTCATGCCCAGGGTCGCAATCGATGATGACGGGGATCGTCATCGCCGCGCCAAGAGCCCCTCGACGGCCGCCGCGGTTGGGAGTGAAGGCTGGGCGCCCTGGACCGTCGTGGCCAAGGCGCCCGCCGCGACGGCCCGGACGAGCGCCTGATCGGGTGAGAAACCATTGAGGACGGCCACGGTCAGCGCCCCCACAAAGGCATCACCTGCTCCGACCGTGTCAATGGCTTCAACAGCCGGTGGGGCTGCCTTGGCCACCTGTCGGCCGTGCCGGTAGAGAGTCGCCCCTAAAACGCCCTGGGTGACTGCGATGAGTCCTTTGCATTCCAGTAGCTCGTTGCCGAAGGTCGCGTGCTCGATCTCGTTGACGATCACCAGATCAGCCCGTTTGAGCACTGCTTTCGAAACCTCGCGGGCGGGAGCGGCGTTCAACGCAAAGAAACCGGTGCAGCGCGCGGCCGTCGCTTCGACGGTCTCCAGCGGAATCTCCAACTGACAGATGACGTTCTCGCCGTTGGCCAGCTCGACCGATTCTGGGGTCAGCGCTCGGTTCGCTCCCGGAGCGACGGCGATCTGGTTCTCGCCGTCTCGGGCCACCAGGATCACGGCGATGCCGGTGGCCATGCTGCTGTGGGTCCACGATCGCGTGAGATCGACCCCGGCCTGCTCCAAAAGGCCGAGGGCGACGCTGGCAGCTTCGTCGTCGCCGACCGCAGCGACGAGAGAGACGTCGGCTCCCAAACGGCGGGCGGCCAGTGCCTGGTTGCCACCCTTGCCGCCGGGATGCCGGGAGAAGACGCCATCAGAGACAGTCTCGCCGGGTACCGGAAGCCGCTCGACACGAATAACGAGATCGAGGTTGACGCTGCCCACCACGGTAAGGGAAGCCATTCGAGAACGTTAGCGATGGGTATTCTCGCTCCCCTTGACGGCCCATCCCCAGGTCATCGCGGCCCTCGATCAGCTCGGTCACCCCTACGAGGTTCTCCCCTGCGACCCGGCGTTGGCCGACACCGCCGCTTTCTGTGCCGCCTACGGAATCCCTCCCGAGCAATCCGCCAACGCCATCCTTGTATCCTCACGCCGACCGCTCGGCGAGATAGCGGTTTGCTTGGTCCTCGCCACCAGCCGTCTTGATGTCAATGGGTTGGTGCGAAACCGGCTTGGGGTGAAAAAGGTTTCGTTCGCCTCGGCCGAGGAAACCGTCGAAGTCACCGGAATGGAGGTCGGGGGCGTCACCCCCTTCGGCCTACCGGATGGGCTCCGCATCTGGGTCGACGAGGCGGTCATGAGTCCCAAGTGGGTCGTCGTCGGCGCTGGTTCGAGGTCGGCCAAGATTCGGGTCGACCCAGCCATCTTTCATCGGGTTCGCGACGCCGACATCGTCGCCGGTCTGGCGAGCCCGGCGCAACAGCAGGAAGTACCCGACGAGCCCGATTAGCGCGAAGCTGAACCACTGGATCGCGTAGAAGAGGTGGTTGGCTTCGCCGGTGAAGTCTGGCGGAGGCAGCGGGATCGGTAGGCGGTTGCTGCGTTCGCCTTCGAGAATGAGGTAAACGGGGAGTAGTGCTCCCCCGCCGATCGCTCCGAGGTCGACCCGGTTGAAGATCGGAGCCTCCCCGACGGGCGCGTTCGGGCGCGCTTGATCGAGGCCAACGATGCCGCTGATGGAGACGTTGCCAGCGGGAGGCGCAGCGATCACAGGTACGGAACCCATGTCCAGGGGTATCCAGCCCCGGTTGACCAAAACCGTCTTGCCGGACTCGAGCACAAATGGAGTGATGACGTGAAAACCGGCTCGACCGTTGTCGACTTGCGATCGGATGAGCACTTCGCTGGCGGGGTCGAAGGATCCGCTCGCGAACATGTGCCGATCGGCAAGCGATTCCGGATTGACCCCTGCTGCGGCGACTGACAGCTCCAGGTCGAGAGGCGTTGCCGCCGCCCGACCGGCTGCGACCAGGTTGTCGATCCTCCGCTCATCGAGCCGCCGTAACTGCCAGAGGCCCAAGTTGACGAAGAGGATGAAAAGCAGCAAAGCCACCAGATGCGCCGCGATCCAACGAGGAGTTGTCAACTGGCGGCCCATCGTCAAGCCGCGACTGACTTGCCTTTGCCGGCGAGCAACGCTTCTGCCACTGCCATGGGATCTCCTGCCCCGCGGACAGCAAAGGGCACCTGGAGCCACTCGTCGAGCGGCGGGAGGAGCAGCTTGCCGGAATCGGCCAGGAGCCGGGCAAGATCATCGGTCCAGAACCATCGAGAGGTGCTCATGGAGTCGGTTTCGGACATGACAGCACCTCCTCGGGTTCGTGATCGCGGCCCATGCTACGAACCGTGTCAAGGCTCAAAAGCCGCATTTAACGCTGGCTCTTCGGGGTCGGCGACAACGTGTTGCGCCACTATCTCGACGTCGCTCCGGGGCGGATGGGAGACGTCGAGGAATCGTCGTTGAACGGCGCCGATGATCCACACCGACTCCCCTTTGGCAGGTGGATTACTTAGGGCAACCTCGGAAGGCTGCCACCAAATCACCGGCAGCACATCGAGGCGCGGATGGGGTCCTTCGACACGGATCGCCAACATCATCCGCATGAAGCAAACGCCATCGGGGAACGTGACAACCTCCGGTTCGACCACCGGCCGTCCTTTGACTAGGACCAGATTGAGGTCCATGTTCGTGACTCCTGCTCAGCGGGAAAGCGCGGGAGGTTGAACGTACGGACCAAGTCCGACAAATTTGAGCCGACAGATTTGGCGAGAGCTAACGGATCTGGCTCTTGAGATCCGCGAGGCCGGGCATAGAGCCGTCTTGTCGATTGATCGCGTCGACCAACTTGCCGGCCGCCTCTTTGTCTCCCGCGGCTAGGGCCACCCGGGCAGCGACAAACCATCGGCGCCGCTCTGATTCCGGCGCCGGGTTGACCAGTCGTCCGGGCTTGATGACCCGCCACGCCTCGGCGACGCGGCCCTCATCGAGCAGGTGGCTGGCATAGACGACGGCTGCTTCCCGCTCGGTGTCCTTGTCGCCGCCCAATTCCCGGAACAGTGTGAATGTCTTGTCGACATCGTTGCCCTTGCGGAGCGCACGCAGACAGTCGAGTTCTACCGGCATGTGGATGGTCTCGCCGGTAAGCCGGCGATAAGCCCTCAGCTCCTGGAGAGCGGGCGACCAGTTCTCGAGGTAGTAGTTGGAAAGACCGAGGAGTTCGCGGACGATGGCTGCTCGGGGTGACAGCGCCTTGACTGCGGCCAGGTCTTCGATCGCCGCTCGGTAGCGTCCGTCGGCGAAACGACCGATCCCCTCCTCGAGGTGGTGCAGCGCCGCGTCGCGTCGGTCTTTGGGCGTTGAACGAGAGATGTCTTCGCGGACCCAGCGTGGAAGATTGCCTTCAGGAACAGCCGTAATCGTTCGTCGCTCTTCTCGCGGCTCGTCGGCGCGGCGGCTGTAGACCTTGCGATCGCCGGCGGGGCGGTTGTTGGCACGTTCCCGGTCGGGTTCCCTGCCCGCTCCGGGCTTTCCCTGACCACTATCGCGCCGAGGGCCACGAGATCTGTCACCTTGATTGCCGGCCACGTTGTCCCACCCTATCTGTTCAAACACACAAAGAAAGGGGTCGAGCAATGAGTGCTGCGACCCCTTCTCTCAAGAACTGTCCGGCGGTGACCTACTCTCCCAGGGGGTTGCCCCCCAAGTACCATCGGCGCTGTTTGGTTTCACTTCCGTGTTCGGAAAGGGAACGGGTGGTTCCCAAACGCCAACGCCACCGGACAAACCTTCGAGCGCTCCTTGAGCACTCCATAGCGAGCACGTTAATCCTGAATTCAATCCAAGCCCTCGGCCGATTAGTACCGGTCGGCTGAATGCATCACTGCACTTACACCTCCGGCCTATCAACCTGGTCATCTACCAGGGGCCTTACCGGGTTATCCCGTGGGAGATCTCATCTCAGGGTGGGTTTCGCACTTAGATGCCTTCAGCGCTTATCCCTTCCGTACATAGCAAACGAGCCATGCTCTTGGCAGAACAACTCGCACACCAGCGGTACGTCCATCCCGGTCCTCTCGTACTAGGGACGGCTCCCTTCAAATCTCCTGCGCCTGCGGCGGATAGGGACCGACAGTTTTGTTACTCCCCGATCAAACGATCGGGTGGTCAGATCATTTCTGCCTGACTCTGCATGTCGCCATGCAGCTCGGACTGTATCTTCACCCGACTTGCGGGTGTCTGGCGTACAGTCTCTGAGGGTTCTGGAGATTATGCCTCCAGCCTTCCCTGCTGATTGTCCGGATCACCTGAAGGATTTTCACTCGTCATTGTGACGAGTACCTCAGGATCCGTGCCGGATGTTCCAGCATTTAGCCAAATTTATAGACAGCTAGTTAATCCACTGTCTCACGACGTTCTGAACCCAGCTCGCGTGCCGCTTTAACGGGCGAACAGCCCGACCCTTGGGACCTGCTCCAGCCCCAGGATGCGACGAGCCGACATCGAGGTGCCAAACCGGGCCGTCGATATGGACTCTTGGGCCCGATAAGCCTGTTATCCCCGGAGTACCTTTTAGCCGTTGAACCATGGCACACCCACGTGCCACCATGGGTTCACTAAGTCCGACTTTCGTCCCTGCTCGACTTGTAAGTCTCGCAGTCAAGCTCCCTTGTGTCTTTGCACTCAACGCCTGATTGCCGACCAGGCTGAGGGAACCTTTGAGCGCCTCCGTTATCCTTTAGGAGGCCACCGCCCCAGTGAAACTACCCGTCAGACACTGTTCCTAATCCAGATAATGGATCGAGGTTAGAAGCCCGTCATACGAAGGGTGGTATTTCAAGGTTGACTCCACGAAAGCTGACGCCTCCGCTTCAAAGTCTCCCACCTATCCTACACATCATACGCCAAACTCCAATGTCAAACTATAGTAAAGGTTCCGGGGTCTTTCCGTCCTGCCGCAGGTAGTGAGCATCTTTACTCACACTGCAATTTCACCGAGTCCCTGGTTGAGACAGTGCCCAAATCGTTACGCCATTCGTGCAGGTCGGAACTT
>Ga0136614_10000025_pt1 | contig 48724 bp, 48 predicted proteins | sample AntDrymUQ2792106_2_FD_106643 | JGI IMG/M metagenome (GOLD analysis project Ga0136614, IMG submission 106643) | Polar desert sand microbial communities from Dry Valleys, Antarctica - metaG UQ279 (21.06) | ecosystem: Environmental > Terrestrial > Soil > Desert | place: Antarctica: Dry Valley... | reverse complement strand
TCCCCATTGGCCCCGCGGTCCTGCGTCCCTGTTGACAGACTGGCCGGCGTGACCGAGATCGTCTTGATGGCCGACCCCCGGGTGACCGACATTCCCGTCGAAGACTGCGGCGAGCCACTCGTCGACGTGCGCAATCGCGCCTTCCTGAAGATCGACCGGCGCAAGGCCGATGCCTGGGGTCACTGGCTTCTTCTGCGTGCCGGCCTGGTCACCCGACTCGCCCACGCTGCCAGCCTTCTACCCGAGGGGCTGTATCTGCTTCACATCGAGGGTTACCGACCACCGGATCTACAGGCGCGTTATTTCACCGCGTATCGCGAGCAGCTCGCCGTGACCCGACCTGATCTCGATGCGGACACTCTGTGCCAGCTGGCCAGCCGGTATGTCTCGCCGCCCGACGTCGCTCCACATTCCGCTGGCGCAGCGATCGACCTCACTCTCTGCACGAAGGAGGGCGACGAGCTCGACATGGGTACCCCGGTGAACGCCAGCCCGGAAGCCAGCGACAACGGGTGCTACACCGTGGCATCGAATATCAGCCGTACCGCGCGAGCAAACCGAGACATCCTCACTCGGGCCCTGGGTGCGGCTGGGCTGGTCAACTACCCGACCGAATGGTGGCACTGGTCCTTCGGAACCGCTACTGGGCCCTGCACACCGCCCGGCCCACCGCGATCTATGGCACTTACGGTCGGCCGGCGCAGGATGGCTGAGTCGGCGTGGGATCCGATCCGAGCTCCTCGGCACTCAGGCCGCGTGCACCGCCTGTCAGATCCGCCGACTGTCAGTGGCCGCGCCTACCCTGCGGAGGTGACCATTCAGACAGCGCCGTTCAGTGCCGATGCCCGAACCCGGTCGCTGTCGCCCTCACGGGCTGCGGACTTCAAGTCCTGCCCACTGCTCTACCGCCTTCGAACGATCGACCGGCTCCCCCAGCGCCCCTCGGCGGCCGCGGCCAAAGGCACCCTCGTCCACGCCGTGCTCGAGCGGCTCTACGACCTGCCCGCCGCCGGTCGTACGGCCGACGAGGCCAAAGCCCTGGTGCCCGCCGAATGGGCGAAGCTGCTCGAGGCCGAGCCGGAGCTCCAGGAGATCGTCACCGAACTCCGTGCCCGGGCCGCCGCCGACGCTGCCACCGCCAAGGGTGTCGCGGATCCCGCCAGCACAGCAGCGATAGACCCGACCTTGGACACGCAGACCGACCAGGAGACCTCCGGGAACACCGACGACGACCTGATCGGGCGCTGGCTCACCTCGGCCGCCGGTCTGCTCGACTCCTACTTCACCCTGGAGGATCCGACCCGGATCCAACCGATCGGCCGCGAGCTCATGGTGGAGTTCGATCTCGGCGACGGCCCGGTGTTGCGCGGGATCATCGACCGGCTGGACGCGACCGCCGACGGCGATCTGCGAGTTGTGGATTACAAGACCGGCGTAACTCCGCGGGAGGCCTTCGAGGCCAAGGCGCTGTTCCAGATGAAGTTCTACGCCTTGGTGCTCTACCGGACCCGGGGAGTCGTGCCGCGTCAACTTCGGCTGCTCTACCTCGGCGACAAGGACATGCTCAGGTATGCACCCGACGCCGACGAGCTCGACCGTTTTGAACGCACCCTGCGGGCGATCTGGGCCGCGATCCAGGCGAGTATCGACAAGCAGGAGTTCCGGCCCAGCCCCAGCCGCTTGTGCTCGTGGTGTGACTATCAGGCGCTCTGCCCAGCCTGGGGCGGCACGCCCCCGGCCTATCCCGTTGCGGCGATCCCGGAGGACGACCCCGCGCCCGAGCCGGACTGAACCGAACGGAGCTCGGCCAAGCCAGCCCGATGCTCCTGCACGAGTTCGGCCAGCCCGGCCAGTGATATTCCGAGCAGGCTCTCCCGAAGGATCACCCCGGTCAAACCCTCGACCGAAGCAGCGGCCGGTACGACCACGACCGCGCAGCCCGCATCCCGCGCCGACGTCGCTCCGGTCACCGAGTCCTCGATCGCCACGCAGTCCGTGGCGCAGACACCGAGCCGGTCCGCGGCCAGCAGGTACGGGTCGGGATACGGCTTCCCTCGACTGACCTGCTCACCGCTCACAACGGTGTCGAACGACCCGACGGGTAGGGCCCGCACGATGGTGTCGGTCATCTGCCGATAGGACATCGTCACCAGCGCGGTGGGCACGCCAGCCGCACGCACCTCGGCCAGCAGGGCCTTCGCACCCGGCCGCCACGGAGGAGCCTTCGCCACACCGGCCACGACATGAGACTGCATCCGGTCGATGATCGCCGCGTTAGGAAGGTCTACGCCGATCTGCTCGCGCAGGTAAGTCGCAGAATCCCAGAGCGACCAACCCACCAGATGCCGGGCCTGCGCCGGCCCCCAGTCCTGGCCGTACTCCCCGACCAACATCGTCTCGGCCTCGAACCACAACGGCTCGCTGTCGACCAGCGTGCCGTCGAGGTCGAAGAGCACCGCCGCCGGCAGTAACCTTTCCTGGCGGTTTCCGTCAAAACCGCCAGAACCCGGGGCGCTCATCGAGCGTTGAAGTACTTCGCCTCGGGATGGTGCACGATCATGGCCGACGTGGACTGCTCTGGGTGCAGTTGGAACTCCTCGGACAGCTCGACCCCGATCTGTCCGGGTTCGAGCAGGCCGACGAGCTGTTGCTGGTCCTCCAGGTTCGGGCAGGCCGGGTAGCCGAACGCGAACCGAGCCCCCCGGTAACCCAGCTTGAAGAACGACTCCAGATCGTCCGGATCCTCAGCCGCTGCGTTCGTACCGTCGTCGAAACGCAACTCACCGCGGACCCGCTGATGCCATCGCTCGGCCAGCGCCTCGGTCAGCTGCACGGACAGGCCGTGCACCTCCAGGTAGTCCCGATACGCGTTCTTGGCCAGCAGTTCGTTGGCATACTCGCTGATCCGGTTGCCCATCGTGACGATGTCGAAGGCGATGACGTCAACCTCACCAAAGTCCTTGGGGCGGAAGAAGTCCGACATGCACAGCCGACGCTCACGGCGTTGCCGCGGGAAGCTGAACCGGGTCCGCTCGGCACCGGAGTCGTCGAGGATGATGAGGTCGTCCCCGGCGCTGACGCAGCGGTAGTAGCCGTACACGACCGCCGCCTCGAGGACCCCCTCGGTGGCGAATCGGTCCAGCCAGTACCGCAACCGCGGCCGGCCCTCGGTCTCGACCAGCTCCTCGTACGACGGTCCCTCGCCCCCACGGGCAGCGCGCAGGCCCCACTGCCCCAGGAAGGTGGCCCGCTCGTCGATCATCGACGCGTACTCGGCCAACGCGATCCCCTTGACCACCCGCGCGCCCCAGAACGGCGGCTCCGGCACCGGATTGTCCGCGGCCACGTCCGAGCGTCCGACGAACGGCTCCTCGGGGACGGCATTGGCCGCGCGTTCGGCCGCGATCCGCAGCGACCGCTCCCGGCGGGCTTTGCGCTCGGCCTTGCGCTGCTCGGCAAGATCCTGCTTCGGCTCGCTGGGCATCGCCGAGTCCGGGACCGTGCCGCGTCGCCGGGCCAGGATGGTGTCCATCATCCGCAGGCCCTCAAAGGCGTCCCGGGCGTAGTGCACGTCGCCGTGGTACATCTCGGCCAGGTCGTGCTCCACATAGGCGCGGGTCAGCGCGGCTCCACCGAGCAGCACCGGATAGGTCTCGGAGATGCCGCGGGAGTTCAGCTCCTCCAGGTTCTCCTTCATGATCACGGTCGATTTCACCAGCAACCCGGACATCCCGATCGCGTCCGCCCGGTGCTCCTGCGCCGCATCGACGATGCTCGCGATGGGCTGCTTGATACCGAGATTGACCACCGTGTACCCGTTGTTGGACAGGATGATGTCGACCAGGTTCTTGCCGATGTCGTGGACGTCGCCCTTGACCGTGGCCAGCACGATCGTGCCCTTGCCGCCGGTGTCGTCAGAGGCCTCCATGTGCGGTTCGAGGTACCCGACCGCGGTCTTCATCACCTCCGCGGACTGCAGCACGAACGGCAGTTGCATCTGGCCGGACCCGAACAGCTCCCCCACCGTCTTCATGCCGTGCAGCAGGTCCTCGTTGACGATCTCCAGGGCCGGCTTCGTGGTCAGGGCCTCGTCCAGGTCGGCCTCGAGTCCGTTGCGCTCACCGTCGACGATCCGGCGTTGTAGCCGCTCACCCAGCGGGAGGCCGGCCAGCTCCTCGGCGCGGGTCTGCCGGGCGGCGGCCATGTCGACGCCCTCGAACAGGTCCAGATAGCGGGCCAGCGGGTCGTATCCCTCGCGGCGCCGGTCGTAGACCAGATCGAGGGCGACGTTGCGCTGCTCCTCCGGGATCTTGTTCATCGGCAGGATCTTCGAGGCGTGCACGATCGCCGAGTCCAACCCGGCGTTCTGGGCCTCGTGCAGGAACACCGAGTTCAGCACCTGCCGCGCGGCCGGGTTCAGGCCGAAGGAGACGTTGGAGACCCCGAGGGTCGTCTGGACCTCCGGATAGCGACGCTTGAGTTCCTTGATCGCCTCGATCGTCTCGATCCCGTCCCGGCGGGTCTCCTCCTGGCCGGTCGCGATCGGGAAGGTGAGGGCGTCGACCATGATGTCGCTGACCTTCATCCCCCAGTCCGCGACCAGCGTGTCGATCGTCCGTGCCGCGACGCGCACCTTCCAGTCGGCCGTACGGGCCTGGCCGTCCTCGTCGATGCACATCACGACGACGGCTGCCCCATGCTCCTTGATGATCGGCATCACCCTGGCAAACCGGGAGCCGGGTCCTTCACCATCCTCGAAGTTGACCGAGTTGACGACGCAGCGACCGCCCAGCATCTCCAGGCCGGCCTCGATGACTGCCGACTCGGTCGAGTCCAGGACGATCGGCAGCGTCGAGGCGGTGGCCAGCCGGCCGGCGAGTCGCCGCATGTCCTCCGCGCCGTCGCGCCCCACGTAGTCGATGCACAGGTCGAGAAGGTGCGCCCCGTCGCGAATCTGACCGCGGGCGATCTCGATGCAGTCGTCGTAGCGCTCCTCGAGCATCGCGTCGCGGAAGGCCCGGGAACCGTTGGCGTTGGTCCGTTCACCGATCACCAGGACGCTGGCGTCCTGCTCGAACGGGACGGCGGCATAGAGCGAGGACAGGCTCGGCTCGCTGCGCGGACGGCGTAGCGCCGGTGTCAGGTCCTGCACAGCGGAGACCACCGCACGGATATGACCGGGCGTCGTGCCGCAGCACCCACCGATCAGCCGAGTGCCGAACTCGGTCACGAAACCGGACAGGGCGGCGGCCAGTTCGTCCTCGGTCAGCGGATACACCGCTCCATGCGCTCCCAGTCGAGGCAGTCCGGCGTTGGGCATGCACGAGATGTCGATCTTCGCGTGTCGGGACAGGTGCCGCAGGTGCTCGCTCATCTCGGCCGGGCCGGTTGCGCAGTTCAGGCCGATCAGGTCGATCCCCAGCGGTTCGAGCGCGGTCAGCGCGGCACCGATCTCCGAACCCAGCAGCATCGTGCCGGTGGTCTCAACGGTGACGTGGGTGATGATCGGGAGGGTCCGCCCCGCCTCGGCCATCGCCCGCTGCGAGCCGATGATGGCCGCTTTTGCCTGCAGCAGGTCCTGGACGGTCTCGACGATGATGGCGTCCACGCCGCCGTCGAGCATTCCACGGGCCTGCTGGCGGTATGCCTCGCGAAGGTGGCTGAACGTCGTGTGTCCGAGGGTGGGCAACTTCGTACCGGGGCCCACCGAACCCAGCACCCAACGGGGCCGCTGCGGTGTGGACCACGAGTCGGCCGAGGCACGCGCGATCTGGGTCCCCGCTCGGGCTAGCTCCTCGATCCGGTCGGCGATGTCGTACTCGGCGAGATTGGCCCAGTTGGCGCCGAACGTGTTCGTTTCGACGGTGTCCGCGCCGGCGTCGAAGGAGGCATCGTGGATCTCGCGTACGACGTCGGGCCTGGTGACGTTGAGAATCTCGTTGCAGCCCTCGAGATCCTGGAAGTCCTGCATGCTGAGATCGCAGCCCTGCAGCATGGTGCCCATCGCCCCGTCGCTGACCACGACTCGCTCGCGCAGGGTGTTCAGCAGCCCACGATCATCCACGCGTCAAGGCTACCGAGCCCCGGCGAGTGGGAGGTGGGGCGACTACACCCCGGCCAAGGCGGCGGGACCTGTTCGAAGGCACCCGGCGGACCGCACCCAATCCGAGGAGCCCTCGGCTCCCTCTCCGCACAGCTAGGGCGGCGGGACCTGTCCGACGGGCCACGGCGGACCGCACTCAATCCGACGAGGCTGGCGGCTCCCTCTTCCACAGCCAAGGCGGCGGGACCTGTCCGACGGGCCACGGCGGACCGCACTCAATCCGACGAGCCTGGCGGCTCCCTCTTCCACAGCCAAGGCGGCGGGACCTGTCCGAAGGCACCCGGCGGACCGCACTCAATCCGACGAGCCTGGCGGCTCCCTCTTCCACAGCCAAGGCGGCGGGACCTGTCCGACGGGCCGCGGCGGACCGCACTCAATCCGACGAGCCTGGCGGCTCGGACGTAGGCTTGGCTGGTGACGGTCTTCGACTCCCTGCCTGAGCTCACCGACCCTGTGGTCGTGGCTGCGTTCGAGGGTTGGAACGATGCTGGAGACGCCGCCACCGGGGCCGTGGAGCACCTCGAACTCATCTGGGACGCCACACCGCTGGCCGCGCTCGACCCCGACGATTACTACGACTTCCAGGTCAACCGGCCCACCGTCACGCACGTGGACGGCGTCAGCCGGCGGATCGAGTGGCCGACGACGCGCATATCGGTGGCGCGGCCGGCGGGAAGTGCGCGCGACATCGTCCTGCTGCGTGGGATCGAGCCCAACATGCGCTGGCGCGGGTTCTGCGAAGAACTCATCGAACTGTGCACCGAGCTGGAAGTCAGCACCGTCGTCACCCTCGGAGCCCTGCTGGCCGACACCCCGCACACCCTGCCGGTTCCGGTGACCGGGACCTCGTACGACTCGGAGTCCGCGAGCCGTTGGGGCTTGGAGACCTCCCGGTACGAGGGGCCGACCGGAATCGTCGGGGTCTTCCAGAATGCCTGCGTGCAGGCCGGTTTACCGGCTGTCTCGTTCTGGGCCGCCGTACCGCATTACGTCTCTCAGCCGCCGGCTCCCAAGGCGACGGTCGCCCTGCTGCAGCGGGTCGAAGAGGTCCTGGAGGTGAGCGTGCCGCTGGGCGCGTTGCCCGAGCAGGGCGAGGAGTGGGTCCGTACGGTCAGCGAGATGGCCAGCGAGGACGACGAGGTCGTCGAATACGTCCGGGCGCTGGAGGAAAAAGCCAGCCAGATCGACCTGTCCCAAGCCAGCGGCGACGCGATCGCCAAGGACTTCGAGCGCTACCTGCGGCGCCGCGGCCGCCAACTCTGACTTTCATGATCGAGGCACTGCTGCCCGGCGGCCGGGTCCCGGACATGGAACTGCCCGATCACATGGGCAACTCGCGTCGGCTGAGTGAACTCGCCGGCGGTGACCCGGTGTTGCTGCAGTTCTTCCGCGGCTGGTTCTGCCCGAAGGAACGACAGTTCTTCCGCCGGCTGGTCGACCTGCAGGACGACGCCGAGGTGGCCTACGCGCGATTCGTCAGCGTCAGCGTCGAGCCGCCGTACGTGCAGGCGGCGTTCCGGGCCGGACTCGACGCCCGGTGGACCTTCCTGTCCGACGCGCAGCGCCGGTACCTCGACGAGTTCGGGCTACGAGAAACGACCGACACGGTGCATGACCCGTACATTCCGACGTGCCTGGTACTCGCACCCGACCTCACCGTGGAGGCCAGCTACAACGGCTACTGGTTCTGGGGCCGCCCGACCATGGACGAACTCCGTCGCGACTTCCGGACCATCACCCGTGCGCTGCACGCTGACTGGGAACCCCCAGCCCGGTGACCGGTTGGATCGCCCTCCTGCCCGAGGCCACCGGCGACCTGCAGGCACCGGCTGCCGAAGACGATCGTGGGGCTGGCTGGTTGTGCGCTTGGCGCGGCGCGGGCCGTCCCCATCCGGCGGCGCTGCGGGTGGACGAGCGGCTGCTGACCGTTGCGGGTGCAGCCTGCCGCATCTCCTTGGTGTTGTTGCCGGTGCAGGCCCGGCCGATCGCGGACGACCCGGCGGCGTTACAGGCTCGCCGCGCTGTCTTGCGCGAGGGGCGGCTGAGCGCGGTCAGCCTGCTGACTGCCGACCCGGTGCACCTCGCAGGTGCCATCACCGTTGCCCGGGCTGACCGACCCGAGGAGATCCTGGCGCTGCGCGACGACCCGTTTGGCCGACTTGGGGCCGCCCGGCAGCTCGATATCGGGCCGGGAGTACTCGGCTGGGTTGCGCTCACCGTCGGTCCGGTGATCGAGCGCTACGCCGGAGCGCCGTGGCCCTCCGACCGGTGGTAGCTCACTTCGCAGCTCACGCACCCTGGCCGAGATTGCGCATCAAGCCGCCGTCCATCACATACGTCGTACCGGTGACGTAGTCGGCATCCGAGGAGGCTAGGAAGACTGCTAGGCGGGCGATCTCTTCCGGTTGTGCCGCGCGCTTCCAGGGAATGCTCTGGACCTGCTCCTCGAGCACCTTGGGGTCGTCGATGGCTTCCTGGTTGAACGGTGTCAGCACCATCCCGGGCGCGAGTCCGTTGACGTTGACCTTCAGCGGCGCCAACTCGAGCGCGAGGGTGCGGGTGAGCATCCGGATGGCACCCTTGGAGCAGTCGTAGTCTGCACCGCCCGCATTCGGGACGTCTTCGTGTACGGACGTGACGTTGATGATCTTGCCTTCTCCGCCTGCGGCGGTGCGGATCTGGGCAAATCGGCGGCAACAGAAGAAGTAGCCATAGACGTTCGTCCGAATCGCCTTGTCCCAGACGTCGGTGGACAGCTCGGCGACCTTCGTGCCCGATGCGTCGACTCCGGCGTTGTTCATCAGGATGTCCAGCGTTCCGAAGCTCTGCACCGCCTGGTCGAACATCGCCTCGACCTGGCTCTCGTCGCTGACATCGCACTGGACCACGATGGCGCGCCGGCCTTCGGCTTCCACGGCCTTGCGGGTCAGGTTGGCGCCGCGGGAATCGCTGTGATAGCTCACGACGACGTCGGCGCCCTCCTTCGCGAACTCCACCGCGGTCGCCTGCCCGATGCCGGAGTCCGATCCGGTGATGAGTGCCGTCTTACCGTCAAGGCGTTTGGCTGCCACGTGTTGCTCCTTCTCGTTGTCGTTCATTGAGGGGTCGTTCATGTCGTGTCGGTGGTCGGCTGGCCCAGGCGCCAGGCGGCATTGATGAGGCCGACATGGGAGAATGCCTGCGGGTAGTTCCCCAGCAGCTCCCCGGTTAGTACATCTGCTTCCTCAGAGAGCAGACCAAGGTCGTTCGCGTGCTCGGTAGCGCTGCGAAACCAGGACCTGGCCCGCACCGGCTGGCCGGCGAGCACCAGGCATTCGACCAGCCAGTACGTACAGATCAGGAAGCCACTTCGGTCGCTGGGCCAGCGACGGACCAGACCTCCCTCACCCAGCTCGCGTTCGACTGCCTCGATGGTGGCTCGCATCCGTTCGTCGTCGGCGGGCAGGAAGCCGACCAACGGCAGCACGAGCACCGAGGCGTCGAGGTCATCGGACCCGAAGGCTCCGGTGTACGCGCCGGCATCCTCGCTCCAGGCCTGATCGAGAATCGCGTCCCGTACCGCGTCTCGAGCCGTGGCCCACCCGGCCGGGTCCGCCTCCTCGCCGAGGCGCGTGGCGAGGTCGATGGCACGGTCCAGCGCGACCCAGCACATCACCTTCGAGGAGGTGTAGTGGCGTTGCTGGTCTCTGGCCTCCCACATGCCGGCATCGGGTCGTTCCCACGTGCGCGCGGCACGATTGGCGAGGGCGACCAGCAGCTGCTGGGTCGGCGGCTCGAACTGGCCCACCTGGTCGCGCAGCAGGTGCGCAGCGTTGAGCACCTCGCCGAAGACGTCGAGCTGATCCTGCTCCCATGCTGCGTTGCCGACCCGCACCGGTGTGCTGCCTCGATAGCCGCCCAGGTGTTCCAGAACGTGCTCGGTCAGGTCGCGCTCCCCTTCGACGCCGTACATGATCTGGACGAGCTCGTCCCTGACGTGACCGGCACTTCCGGCCAGCCAGCCGAACAACCGCCCTGGCTCGTCCGGGCAGGCCGCCAACCACAGTGATCGGATCGTCAGACTGAGATCGCGCAGCCAGGCATACCGGTAGTCGAAGTTGTCGCTTCCGCCAATCGTCTCGGGCAGGGACGTGGTGGCCGCTGCCAGAACCGCACCGGAGGGGCCGAACGTGAGGCCCTGCAGGACAAGTGAGCTGCGCCGGACCAGTTCACGGTAGTCGCCGTCGTAGCCGGTGTGCTGGGCCGTCCATGAGGTCCACCCATCCACAGTGTCCTCGGGCGACGGTTCACCGGCCAGATCGGGTGCTTGGCCGAAGGTCGGCGCGTAGGACAGCCGCAGGTCCACCACGTGGCCGGCAGCGACATCGAACTCGCCGAGGATCGCACCGTCGTCGATGCGCAGCGGAGCCTCGGTGCTCAGCGTGAGCGTCACCGGTCCGCCGGCGGCCTCAGCCCCGCCCGGGAACCTGCGATAGTGCGGCTCGGTACGGCCGTACTCCATCCGGGGCGACAGCTCTGTTCGTATCCGTACGGTGCCCCGCTGCCCCTCGAGTCGGCGGTGCAGTACGTGCGGGCTGCGCAGGCCGATGTCGTGACTGCGGGCCCCGGGCTCCAGCAGCAGTGCGTCGGTGACGCTGACCGAACCGGTCACCGTGTGGAAGACCGTCCGAAGCACCAGCGTGTCCGCGACGTAGGAACGCTCGGCGCTGAAGTCCTCGACCGGCTGGACCGTCCAATGACCGGCGGTCGGATCAAGCAGCCGTCCGAAGACCGAGGGCGAGTCGAAGCGGGGCAGACACCACCAGTCCACCGATCCTGATCGATCGACCAGTGCGGCAGAGTGGCAGTCAGACAGAAAGGCGTAGTCGGCTATCGTCGGCTGGTGGCCGTCGGGTCGCGCGGGCTCGGCCATCCCTGTACGTTAAGCGGGTACGCAACGCTGATCCGAACCTGGGATCGAAATGTCCCTAAGTCGTCAGATCTGTCGGTGGCTAAGGCCGGTTCGCTACACAACCGCGGCTCTGCCCCCTGTCATTCGGGAGGTTGTGTAGCGAACCGGCGACGCTAAGGGAGGCCGTACCGCAAGTTCAGGCCGTGACTCGAACCTGCAGCTCGCCCAGCAGTACGCGCACCCGTCGTTCGATCTCGTCGCGCACCGGCCGCACGGCAGCGACGTCCAGCCCGGCCGGGTCGTCGAGGACCCACTCCTCGTAGCGCTTGCCCGGGAAGATTGGGCAGGCATCACCGCAGCCCATGCTGATCACCACGGCTGCGGAGCGGACCACCTCATCGGTCCACGGCTTCGGGTATTCAGCGGAGATGTCGATTCCCCGTTCCCGCATCGCCTCGATTGCCGCGGGGTTTACCGAGGAATCCGGCTCCGACCCCCCGGACCAGGCGACAGCCGAGTCTCCAGCTAGCTGAGTGAAGAAGCCCATCGCCATTTGCGAGCGGCCTGCATTGTGCACGCAGAGAAATAACACGGTGGGCTTGCCGTCGTCATGCAATCCCTCGATCTTGGCCAATGCCTGCAGGCGTTGCCGCGCGAAGCGCTCAGCCAGCAGCGGAAGGAACCGAGTCATCGAGGCCTTTCCAGCAAACTGGTCGAAGGAAGAGTGCAGGAACCGCTCGATGGTCTCCTGCCCGAACACGCCGGCAAACTCGGTGCTGAGCCGGGTGGCGGCGGTCTTCAGGGCGAGACCTTCATCAAGGCTCAGCGTGTCCCAGCTGCGGGTCTCGGTCATTCGTTGCTCCTCGGGGTTTGTGGCCTTCGGCGGTTTCCGGGAACTGGTGCCCGCCGGGGCCGGGAAGAAGTACGGGTCATTGCATGGGCCAGCCGGTCGACCCGGACGGCCAGGTCCTGATAAGCCGCCTCGAAGGCCTCTTCGGTGTCGATCCGCACTGGGTCGGGCACCGACCAGTGCAGGCGCGCCGGCGCATCGGCCTGCGCCAACTCCTCATGAGCGTTGTCGCAGACAGCCACCACGAGGTCGTCGGTGCGCAGAACGTCCTGAGTTCGCGCGGTCGTGGTTCCGGCCAGCCGCAGCCCGTGTCGGCGGCCGACAGTGACCGCACGGGGATGAACCCGTCCCGCGGGGTTGGTTCCCGCCGAGGTAGCCGGAGTAGCACTGACTCTTCCCCACGCTGCTGCGGCCAGCTGCGAGCGGGCCGAGTTACGGGTGCAGACGAAGACCACCCGTGGCGCTGAGGTCACTGCACTCCAGCGGGAGATGCCGGGCGCCACGGTATTCGCCGATGTCGCCCATGGCCAGACGCTTCCAGCGCTGAGTGCGGCGACGATCAAATCGTCAAGGCGCAGCCGGACGTAGGTACGGCGCCGGTCCCCCTCCGACCGGATCCTGAGGATGAGTCCCGCGTCTTCCAGAACTCGGAGGTGATGCGCGAGCAGGTTGGTCGAGATCCCGAGCCCGCGCCCGAGTTCGCCCGAAGCGGCATCTGTCAATGCCAGGCTGTCGACGATCGCCAGCCGCATCGGCTCGCCGAGCGCGGCGTGCACCCTCGCGCGTCGCTCGAGATCGGGCGTCTGCATCGCCGACCTTGCCTCCATCATTATTGAGGCAAGTATGATTGAGATATGGCAGACGTCAAGCCGGTGATCCTCCCGCTGTCCCGCCGGCTGGTGGCCGAGGGGCTCGGCACGGCGTTGCTGGTGACGGTTGTCGTGGGCTCCGGAATCGCCGCCCAGCGACTGTCCCCCGACGATGTGGGAATCCAGCTCCTGGAGAACAGCACGGCGACCGCGTTCGGCCTCAGCGTCCTCATCCTGGTGTTCGGGCCGGTCTCCGGGGCTCACTTCAACCCGGTGGTCTCGGCCGCCGACTGGTTGCTCGGTCGGCGTACCGGAAGCGGCCTGCGCGGGCGCGACGTCGCCCCGTACTCGATAGTGCAGTTCCTGGGTGGCATATCCGGTGCAGTGCTGTCCAACCTCATGTACGACCTGCCGGCCATTCAGATCTCTGCGAACGAGCGATCCTCGGGCCCGGTCCTGCTCGCCGAGGTGGTCGCCACCGTCGGGTTGGTCACCGTCATCTTCGCTCTGGTGCGCAGTGGTCGAGCTGTGTTGGTCGCCGCAGCGGTCGGCGCCTACATCGGTGCTGCCTACTGGTTCACCAGCTCCACGTCATTCGCGAACCCCGCTGTCACCGTGGGACGGATCTTCTCCGACACGTTCGCCGGGATCGCACCGACGTCGGTGACGGCCTTCGTACTTGCCCAGGTCGGCGGCGGGGGTCTCGGCGTGCTGTTGATCCGATTCCTGTACCCGACCGTCGCCGGTGGACCCGAGGACGTGACAGCGCACGTTGCCTCTGATCGGCGCGGCTCGGATATGCGCGCCTCGGATGCTCGCGACGCGTGAGCGCTGGATTCGGGCGCCGCTAACGGCAGAGGCGGGCGTGGGCTGAGGTGGCGAACCGATCGGTCATCCCGGCGACATAGTCGACCGCCTGACTCAGGCTGTCCGTCCCGTGATCGCGGTAGCTCGACGGCATCAGGTCGGGCTTGGCGTGATGAATGTCCACCAGGTCACGGATGATCGTGATCGCCTTGGCCTTGCGATCGAGATGGTGGTCGCTGAAGTAGACGCGTTCGAACATGAAGTCCCTGAAGTCCGACATGACGTCGAGGTCGGCAGCCGACATTGTCACGGCGTCACCCAGAAGGCTGTTGGACACCACCGCGACGATCATCGACCCGACCATCTCCGAGCCGGGATGGCCGAATCGGGCTCGTACGTCGGCCGGGAAGTCTGCCTCGACCAGCAGACCCGCTCGTACGGCATCTAGGGCGTCGTGCGAGAGGTAGGCGATCCGGTCGGCGTACCGGACGCACGCCCCTTCGGGCGTAGCCGGAGGTGGCGAGATCTTCCACGAATGTGCGCGGATTCCGTCCAGGACTTCGACGCTGAGGTTCTTGTCCTCGAGGACCTCGAAGATCCGAACACTCTGCGCCGCATGGTGCCAGCCGCCGTTTACGTACGGCGAGAGGGCGTCCTCACCGATGTGGCCGAACGGGGAATGCCCGACGTCGTGGCCCAGAGCGATTGCCTCGGCGAGGTCTTCGTTCAGGCCGAGTGCCGCCGCCAGCGACCGGGCGACCTGGGTGACCTGCAACGTGTGGGTCAGGCGGGTGACGAAGTGGTCGCCTTCCGGGTTCAGGAACACCTGCGTCTTGTGCTTGAGGCGGCGAAAAGCCTTGGTGTGCAGGATCCGGTCCCGGTCGCGTTCGAACGCGGTACGGAACTCGTCGGGTTCTTCTGCTCTTGCCCTACCGGCGCTGGTACTCGATCGGGTCGCCGCAGCAGCCAGGCCGACCTCTGCGGTCTCGCGCACCTCGCGGGTACGCAGCAGAAAGCTGTCGCTCACCGACTACAACCGGATCCCGAGCAGAGCGTCCACAGTGGAGGCAACCTGACTGGGCGCGTCAGGATCGGAGCCCTGTCGACGAGCCGCCATGTTCGACCAACGGTCAACGCTACGAAGGGCATTGAGCGTGTCCAGATCATCGGACAACTGCCGGCGTAGCGACCGGAGCAGTTCCTCGGCTGCCGGACCGGAAGGCAAGGACACCGCATGTCGCCAGCTGGCCAGGCGGTCCTGCGCGGTGCTCAACAACTCCGGTCCCCAGGGCCGGTCCGCCCGGTAGTGACCGGCCAGCAGTGCGAGGCGGATGGCCATCGGGTCGACGCCCTCACCGCGCAGCCGCGAGACGAACACCAGATTGCCGCGGCTCTTGCTCATTTTCTCCCCGGCCAGTCCGATCATCCCGGCGTGCACGTAGTGCCGGGCCAGGGGCCATGAGCCGGTGAGCGTCTCGGCATGCAGGGCGGAGAACTCGTGATGCGGGAAGGCCAGATCGCTGCCGCCGCCCTGTACGTCGATGCCATCGCCGAGGCGGTCGAGAATGATCGCCGAGCACTCGATGTGCCAACCCGGGCGTCCGGGCCCGCGGGGTCCTTCCCAGGACGGCTCGCCCTCCCGAGCCCCTCGCCACAGCAGCGGATCCAGCCGGTTGCGCTTGCCCTTCCGGTCGGGATCTCCACCCCGCTCTGCGGACAGGCGCAGCATCGTGGCTTCGTCGTACCCGGACTCGTAACCGAATCGCTGTGCCTGGCTGATGTCCTGATAGATGTCGCCCGTCCCGTCGTCCACGACATAGGCCCGCTGCTCGGTCAGCAGCTTGTCCACCAGCTGCCCGATGGAAGGGATCGACTCCACGGCGCCGACGTAGTCGCGGGGCGGCAGCACTCGGAGGGCCTGCATGTCTTCACGGAACAGAGCCGTCTCGCGCATGGCCAGGACCATCCAGTCGTCACCGTCGCGCTCGGCTCGTTCCAGCAGCGGGTCGTCGATGTCGGTGACGTTCTCGACAAAGGCCACCTCGTGACCGGCGTCCAACCACAGGCGGTGCACCAGGTCGAAGGCCAGATAGGTGGCCGCATGGCCGAGATGCGTCGCGTCGTACGGAGTGATCCCGCAGACATACATCGTCGCGGTACGCCCAGGCGCTGTCGGTCGCGCCTCCCGAGTCGCGGTGTCGTACAACCTCAGCGCCTGCCCGGCCCCGGGCAATCGTGGAATCGGTGGGGCTGGCCAAGGACGCATGGCTGCGAGGTTAGTTGGCCCCGAAGACGAATCTGGTGCCCGGCGTGGATAGTACGCGTGCACACTATTACTCAGATGATCGCGAGATCGGAGTCGTGACGGGGCAGGGACCGATGGCCGCCGGCACTTGCGGCACCCTCAAGCCGGGTCAAGGGCCCCAAGACTCCCTTTACGTTCACCGCAGTCGTCCCAGGGGTCGGGTTCACCGATGTCAGCCGACTGCCGCTGGCGCGGATGACGTTCAGCCACCGGATCGACCCGACCCCGGCAGGTTCCCGGTTCACCCACAAAGTGGTCATCAGTGGACCGCTCTCCCGGCTCTTCGCCCGGGTAATCGGCCGGAACGTCGCCGCTGGCCTGCCCGTCTCGATGCAGAAGCTGGCGAGGCTTGCCGAGACGACGCCGGCAGCGATCGGGTGATCTCCGCCGCCACCCCGGCCATCCCGGGGCGGACTACCGGGTCCCGCCGACAGTCTCGGGTTCCTACTCTGGCGGGTGACCTTGCTGTGGCAACGCCGGATCGCGGCCGCCCTGCGTCCCTTGCAGTTGACGCACGTGCAGTTCGTCCTGCTGGCTGCCGTCTGGTGGCTCTCCGACCAAACAGACACCTCGTCCCAGCTGCCCAGCCAACGACAGGTCGCCGATCACGCCGCCACCGACGATGATGACCAGCCAAGTACTTCGTGCTCTCGAGACCCGCGGCTTGGTCACCCGCGCTCCGGATCCGACTGACGGCCGGGTCAAGCGACTCACCGTCACGGCGGCGATGCGGCGCTTAGCGACGCAGGCCGTCACGGTGGTCGAGGCTGCCGACGCGCAATTCTTCAACCTCGTGCGGGAACCCCGTCAACTGCTCGACGTCCTGCAGCAACTCGCCGACGACTCGCAGCCAGCTTCAGGGACGCACCGGGTTGATCCAGGTCACTTCGGGAAAGCGGGCGAAGTCGGTGTCGGCTGAACACATGGTCAGTCCGTGCTCGATGGCCAGGGCTGCTAAATGAGCGTCAGAGATCAGGTTTCCGCGCAACTGATACGTGCCGATCAACCCGGTCAGTACGGATGCGTGGTGCGGACCGGGCATCGGAATCCAGACGACGTCTGCTTTCAGCCAATCCTCGACAATGCGGGCGGCGCTGGCGGCTTCCAACGGCTTCTCCGAGGCCCGAGGATGGGTACTGATCCGAAGGAAGGCGACGAGTGACTGCCAGGGAAGTCCGACTCGACGGGCACCGTTGAGTTGTTCAGACAGCCAGTCCGCCGCTCGCGCGTGAAACGGACTCCTGGTGTCCACTGCGTACAGCAGGATGTTCGCGTCGAGGAGCATCAGCGTGCGCGGACCCCGTCAAGAACTTCGAGGGCATCAGCGACATTGGCCACGTCCAGGCGCAGCCCCATCGCGGCGGTGCGCTGGTGGAAGTCCCCCTGCCTGCGCGGCGCGACGAGGCCCTGTCGAATCAGCTCGTTGACTGCCTCACTCACCCCCATCTGGCGCTCCCGACGGATTGCCTGAACTGCTGAAGCGACGTCCTCGTCGAAGGTTACGGTGGTACGCATGCTCAGAGTCTAGCATCCAAATGTCAGACACCTCTCATCTTGATGCTCATGTTATAGGTGTCCGATCAGCGTCGGGGATCTCGGCGAATGGTTGACTGCCGGAATGTGCCGCAATGTCTTGCGCGGTACGACGTGAGCGGGCCACCGGACATCGGCGCCGCTCCGGAACAGAGCAGGCAGGCCCGCGGCATCGTCCTCTGCACTCTCTCGGCGCTGTCCTTTTCCGTCCTTCCGTTCCTCGCGAATGCGGCGTACGGAGCGGGCGTCGATCTGGCCGAGTTACTGCTGATCAGGTTTCTGTTCGCTGCCACCGTGCTGTGGCTGATCGTGGCAGTCCGTCGTCCGGCGCGGCCGCGCAGCCGCCATGTGGTATTGGGCCTGGCTCTGGGCGGGGGCTGCTATGCCGTTCAATCTGCGCTGTACTTCGCCGCGCTGCCCTATAACGGCCCCAGTCTGACCACACTGCTGCTCTATACCTTCCCGGCCGTCGTCTTCGTCGTCTCCCTGGGGCGCAACCGGGACACGGCGAGCGCGGCACAGGTGCTGGCCCTGGTCCTGGCGCTTGGCGGTGTCACTGCGGTCTTGCTCGGTGCCGGCGAGGGCACGCTGCAGCCCTTTGGTGTCATGTTGGGACTGGCGACGGCATTGGCCTACTCGACTTACATCCTGATCGGGGACGCCGTTGACCCGGCGGTGGACCGGACGCTGCTGGGCGCCCTCGTGTGCAGCGGGGCGCTGGTGACCTACGCGGTGGTCAACCTCGCCTCCGGCGGCCCGACTCTGAGCTTCGACCCCGCCGGATGGTGGTGGGCCGGGTCCCTGGGCCTCCTCTCCACAGCATTCGCGCTGACCGCGTTTTTCGCCGGCATGCGTCTGGTTGGCGCCTCGCGCGCGTCGATCGTCTCCTGCGTCGAGCCGGTCGCCACCGTACTCATCGGTGTGAGTCTGTTCGACGACCGGCTCGGAGCAGTTCAGTTAGTCGGCGCCGTGGGGGTCGTCGCGGCCGTCGTCCTTCTGCAGTGGCGCTCGCCCATCCGCGACCCTCAGATCGGCGGCCAGGGCAGCGCGGGCCACTCACCGGAAGGTTCAGGGTGAATGCCGGTGCGCAGCAACGACGCGACCCGGGCGCGGGTCCTTCGTACCTCGGTGACGGTGAGGTGTTCCTCGAGAGCAGCACCGAGGTCGCCGTACAGCTCGCTCGACAGCCGCTCCAGCATCTCGACCGCCTCCTCGTTCAGCGGACGGCCGGCCCACCGCCACAGCAGGGTGCGTAGCTTCGGATCGGCCGAGAAGCAGACGCCGTGATCGACCCCGTACACGTGGCCGTCGGGCCTGGGGATCAGATGCCCACCCTTGCGGTCGGCGTTGTTGACCACCACGTCCAGAACGGCCATCCGCCGCAGGGCTGGACGGTCCGAGCGGGCGAGGTCGAGCAGGTCGACGGTCGGGTCCCCGTCCATCCACAGCTGCACCATTCCGGGTCCGAACGGGCCGTCCCGGAGGACCGTTGGGGGCACCACCCGCCAACCGGTGGCTGCCGAGACCAGGTAGGTCGCCACCTCGCGTCCGGCCAAGGTGCCGTCCGGAAAGTCCCACAGTGGACGCTCCCCCGCGATCGGCTTGTACACGCACTCGGCGATCTCGTCGTCGGTGCTGATCTCGGCGAGCAGCGTCACGTTGCTGGCATCCACCAGCCGACCGGTGACCTCGATGCTGCCCGCGGTGAGCAGATGCAGGGCTTGCGACTCGTCCAGGCCGGCGTCACCGGTGCTCTCACCGCTGTGCAGGCTCAGCGCCGGTAGCCGTTCTGCCGGGGGCAGATGTGGCCCTCGGTATCCAAGGGCAGGGAGCACAACGGGCACGGCGGCCGCCCGGCAGAGATCACCCGGCGAGCTCGCTCCACGAAAGCGCGGGCAGCCACCGGGGTGATCTTGACCCGCAGGGCGTCCGGCCCCTCGTCGGCATCGGAGAGGATCTGATCCTCGTCGACCGGCTCGTCACTGTCCCCACCGGCGACCGCCTCGACGACCACGGCCGCGCTGTCCGCGTCCCAGGCCAGGCCCATCGCGGCCACCCGGAACTCCTCGTCGACCGGGCTGTGCAGCGGATCGAGGTCGTTGACGACGGCATCCGGGGGTACGACCGCGCTCTGCCGGTTGGCTATCTCGTCCAACAGCTCGCTCATCCGATCGGCCAGAACACTGACCTGCGTCTTTTCCAAGGCAACGCTGACCGTCCGTGGACCGTCGCTGACCTGCAGATAGAAGGTGCGATCTCCCGGCTGGCCGACTGTCCCCGCGACGAATCGTTGGGGACGGTCGAACACGTACAGCTGCCGACTCATGCACCGGAGTTTACGCGGAAGCGTGGTAGGAATCGCCGCCGCCGACCGCGCCGTCGGCCGACGCGCGCCGCCGCTTGCGCCGCCCCTTCTTGTGCGGTGCCAGACCGGATAGGTCGCCACCGATGTCATTGGTACGCAGGACGAAGGGCCGCGTCGGCGTATAGACGATCACCGACAGGGAGGCTGGTTCGACCATGAGCCGCTGGAACATATCCAGATGCATGCCCAGGGCATCGGCGAGCACCGCCTTGATCACGTCACCGTGGGTGCAGGCCAGCCAGGTCGCCTCCGGACCGAGCCGGGCATTCCACTCCCGTACGGCCGCAACGGCCCGCGCTGACGTCTGGGCCAGACCCTCTCCCTCCGGACCCGGGAACACTGCGGCCGAGGGGTGCTGTTGGACGACCTTCCACATCGGATCCTTGGCCAGGGTCTTCAGCTGCTGACCGGTCCAGTCGCCGTACCGGCATTCGCCCAGCCGGTCGTCGGTGTGCACCTCGAGCCCGGCACGGCCCGAAGCGATCGCCTGCACGCTCTCCTGGCACCGTTGCAGCGGGCTGGTCACCACGGCGGCCAACGGCACCGCACTCAGCCGGGACGCGGTGGCTGCCACTTGGGCCCGGCCGGTCTCGTCGAGTCCGACGCCGGGGGTCCAGCCGGCCAGCAGTCCGGCGGCATTGGCCTCGGTGCGACCGTGCCGGAACAGCAGAAGTGTGGTCATCGGGTCGTGGCTCGCCCGACCTAGTGCAGCGCACCTACATTGACGCGCAAGTCAGCGCCGAAGATGACGGCCGGCCACAGCAGGACAGCGATGATGAAGGACAGGATCTCCGAGACGTTGGTGAAGGTGTTGTAGCCGTTGGTCAGGGCAACCACCACTCCGATGGCCAGATAGATGAGAAAGAACAGGGACACGCCTCTGCGTCGATTCATGTGTCGAACCCCTCGGATAGGTGAGTCAGCCGGCTCCGGGTGCTCCACGTCACTCGGCTGGTAACCGGAGCCTATTGGTAGGACGTGAACCCGAGACGGTCAGCGCGGGGTCAATCCGCCGGTGGCCAAGAGCGTGAAAACTAAGACCCCGAGGCCGATCCGGTAGATCACGAATGGCGTAAACGTGTGGGTGCTGATGTAGCGCATGAAGAAGGCGATCACGAGGTACCCGACGATGCCGGCGACCAGCGTGCCGACGATGGTCTGCGGCCAGGCGGTGTCGCCCTCCGAGCCGATGTCGAAGGCCTTGAAGATCCCAGAGATCAGCACCGCAGGAACCGCCAGGAGGAAGGCATAGCGTGCAGCTTCGGCTCGGGTATAGCCGAGGAACAGCGCCGCGCTGGTGGTGGCACCGGACCGGGAGACACCGGGGATCAGCGCCAGCGCCTGGGCGAACCCGATCGTCACGCCGTGCCTCGGGGTCAGCCGGGTGAGCACGCGCTCCCGGGATCCGACCCGGTCGGCGATCGCGAGGACGATGCCGAGCACGATGAGCGACGTGGCCACGATCCGCAGGTCACGCAGTGGTCCGGTGATCGTGTCTCGGAAGACGAATCCGAAGAAACCGATCGGAATCGTGCCGACGATGATGAGCCAGCCGATCCTCGCGTCCGGGTCGGACCGGAGCTCTCGGTCACGCAACGATCGCACCCAGGTCACGATGATCCGGGCGATGTCTCGGCGGAAGTAGATGAGTACCGCGGTCTCCGTGCCGATCTGGCTGACCGCGGTGAAGGCAGCACCCGGATCGTCCCAGCCGGCCAGGTCCCCCACGATGCGCAGGTGTGCACTGCTCGAGATCGGCAGGAACTCGGTCAGTCCCTGCACCAATCCGAGGACGATTGCTTCGATCCAGCCCACGATCAGCCTCTACCAGACATCTCGAGGGCATCAACGGCACCGCGAAGTGTGGCCAGGCGCTGCTCCAGACTGCCGTGGTGCACAGCGACGGTCATCGTCGTGACGCCCGCATCGGCGTAGGCCGTCATGCCTTCGGCGATCCGGTCGACCGGCCCGATCAACGCCGTGCTGTCGACGAACTCGAAGGGGACCGCAGCCGCGGCGGCAGCGTAGTCGCGATCGAGGTAGTGGTCCTGGATCACGGTGGCCGCCTCGTCGAAGCCCATCCGCCGGGCTTGGGCGTTGTAGAAGTTCTTCTCCCGGCTCCCCATCCCGCCGACGTAGAGCGCGCAGTACGGCCGGATCAGGTCGGCAGCGGCCTGCAGGTCGTCCGAGATGCAGATCGGCACGGTGGGTACGACGTCGAAGTCCGACGTGCGCCGGCCTCTGACCCGACCAGCCTGGATGGCGTCCAGCTGCTCTGTGCTGTGCTCCGGGGAGAAGAAGATGGCCAACCATCCGTCGGCGATCTCCCCCGCGAGTTCCAGGTTCTTCGGACCCACAGCGGCAAGGTAGATGGGGATGTCCTCTCGGTTCGGGTGGACAGTGAGGGTCAGCGCCTTGCCCGGACCATCGGGCAGCGGCAGCACGTAGTGCTCGCCGTCGTAGCGCACCCGCTGCCGGGCCAGCGCCAGCCGGACGATATCGACGTACTCCCGCGTACGGCCCAGCGGTTTGTCGAAACGCACGCCGTGCCAACCCTCGGAGACCTGCGGCCCACTGACGCCCAGGCCCATCCGGAAGCGCCCCCCGGACAGCGAGTCCAAGGTCGCCGCTGTCATGGCCGACATGGCCGGTGTTCGGGCCGGGATCTGCATGATCGCCGCGCCGACGTCGATCCGGGTGGTCTGCGCGGCAACGTAGGCCAACACCGTTGGCACATCAGATCCGTACGCCTCGGCCGCCCAGACCACGCTGTAGCCCATGCTGTCGGCTTCCCGGGCGAGGATCAGGTTGTCCTTGTCGTTGCCTGCACCCCAGTAGCCGAGGTTGAGTCCGAGACGCACGGGGTGAGACCTTACGGCGACCACCCTCGGCCGCCGGAATATGGTGCCGGTCATGGAAGCGCGCCGTCTGGGCAGCAGTGGTCTCGTCGTCTCCCGGATGGCCCTGGGCACGATGATGTGGGGCCTGGACGCCGATGAGGACGAGGCGACGGCGCAGACCCGCGCCTTCCTCGATGCCGGTGGCACACTGCTCGACACCGCGGATGTCTATGCCGACGGCGACAGCGAGCGGACCATCGGTCGGCTGCTGCGTGGGCCGATCTCCCGCGGCGAGATCCTGTTGGCGACCAAGGCAAGTCTGTCGACCGGACCCGGACGGATGGACCGCGGCAACTCCCGCCTGCACCTGCTCAACGCGCTGGACAGTTCACTGCACCGACTCGGCGTGGACCACATCGATCTCTGGCAGCTGCACACCTACGACGACGACACTCCGATGGAGGAGACGCTGGCCGCGCTCGATCACGCGGTGGACAGCGGCAAGGTGCGCTATGTCGGGATCAGCAACTTCACCGGATGGCAGTCGGCGCAGGCCACGACCTGGCAACGGGCCTGGCCGGGTCGGGCTCCGCTGGTGTCCCACCAGGTCGAGTACTCCCTGCTCCGTCGAGGAATCGAGGCGGAGGTGCTGCTGGCCGCGGAGGCGCTGGGGTTGGGCGTCCTGCCGTACTCGCCGCTGGCCAAGGGGGTGCTCACCGGCAAGTACCGGCACGCCACTCCGTCGGATTCACGTGGTGCGCACCCTGAATGGGGGCAGCACATCGATCCGCTGCGGACGCCGCACGATCAGCGAATCGTCGAGGCGGTGATCACGGCCGCCGACGGACTGGGCACCTCCCCGTTGGCCGTGGCGCTGTCCTGGGTCCGCGACCAGCCCGGCGTGGTGGCGCCCATCGTCGGGGCTCGTAGCGTTGCTCAGCTAACCGGGTCACTGGCGGCCGAGGACCTCACCTTGCCCGTCGAGATCCGTCGGGCCCTCGACGACGTCTCCGCCCCACCTCGGCCGGACCGCACAGACTGAGGCGGCACAGATTGACATGTCCAGGCACAGTTGGTGCTGATGCGATCCCACCCGCGACGCGACAGCGTGCTCGTCGTCGCCTCGGTATGCCTGATCTGGCTCCCCGCTTGCACCACAGATTCTGAGCCGGAACCGCCTGGTGCCGCCGAACCGGCCGACGCATCCCAGCCGACCGCAGCCCCAGCGGGCCAGGTCACCGACCTGGCAGCCGATCCGGAGGGCCTGGCCTTCGACCCGGTCACCGGCCTGCTCGCCGTCGCCGTACGTGACCCGAATCGACTGTTGCTGGTGGACGGAGCAACCGGGCAGGTGCAGAACGAGGTGCCACTGCCCGGCCACGCCCGCCACCTGCAGTTGGCCGCACCGGGTGGTCCTGTGCTGGTCCCTGGGGAGGACTCCAACGCGCTGATCCAGGTCGCCTTGCCGGGAGGTGGGGTGACCACGACCGAGGTCGGGGAGTACCCGCACGACGCCACCCAGGTTGGCTCCGGTCGAGTCGTGGTCGGCGACGAGAAGGGCGGAACGCTGTCGGTCGTCGAGAACGGCGAAGTGATCCAGACCTTCGACGATCTCACTCAACCAGGTGGTCTGGCACCTGTGGGTGATCTTGTCGGAGTGATCGACGTGGCCGACTTCTCGCTGTCGGTCTATGACATCGCGGCCGGAGAACGCCTCGGGCGGGTGCCCGCCGGCGACGGGCCGACGCATCTCGTGGCTGATAACCGGGGGGACCTTTTGGTGGCCGACACCCGAGGCGATGCGCTGCTGTCCTTTCGGGCCGACCCGGTCGAGCTGCAGGCCAGGCTGCCGTTGCCCGGGACCCCGTACGGACTGGCCTACGACGCGATCGACGATGTCCTCTGGGTGACCCTCACCGCAATCAATGAGGTGGTCGGCTTCGACATGTCCAGCGGCGAACCGCGCGAGGTTGCCCGCTTCCCCACGGTTCGCCAGCCCAACACGGTGGCGGTGGACCCGGAATCAGGCCGGGTCTTCGTGGTCGGCCGGACGACCGGGGAGTTGCAGACCATCCAATCCTGAGCGAACAATGCAGCGGATGAACAGTGTGCGCACGGAGTACGAGTACGTACCCGTGCGCATACCTCCAGGCACCGACCGCGCGTCTGCGGCGATGCTCCTCTCGATTCAGGCCGATACCGGTGGTTGGGAATTGGCCCGGGTGCTGCTGCACGCCGACGGAACTCGGAAGGTGACGTTGCGCCGTCGCCGTACGCACGCGCACCTTCCAGGCCCGGTGTTGTAGCGGACAGACGACGTCGCGACTACGGCGTGAGGACGACTTTGCCGATCGTTTCCCTACGGCGCAGGGCGTCCAGAGCCTGCGGCGCTTCGCCTAGAGGAAGTGTCTGCGAGACAAGCGGTTTGATGGCCCCTTCAGCGTACAGACGGCTCAGCTGGTCATGCACCTCTGAGATGAGCGTCGGCTCATGAGTCCGGTAGAGGCCCCAATGCAACCCGACAACGCTGTAGTTCTTGACCAACGCGTGATTGGTCGGCGCATCGGCGATCCGCCCACTAGTGAAGCCGACTACCACGATCCGCCCCTCGAAGGCGATGCACTTGCGCGAGCGGTCGAAGACGTCCCCGCCGACCGGGTCGTAGATCACGTCCGCACCCCGGCCGCCGGTGATCTCCTTGACCGGGCCCACGAAGTCCTCGGCCAGATAGTCGATGGCGTGATCGGCGCCTAGCTGACGGCACACCGCGACCTTCTCCGGGCCACCAGAAGTCGCTATCACCGTGGCACCGGCGGCCTTCGCGAGCTGGATGGCCGCCGATCCCACTCCCCCGGCACCGGCGTGCACCAGGACGACCTCGCCGGGCTGCAGTCGCGCGCGGCGGTGCAGACCGACGTGCCCGGTCTGATACGTGAGAAACAGCGACGCGGCCTGCTCGTCGGGCATTCCGTCCGGGACCGGCCAGAGCGCTGCGGCCTCCATCAGGGCGTACTCCGCGAACGCACCGAAGCCTTCGGCCGGTGGACCGATCACGCGTTGTCCGGTCTCGGCGATCTCTCCGGTCAGCTCGACGCCCGGGATGAACGGCAACGGGGGGCGGACCTGGTACTTGCCGGCGATCATCAGCAGGTCCGGGAAGTTCAGGGCGGCGGCGCTGACCCTGACAAGTACCTGGCCTTCACCGGGTGTGGGGACCTCGACGTCCTCCAAGCGCAGGACATCGCTCGGCTTCCCGAACTCGTGGACCTGCCACGCCCTCATGGTCACAGCCGCGACGGTAACGGACCGATCGAGCGGTGATCGGTGACCATTGGCTGACAGCGCGCACGTAGGCTTGTTTGCATTATCACGAGTGCTGGCCTTGCGGGGAGCATCGCACTGGTGACCGGTGCATCAAGCGGTATCGGGGCGGCCACAGCACGTGCGCTGGCTGCGCAGGGTGCGGCCGTGGCGCTCGCCGCGCGCCGGCTGGACCGGCTCGCGGACCTCGCCGGGGAGATCCGGGATCCGGGGGTGCCGGGCTGGCCATCGAGGCCGATGTGACCGAGTTCTCCGCGGCCGAGGCGGTGGTGCAGCGCACTGTCGCTGAGTACGGCACCCTGGACATCCTGGTCAACAGCGCGGGTGTGACGTTGCTCGGGCCGATCCTCGATGCTCCGGTCGAGCCCGGAGCCGTTGCCACCGAACTGTCGAGCCACAACCGGCCGGAGATCCTCGAGAGCATCAAGCAGCGCTTCGTCGACGTGGAACGGCTCCAGGCGGTCGACATCGCCGATGCGATCGTCTGCATAGTGACGCGGCCGCGACATGTCGCCATCAACGAGATCCTGATCAGGCCGACCGAACAGGAACAGTGAGCAGAGGCCATCCTTGATCGGTCAGGCCGGCCCGACCTTCGGCGTGGGGCCCGAGTCCAAGCTTGACGGTTTCGGGCCAGCGGTTCGGAGGAAGACCGCGGTGACCAGCAGGCCTAGCGCGGCGATGCCGGCAGCAGTCCAGAAAGCCGCTTGATAACCGGACAGCAACGCCTCGGTGGATGAGCCGGCATCGATCCGGCTGGCGGCCACCGCGCTCATGATGGCGAGCCCGAGACCACCGCCGACCTGCATGCCGGTGTTGAACAGGCCGCCGACGAGGCTCTGCTCGTCCGGACGAGCGCGGGCCATGGCGACCACGTTCGCTGCCACGAAGGTGATGCTGTTGCCCGCGACGGCCAACAGGATGGCAATCAGGACGTGCGGCCAGTAGCCGGTCCCGGTGTCGATGACGGCCATCATCCCGAGACCAGACACGTACACGGAGAGGCCGGCGACCAGCAGCGGCTTGGGTCCGGTCCGCGGCAACAGGCGGCCGGTCAGTGTCGCAAAGACAAGGCCGCCGATGGCGAGCGGGAGCAGCGCCATCGCTGCTTCGCCGGCGCTGTATCCGAGGGCCCGCTGCAGCGTGAGAACCAGGAAGAAGTTCGCACCGACCCAGGCTGCGAAAAGGCACAAGCCGATCACCATCACGGCGGCCAGGTTCGGTCGTCGCCAGAGGCGGGGCGGCATCAGCGGCTCCCGCACTCGTGCCTGCACCCACAGGAATGCGCCCAGCAGCATGATCCCGCCGATCAGGGCCGTGAGGGTGCCAAGCGATGCCCATCCCGATCTGCTGGCGTTGGTGAGGGCGAACACCAACCCGAGCAGGCCGGCGGTGGCCGTCAACGCGCCGATCACATCGACGCGGCCCTTGGCGAGGTCACTCGCATCGTCGCGCGGAACGAAGCGGAACGTGAGCGCGAGCAGCAGCACGGCGGGCACCACCGTGATGCCGAACACCCAACGCCAGCCAAGTGGGCCGGTGACCACACCGCCGAGGATCAGGCCGGAGGCGAACCCGACGGCGCCTGCGGCACCGAAGGCTGCAACCGCCCGGCTGCGCGCCGATGCCTCGGTGAAGGTGCTGGTCAGGATGCCCAAGGCGGCCGGGATCGTGGCCGCCGCACCAATGCCCTGTACGGCGCGCGCCACGACAAGCATCTGCGGGTTGACCGCAACGGCGTCCACCAGAGTGCACACAGCGAAGATCGCGAATCCGATGATCAATACCTTGCGCCGGCCGATCAGATCGGCGATTCGGCCACTGACCAGGAGAAAGCCCGCGAAGGTCAGGAGGTAGGCCGACACGACCCACGGGAGCGTCGCCGCACTGAAGCCCAGATCGGCCGCGATATCGGGCAGCGCGATGTTGACCGAGCTGATGTTGGCCACATTGAGGAACTGCGTCGAGCACATCAGCACCAGCAACAGCGCTTCGCGCCGCCTCAGGCGCGGCATCACCGTGGTCATCTCCTCCGCCGCCCGCCACCCAGCGAATTCAGCACGGCCGTTCCAACGTAGGCCAGAGATCAGCGATCGACTTAGGGGCCAGGGCCGCGAGTACCGCGTGCGCCACGCCGGTTGCCGAAGCCGGGTTCTGACCCGTCACCAGCCGCTGGTCGATGACCACGTGCGATTCGAAGTTGGGCGCGCCGGTGTGCTTGGCTCCGATCTCTTCGAGCCTGGTCTGCAGCAGGAACGGGACGACCTCGGCCAAGCCGACAGCAGATTCCTCGGCGTCGGTGAAGGCTGCGACCTGCTTCTCCTCGACCAGCGACCGGCCGTCGGACAGCGTGACGCCGACGAACGCTGCCGGACCATGGCAGACCGCGGCGATCACGCCACCGTCCTCGTAGACGTCCCTCACGACACGGGCCAGGTCCGGATCGTCCGGGAAGTCCCACATGGTGCCGTGCCCGCCGGCGAAGAGCACCGCGTCGTACGCCGCTACGTCCACGTTCGCGAAGCGCGGGGTTTCCCGAGCCTTGCGCTGCATCTCGACGTCGTCGGTGAAGGCTCTTTGGATCGGGTCACTCAGGTCCGCGCCGTCGACCGGTGGCTGACCCCCTTCGGTGCTGACCAGGTCGACGGTGTAGCCGGCGTCGATGAAGACCCGCCATGGGTGGGCTACTTCGGACAGGTAGTAACCGGTCGGGCGCAGTCCGGCGAGGTCGCCGTGGCTGGTCAGGCCGATCAGGATCTTCTTCGTGCGGGCTCGGGTCATGCTGGCTCCTGTCTGGTCGTCGTGCCGGCGAACCGGCGTACGGACCCACTCTGTGCCGAACAGACATAGCCGGCCAACAGATCGGGCAGCACGCAGTCATCAGGTTATCTATGGCATTCTCGTACCATGGCCGCGCATGAGGTGTCCCTGGACCTGCTCCGGACCTTCCACGCGGTGCACCGAACCGGCACCCTGACAGCGGCTGCCCGGCTGCTCGGGCTGGCCCAGCCCACGGTCACCACCCAGTTGCGCGCGTTGGAGATGGCCGCCGGTCAGGTGCTGTTCCTGCGCCAGCCTCGGGGAGTGGTGCCCACCGCCGCGGGCGAGGACTTGGCCCGACGTCTCGACGAGCCACTGGACATGTTGGCGGCGGTATCGGCGGACCTCGGGCGGAGGCCCTCGCTCCAGGGCCGGACGTTGCGCCTGGGTGGTCCGGCGGAGTTCATCACCACCTGCGTCATTCCGGCACTGGCGGAGACCATCGCCGCCGGGGTAGCGCTTCGATGCCGGCTCGATCTCGCCGATGACCTGCTCGGAGAACTCGTGTCCGGGCAGCTGGATCTGGTGGTCAGCACCGTACGGCCGCGCCGCCGCGGTCTGCACAGCGAGGCGTTGTACGACGAGGAGTTCCTGCTCGTTGCGGCCCCGTCCCTAGTCGCCGATCTGAACCATGAGGTGCTGGCCGCTCAGCCCGCGAAGGCACTGCAGGCCGTCCCGCTGCTCGCCTATGCCGAAGAGCTGCCGATCCTACGAAGGTGGTGGCGGCATGTTCTGGGGGTCGCACCGAGCGGCCGCGCAGTGCTGGTCGTTCCCGACCTGCGCGGCTTGCGTGCCGCCGCGGTAGCCGGGGCCGGCCTCACAGTCCTGCCCCGCTACCTGTGCGCCGAGGACCTGGCGGCGGGCCGACTCGCGTCGGTGCTGCAGGCCGACGACTCGCCCATCAACACGATGTACCTGGTCACCCGCGCGGCCGCCCGTACCGAACCGCACATCGCGCACGCGTGGACTGCTTTGCTCCGGGAGGCTCGGAACTGGTGAGTCGGGGCAGGCGATCTCCTTCAGCTGGGCTGACCGGGTTCTCCCGCCGGGGAGTGCGCCGACAGCCCGGTTGGGACGGCGACGCTGGCACCTGAGGGATCCCGAGCCGCGGGGACGTTGCGGAACCGGTACGGCATCGGTGGCGAGCCGGGTTGGACCACGTAGGCCGACCCGGCTTCGGCTTCGTCGTGTGCCAACAGCAGTGCAGCGGCAACGTCATCTGCGGTGAGGATCGGGAATCCTGCGTCCTCGAACGCAGACCGCATCGGCCCGATCAGCGGCGTGTCGGCGAACCCGGGACACACGATGGACAGCGTGATTCCCTGCTCTGCCAGGTGGGGAGCGATTGCCCGGCTGTAGGCCAGCGCAGCGCTCTTGGTATCGAGTAGAGCGGGTCACCGGGCATCGGGACCAACCCGGCCAGTGAGGCGGTGACCACGATCCGGCCGCCGCCGGCCCGACGCAGCGCTGGTTTGGCCGCGTCGATCCCGTACGTGACTCCATGCAAGTTGGCGTCCAAGATCGCCTCGTATGCCTTCATGTCCAACGGTGCCGTCGGGTCCTGCCTCCCGACGATGCCGGCGTTGAGGAAGACGGCATCGAGCGCGTTGTAGTGGGATTCGACGAGGGCTACCGCCCGGTGGTTGGCCGCGAGATCCCCGACGTCGAGTGGGATGAACAAGACGTCGAGTTCCTCGGCCACCTTCTGGCCCTGCTCGACGTCCAGGTCGGCCAACGCGACTGTGAAGTCGCGGCCGAGCAGCAGTCGAGCCAATGCCAGGCCGAACCCGCCGATCCCGCCGGTGATCAGAGCTGTGCGCCGGCGTGGGGTCATCCCTGGCCCGGCCTAGGTGCGGAGTCGGTTTGCGCCCGGCGGCTCATCCCTGACCCCGGCCAGGATGCGTTCCCGGCTGGCGCCTGGCCGCTCATCCCTGACCCCGGCCAGGATGCGTTCCCGGCTGGCGCCTGGCCGCTCGTCAACATGCTCTCAGGAAACGGTCCAGGGCGCGTACGCCGAAGTGCAGGCCCTCGATCGGGACCCGCTCGTCGATGCCATGGAACAGACCGGCGAAGTCCAGGTCGGGTGGAAGTTTGAGCGGTGAGAAGCCGAAGCAGCGCATGCCGAGCCGCTCGAAGGACTTGGCGTCCGTGCCCCCGGACATCGTGAAGGGAATCGGCCAGGCGCAGGAGTCCTCGGCTCGAAGGGCCGCCACCATCTGCTCGACCAGCGGACCGTCGAATCCCGTCTCCAGGGCCTGGTCCTTGACGATCCACTCTCGGCTGATGTCCGGACCGAGGATCTCGTCGAGTTGTCGTTCGAACTCCTCCTCCTGCCCAGGGAGGAACCGTCCGTCCACGACCGCGCTGGCCGAACTCGGAATGACATTCGCCTTGTAACCGGCGTCCAGCATCGTCGGGTTGGCCGTGTTGCGCAGGGTCGCTCCGATGAAGTTCGCCAGGCTGCCGAGCTTCGCCAGAGTCGCGTCGATGTCGTCGAGATCGAACTCGATCCCGTACGCCTCGCTGATCGCGTCCAAGAATTGGCGCACCGTCTTGGTCATCGTGATCGGGAACTGGTGCCGGCCGAGCTTGGTGACCGCCTCGCAGAGCCGGGTGACCGCGTTGTCCTCATGCACCATCGAGCCGTGCCCCGGGCGCCCGGTGGTGCTCAGCCGCATCCAGCCCAAGCCCTTCTCGGCGGTCTGGATCAGGTACAGGCGCAGGTCCTCGCGGACGGTCAGGCTGAAGCCGCCGACCTCGCTGATCGCCTCGGTGCAACCCTCGAAGAGATCCGCGTGATTGTCCACCAGCCACCGGGCACCCAGCTTGCCGCCGGCCTCCTCGTCGGCGACGAAGGCCAGCACGATGTCGCGGGGTGGCACGTACCCCTCGCGGTGCCACTGCCGGACCACGGCCAGGGTCATCGCGTCCATGTCCTTCATGTCGACCGCGCCGCGGCCCCAGAGGTAACCGTCGCGCTCCTCGCCCGAGAAGGGGTGCACGCTCCACTCGGCGGGTTCGGCCGGCACGACATCGAGGTGGCCGTGGATCAGCAGGGCATCCCGGGACCGGTCCTGGCCGGCGATCCGGGCCACCACGCTGGCCCGGCTCCTGGTGGACTCGAGGATCGTCGTCTGCAAGCCGATCTCGTCGAGCTTCCCGGCGACGTACTCCGCCGCAACCCGTTCACCAGCGCTCGTCTGAGTGTCACCGGTATTGGTCGTGTCGATGCGGATCAGGTCGGAGCAGAGCTCCACGACCTCGTCTCGCGCGGTCCGGGACTGGGGCGGCGTTGCCATGGGCCTTTCCTACCACCCGGCCACCAGTGCGCCTGCGCGCGCCTTCGGTATCGTTGCTCGCTGCACCTGTTCACCAGGTGCATGTGGTCCGGGTGGCGGAATGGCAGACGCGCTAGCTTGAGGTGCTAGTGCCCTTTAACGGGCGTGGGGGTTCAAGTCCCCCCTCGGACACCACAAGCTCTTTGCTGACAGCGGCGCAGGTGAGGGACCAGCCGGACGCCCGACCGGTCGCCTCGCCGCGGGCAAGAGGTGCTCGAACGTCACCTCATACAAGCACGATGATCAGAACGATGACTGCAACGACTACGGCGATGATGGCAAGTGTGCGTGTGTTCAAGGTGGCCTCCTCACGAATAGAGCTTCGACGAGGGACTCTATCGGTCACGGTGCACCGGGGTGTTGCGTCCCGACGAATCCAGTGGCCCGTTGGGGACCAACGAGTGCTCACGTCCTCCCCGGATACGTGATTCCATCGCGCTGCCGCGCGAAGAAGTGGCGCCCGCCCCTGTGGGCGGGCGCCATTCACAAGATCGGGTTACTTAGCCGTTCCGGCCTGGAGCACGCTCCGACGGGCTTCCGGTGTCTTCCCGGCAGCTCGACGCGCCGGGCGAGTGGGCGCCATTGTTGCGGCCCTCGTTGCCGTGGGCTGCCTCCTGGTTATGGTCATTGCCGAAGTACGAGAAGCCAGGCGAGGTTCCGTCAGGCGAGACGCAGTGTGCGGCGGACGCTCCGCCCGCGCTGAGCAGTACCGATCCACCTGCGAAAGCCGTGACGGCGATGGTCTTTGCGATCTTTCCGAGCATGATGCCTCCAAATGATCAGGGTGCGGACGATTGTGTATGCGGCCGCCGAGACTGACCCGTTCAGACCGCCAGGACTTCTCACGAAACCCGTCGCCCAAGCCCACTACGGCAGGGCGGATTTCTCTGTGAGCAGGCCATTGAAGAGGTCGCCGCGCTTCTCGACCCTGGCTAGGACGTCGGAGGCCAGGAACCTCAGGTCACCGGCCGACTGGCAGCCCTCGACCTCGTCCCAGCTGATCGGCGTGGACACTGTCGGCTCGGGGCGCGCGCGCAGTGAGTACGGCGCCACCGTTGTCTTCGCCGGGTTGTTCTGGCTCCAGTCGATGAAGACCTTGTCCGGACGCAGGTTCTTGGCCATCTGAGACACGATCAGGTCGGGATGTTCGGCGGCCAGTCGCTCGGCCAGAGACTTCGCGTAAGCACTGGTTCGTTCCGGGTCGCGCACCTTGACTCCGACGTAGAGCTGCATCCCCTTGGAGCCGGACGTCTTGGCGAAGGCCATCAACTCGTCCTCCGCCAGCACGTCCCGGACGAGGAGCGCGACCCGCGTGCACTCCACGATGGTCGCCGGTGGTCCGGGATCGAGGTCGAAAACCATGAGGTCCGGTGCGAGGGCTTGCTTTTTGGCTCCGACCCTCCACTGTGGAACGTGTAATTCGAGGGCCGCGAGATTTGCCGCCCAGACGAGACTCGGCAAGTCATCGAGGATGGCGTAGTCGAGTTCGGTGCGGTCCTTGGTGCTACGGGTGGCCGGCAGCACAGCATGGTGGAGCCACTCGGGAGCATTGCGCGCGGTGTTCTTCTCGAAGAATGATTCCCCCTCCACCCCATCGGGATACCGCTTGAACGTGATCGGGCGACCCCGCAGGTACGGCAGCATGGTCGGACCGATCGTCGCGTAGTAGTCGATCACGTCGGCCTTCGACCAGCCGATCTCGGGATAGAGCACCTTCTGCAGATTCGTCACAGCGAGGGTGCGTTCCCCCACGCGTACCCGCAGCTTCTCCCCGGCCATGACCGGCATTGTGCCGTCATCGCTCGTGGGCACTCCGATTTGGAATGGGGCCCGGCTACTCCGACTCGTCCACCACGTCTTCTGGGCTCAGGTCGTCCCGCAGACCACGCCAGACCGGATGACGCAATCGACCCGCTGAGCCCCACTCGGCGTAGGACACCTCGGCGACGAGCACCGGTTCGACCCAGTGCGGCTTCTTGCCGGCCGTGGGCGGGATCGCCTCGTTGAACGGCGAACTCCGCCGGCTGTGCCCGCGCAGCGTCTGACCCAGATCGTCGAGCATCTGATCGGTCAGACCCGTACCCACGCTTCCGATGAACCGGAGGCCGTCGCCCTCGGGCAGACCGAGCAGGATCGACCCCAACCCGCCGGCCCGACGACCGGCACCAGGGAGCCACCCACCGATCACCCCCGACTGCCCGCGAACGTTCTTGACCTTGCGCCACAAGGGACTTCGCTGTCCGGGCCGGTACGTCGAATCCAGCTTCTTGGCGATGATGCCCTCGAGTCGGTACTCCAGACTCGCCGCGAGCACGTCCGCACCGCCGCCCGACCACCACGGCGTCACCTGCCAACACGGACCTTCCGGTACGACGTCGGCGAGCAGGGCACGACGCTGCTCGTACGCCAGTCCGACCGCAGATCGGCCGGCGGCGTACAGCAGGTCGAAGATCAGGTACGTGACCGGCGCGGATTCAGCCAGCTTCCGGGCCCGGCTTGCATCGGCAACGTGCATTCGATGCTGCAAGGCCCCGAAGTCGGGCCGACCATCGGCACCCAGGCGCACGACCTCCCCGTCCAGCACCACATCGAGGGCGCCCATGGCGATCCCCAATCCGCCCAGTTCCGGATAGCTGGCGGTGATGTCGCCACCCTTGCGGGACCGCAACCGGAGCGCGGTTCCCTCGACCGTTCCGATCGCCCGAACGCCATCCCACTTCATCTCGTAGGCCCACGTCGCGTCCTCACGATGGAACGGAAGTCCGCCCGGAACGGCCATCATCGGCTCGATCCGGTCCGGGACCGCGACGTAGTCCGGATCGCTGGGCGGATCCAGGCGGCGGATGTTCCACTGCCTGTCACCCTCGACCGGGAACAGCGCATACCGACCGGTGATCTTATCCCCGGACAGATCGACGATGACGTGCCGCTCATCCCACTTCTCGGTCACGTACGTGCCGGTGTCGTAGACGGTCATCGTGCCCCCGCCGTACTCCCCCGCCGGGATCTCGCCGTGGAAAGTGAGGTACTCCATCGGGTGGTCCTCGGTGTGCACGGCCAGCCGGGAGTCGCCGGGCACAGCGGGCAGGCCGCGAGGAACGGCCCACGAGGCCAGCACGCCGTCGCGCTCCAGACGAAGGTCCCAGTGCAGTCGCCGCGCGTGGTGCTCCTGGATCACGAACACCGATCCGTGCTCGCCGGCATCGTCGTGCCGGTCCGGGATCGGTTCCGGCGTACGGTCGGCGCGCCGTTTGCGGCGATAGGTCGCCAGCCGATCCGGCGAGGGCATCCGCGCCTGGCTGGCTAGGCCGAACGCCGGCGTTGGGTGCTGGCCAGGGCCTTTTTCGCCGGCGCCTTCTTCGCAGCCTTGGCCGCCTTCTTGGCCGGTGCCTTCTTCGCTGCAGTGGCTTTGCCGGCAGTGGTCTGCTTGGCAGCGGTCTTCTTCGGCGCAGACTTGGCGGCGGACTTGGCCGCCTTCTTGGCCGGTCGCGATGACTCGGCGTCGGCAACGTCGTCGGCGCCCCTACCCCGGTTCGATGGCCCCGACTTCACCGGTGCCGCACCACCTTTCGCGCGCGCGACGCTGGCTCGCAGGGCGCTCATCAGATCGACGACCTGCCCGCCGATGTCCTCCTCGACTTCCGGCTCCGGCGTGTGCACCTCGCCGCCGGCCTGCTTGCTCTCGATCAGCGCGGTCATCGCCTCGCGGTAGTCGTCGCTGAACTCTTCAGGATCGAAATCCGCGACCATCGACTCGATCAGCGAGTCGGCCATCTTGAGTTCCTGAGGGCGAACGGTGATGTCCTCGTCCAGGAAGCCGAATTCGGCGTTCCGGATCTCGTCCGGCCAGCGCATGGTGTGCAGCACCAGCACTCCGTCACGGACCCGGATGGCGGCCAAGGCTTCTCGCTGCCGGATCGCGATCTTGGTCAGCGCCATCCGCCCTGACTTCTCCAGTGCCTCACGGAGCAGCACGTACGGGCGTACGGCCGGTCCGGTGTCCGGTTCGAGGTAGTAGGTCTTCTCGTAGAGGATCGGGTCGATCTGGTCACCGGGAACGAACTCGATCACGTCGATCGAGTGTTTCGTGCCCAGCGGCATGTCCTCGAGGTCCTCGTCGGTCAGGATCACCAACTGGCCGTCGGGGAGTTCGAAGCCCTTGGCGATATCGGCGTAGGGCACTTCTTCACCATCGATGGAACAGACCCGCTTGTACTTGATCCGCCCCCCGTCCTCGCGGTGCACCTGGTGGAAGCGGACGTCCTTGTCCTCGGTCGCGGAGTACATCTTCACGCCGATACTGACCAGGCCGAAGGAGACCGCACCGCGCCAGATGGACCGCATGGCAGCAGGTTACTGCTGACCGGGCTGGCCGGGGGGCGGCCAGGACTGCGGCGCGTCGTAGGGAGGTTGTCCCGGCGCCCCGGCGCCGCGGGACTGACCATCCGGCGAGCCGGTCGGTTGTGGGGGGCGTGGCGGTGACTGCTGCTGTGCTGGAGGAGGCGCAGGCGCCCGCCCGCCCGCGGGCGGCCCAGGAGCAGTCGGCCGCATCGGCGGGATGGGAATGCCGGGATCGATGGACTCGCTCAACTCGAACTTCGCCTCGGGCTGCTCGGCTGCCGGCGGAAGGTTGGAATCGAACCAGCCCTCGGTGTCGATCTTCTGTGCTGCCGGGCCGGACCCGTCGCCGGCGCCGGGCTCGATGTCCATCCAGGACTTTCCGGTCTCGGCACCGGTGGCCTTGGCCAGTCCATCCAGGGCCCGGCTGAACTCACTGGGCACGATCCACACCTTGTTCGCGTCGCCCTGGGCGATCTGCGGGAGTGTCTGCAGGTACTGGTAGGCGAGCAGCCCGGAGTCGGGCTTGCCGCGGTGGATCGCTTCGAAGACCGTCTCGATGGCCTTGGCCTGGCCCTGTGCGGTGAGGAACTGGGCGGCACGTTCACCCTCGGCGCGCAGGATCTGGCTCTGCCGTTCGGCCTCGGCGCCGAGGATGGCCGCCTGCTTCTCCCCCTCGGCGGACAGGATCTGCGCAACCTTCTGGCCCTCGGCCATCTTGATCGAGGACTCCCGCTGCCCTTCGGCGGTCAGGATGACGGCGCGTTTGTCCCGGTCCGCGCGCATCTGCTTCTCCATCGAGTCCTGGATGGACAGCGGAGGTTCGATCGCCTTGATCTCGACCCTGGCCACGCGCAGGCCCCACGGACCGGTGGTGCCGTCGAGCACCGTACGGAGTTGGGAGTTGATCCCGTCCCGCCCGGTCAGCGCGCCTTCGAGGTTGAGTCCGCCGACCACGTTACGAAGTGTCGTGGTGGTCAGCTGTTCCATGCCGTGGATGTAGTTCGAGATGCCGTACACGGCCAGTCGCGGCTCGGTGACCTGGAAGTACACGACGGTGTCAATGCCGACCTGCAGGTTGTCGGCGGTGATCACCGGCTGCGGCGGGAAGGAGATCACTTGCTCACGCAGGTCGATGGTGGCCCGTACCCGGTCCACGAAGGGCACGAGAAGGGCGAGCCCCGGCGACAGCGTCCGGCTGTAGCGGCCGAGTCGTTCCACAACAGCTGCCTGAGCCTGCGGAACGATCTTGATGCTCCGCGCCACGACGATGATGACGAAGATGGCGATGACCGCCAGTGCGATGAGCAACTCCACGAAGGGTTCCCTCCCAGGGACGTACTACTCGTGTGATTCCGCGACGATCGCGGTGGCCCCACGGATCTGCATGACTCTGACGGTGCTGCCCACCTCGTAGGTTTCGCCTCGGGACTGCGAGACCGCGCTCCAGTCGTCGGCGCCGAACCGGATTCGGCCGTCCATGTGATCGACGCGTTGGGTGACGACAGCGACCTTCCCGACATAGGTTTCTGCGCCGTCGATCTGTTGCGGCGTACGAGACAGCAGCTGCCGCTTGGCCAGCGGCCGGACGAAGACCAGGAGGCCGAGGGCCACCACGACGAAGGCGGCGAGCTGGAGACCGACCGGGAGACCGGCCGCAGCAACTGCCATTCCACCGAGAGCGCCGCCGGCGAGCATCAGGAGGACGAAGTCCAGCGTGAGCAGTTCAGCCCCGGCAAGTACCCCCGCCGCGATCAGCCAGATGACCCAGGACGACATGTGCACATCCAACCACCGCAGGAGGCACGCGGCGCGTCCAAGGTCAACCCCGACGGCGCTACTACAGTCGACCGATGCCGAATCCACCCCAGCCTGGCACGCTCCGGACTTCGCCTGACGGTTCGCGCCTCCGCAGCGGCGGTGCCTTGACCGCGTGGGCCAACTCCTGGCTGCGTGGAGCGGTGTCCTATGACGCGGCCCTGGCGGCTATCCACGAGGCCGGTATCGGCACGGTTCGCGGTCTGTCCAACCAACCGGAGCCAGCACCGGTCGGGTGGGCCCTCAGCACCCTGCGATCGGCCGGCGGTAGGCCGCTGCGCCTGGTGCTCCCGGTCCCAGGAGACATCCGCGGGGTGCCGGACAGCCCGGGCCTCGCGGCGGCGGCGACTCATGCCGGTCAGCTCGTCGTCGCCCCCGGTGTGGCATTCCTTCCTGACCCGAATCCCGATCCGGACCCGTCGGCTGACCGTGTGTGGTTGTCCTGGGAGCTGGCCGATGCGATGCCGGCCAATGCCACGCCCGGTGAACAGCAGACGGTTTCCCAAGCCGAAGGTGCGCTGCGACATGCCGTGCTCGACGCCACCGACGTCCTTGCCGCACTCGACGTCGCACGCTGGAATCCAGGCGTCGAATCGCTGCTCTGTCGTGAGCCGCTCCTCGCGCTCCCCCACGACCATGAGCCGTCAGCTGTTGCGCTGGCCACCCGAGCTACCCGGCTCGGGGCGATCCTCGAGCTGGCGTGGACCGCCGCTCCCGGCGGGGCCCTCAATGCCCACGGTGCGGTTTCTCGCGACGCGGCCCTGCGCCCGTTGTCCGTTGCAGTGCGTGAAGCCCTGATGACTGCCTACAGCGCGACCCCCGTACGCCGCACCATCGCCCGCTGAGCAGCAGCGGTCAGGCCGCCAGACAGCAGGTGCTCGGGCAGCTGGTACCCAGCCGTCGTGGTCGGCCGGCCAGTCTTTGCACGATCAGGTCGCCGATCATCGCCACGAACGCAGGGTGGGTCCCAGCGGTGGCGGCCCGCTCGAAGATCAGGCCGTGCCCCCGTGCCGTCTCGCGGGCCTCGTTGTCCAGATCCCACAGCACTTCGATGTGGTCGCTGACGAACCCGATCGGGCAGAGGATGACCGCCGGAATCCCCTGGTCGGCCAGGCGAGACAGATGAGCGTTGATGTCAGGTTCCAGCCAGGGCACTTCCGGTGGTCCGCTGCGGCTCTGCCAGACAAGATCGACCCGACGTCCCGGGTGCACCGCGTCCACAACGGCGCGGGCGGTGGCACGGAGCTGTTGTTCGTACAAGCCGCCCTCTGGCCCAGCGGCTCGGGCCATCGATATCGGGATGCTGTGCGCGGTGGCCACGATCCGCGCCTGCTCTGCCAGGCCGGGCGGTAACCGAGCCAGCGCCGCGCGCAACGCGTCAGCGTTGGCAGTGACGAACCCGGGGTGGCCGAAGAAATGGGGTAGCTTCTCGATCGCCGGTGCCGTCGGGCCGGTTGCTTGTCGAGCCCGGGCAAGGTCCTCGTGATACTGCCGGCAGCCCGAGGCCGAGGAGTAGGCCGACGTGGCGAAGGCGACCGCCCGGTTGACCCCGTCGGCGGCCATCCGAGCAACCACATCCTCGACGTAGGGCTCCCAGTTGCGATTGCCCCAATAGACCGGGAGCGGTCGCCCGCGCGAGGACATCTCGTCTTCGATTGCCTTGCGCAACAGCCGGTTCTGCTCGTTGATCGGGCTCACACCGCCGAAGTGCTGGTAGTGCGCCGCGACTGCCGTCAGCCGTTGGCGCGGTATCCCCCGTCCTCGAGTCACATTCTCCAGGAACGGCAGCACGTCGTCGGGCCCTTCCGGGCCGCCGAAGGACAGCAGGAGTACGGCGTTGCCTTCGTCAACGTCATCGTCCCCGCCAACTTTGTCGTCGTCAGACAAGGCTGGTTGGTCAGGCGCCGATCGCGTGGTAACCGCCATCGACGTGCACGATCTCGCCCGTAGTCGCGCTGAACCAGTCCGACAGCAGGACCGCACAGGCCCTCCCGGCCGGGCCGTTGTCGTTCACGTCCCACCCGAGTGGGGCACGCTGGGCCCACACCTCCTCGAACTGTTCCGACCCCGGGATCGATTTCATCGCCATCGTCCGCAGTGGACCGGCGGCGACGAGGTTGACCCGGATACCGTCTGGCCCGAGTTCCCGGGCGAGATATCGCGCCGTGGACTCGAGACCAGCCTTGGCCACGCCCATCCAGCCGTACACCGGCCAGGCTCGCGCTGCGTCGAAGGTGAGACCGACCACCGAGGCCTTCTCCCCGAACATCGGCCGGCAGGCATGCGTCAACGCGGCAAAGGACCACGTGGAGATCTGCACGGCCGTCGCCACATCACTCCACGGCGTCTCGGTGAAGGCGTCACCGAGCGCGTTCTGCGGCGCAAAGCCGATTGAGTGCAGGACACCGTCGAGCCCGTCGAGGTGCTCACCAACCCGGTCGGCAAGGCTGGCCAGGTGCTCGTCGTTGCTGACGTCGAGTTCGATCACCGGTGCGGGCTCGGGCAGCCGCTTGGCGATCCGTTCGGTGAGCTTGAGCGCTCGCCCGAAATTGGACAGCACCAGTTGAGCGCCCTCCTGTTGGGCGACTCGGGCCGCGGAGTACGCGATCGAGGCCTCGGTGAGAACCCCGGCGATCAGTAACCGCTTGCCTTCGAGTATCCCCATCAGTGCCCCATCCCCAATCCGCCGTCCACCGGGATCACGGCTCCGGTGATGTAGGCCGCGGCGTCGCTGGCCAAAAAGGTCACCACGCCGGCAATCTCATCCGTGCTGGCATACCGGCCCAACGGCACCTGGCCGAGTATCTCCTTGCGCCGGGCCTCCGGCAGGTCGCGGGTCATGTCGGTATCGACGAATCCGGGCGCGACCACGTTCGCGGTGATGTTGCGCGAGCCGAGTTCCCGGGCGATGGACCGCGACATACCCACAAGGCCGGCCTTGGCCGCCGCATAGTTGGCCTGTCCGGCCGAGCCACTGAGCCCGACCACGGAGGAGATGAAGATCATCCGTCCCCACTTGGCGCGCAACATCTTTCCCGCCGCCCGTTTGGCCACCCGGAACCCCCCGGACAGGTTCGCGTCGATGACCGAGGTGAACGACTCCTCCTTCATTCGCAACAGGAGGGTGTCGTCGGTGATACCGGCGTTCGAGACCAGCACCTCGACCGCTCCCTGTTCCTCCTCGATGGCCCTGAACGCAGCATCGAGGGAGTCCGGGTCAGTGACATCGCACTGCACACCGAACAACCCAACCGGCGGACTGGTGCTGCGATGGGTCACGGCCACCGAGTCACCCTGCGCCGCGAAGGCCTGGGCGATGGACAGGCCGATGCCGCGGTTGCCACCCGTGACCAGAACGCTGCGCCCCACGCGACTCCTCTACCCATTCATCCACCTCGATGCAGGTGCCTGGCCGAGGCTATCGGGTCGCCTTGAATCGAACTGCGGGTCACCGTGGACCGCATACACCCGGTTCGAGCTGACCCGTTGACGCGAACCGGTCTCAGAGGAGTCGATTGGTCCACAGCAGGGACAGGATTGCCCCCAGAAAGGCGAGCGCCAATCCACTACCGATGAACCATGGCGTCACTTCGCGAGGCTCTGTGACGTACCCGATCTGCGAGCCCAGGTCCTCGTACACCTCGGTCAACTCCGCGGCACTGGCCGCCTCCTTGAACGTGCCGCCGGTCTCCTCGGCGATCTGTCGCAATGACTCGCTGTCCACCGGAACAGGCTGCTGCTCACCTTCGATCTCGACGCTGCCGTAGTCGGTGCCGAAGGCGATCGTGGACACCGGAACCCCGGCATCGCGGGCCGCGTCGATCGCCTGGCTGTTCTCCCGGCCGACGGTGTTGTAGCCGTCGGACAGCAGCACGATCCGAGCCGGCGGTGCCTCGTTGCCGGTCGATTCCAGGGTGGCCTGGAAATTGTCGAGGACGCTCAGCGAGGCGAAGATTGCCTCCCCGATGGCGGTTGCCTCGTCGAGATCGAGGTTGTCGATAGCGGTCTTCACCGCGGCTCGATCGATGCTGGGCGTCACGACCGGAGTCGCCGTGCCGGCGAAGGAGACCAGTCCGAGATTGATCCGCTCGGGGAGAATGTCCACGAAGTCCTTGGCCGCGACTTTCATCGCCTCGAACCGGTTGGGCGCGATGTCGTCGGCCTCCATGGACAGCGAGACGTCCACGGCCATGATCACGGTTGCCCGTTCCCGCGGCACCTGCACTTCGGCGCTCGGCTTGGCCAGGGCCACAGTGAACGTCGCAAGAGCCAGGACCAGCAGCCCGAAGGCGACGTGCCGTCGCCACCCCGGCCGCTTGGGGACCAGCCGGCTCAAGAGGTCGACATTGGTGAATCGGGCCGCGAACTTCTTGCGTCGCAGTTGGATCGCGACATAGAGCCCAACAAGGGCAATGCTGGCGACAAGCAACCACAGCCACACCGGCGCCTGAAAAATCACAGTGACGCCTGCTGTCTTGCAGTCATCGGGAGGCACCGCCGGATGCCGCGTGCCGGCGATGTGCGACGTACCGGACGATGTCGAGCAGCCACTCACGATCCGTACGCAGGGTCAGATGTCCGGCTCCCGCCCGCCGCAGGGCCGCGGTGACCTCGGCGCGTTGCCCGGCAGCGGCCAGGGCGAACCGGTCGCGTATGTCCTTGCGCTGGGTCGGCACTTCGATGGTCTGACCACTCTCCGGGTCGACCATCGTGACCAGGCCGATATCGGGCAGCTCGAGTTCTCTCGGATCCACCACTTCGATGGCCAGTACGTCATGACGGGCGCCCAACCCGCGCAGCGGACGCTGCCACGACCCATCCCCGAGAAAGTCGGAGATCACGACGACCAGTCCCCGGCGGCGGGGTGGCCGGCGCAGCAGCTCGAGAGCCGCACCGAGATTTCCGCGGTGTCCTGACTCCGCCCGCTCGGTGGTGGCGGCGATGCGCAGCAGGCGGTTTCCCGCGGCCCGCCCTGGCCGGGCCGGAATGCGGATGACCTGCGTGCCGGTGGTGATGACGGCGCCCAGCCGGTTACCACCGTGCATGGTCAGATAGCTGATCGCCGCGAGCCCGGCGATGGCCAGATCCCGCTTCTCGCAGCGCGCCGTCCCAAAATCCAGACTCGCCGAGAGGTCCAGGACAACCCAGGTCTCCAGTTCACGGTCGACGATCGTCTGACGGATGTGCGGCACGCTGGTACGAGCGGTGACCGGCCAGTCCATCCGGCGCACGTCATCACCCGGGTGGTAGATCCGCGACTCCCCCGCCTCGCTGCCCGGGCCGGGCAGCAGCCCCAGATGGTTTCCTTGCAGCAGTCCGTCCAGCTTGCGCCGGACAGTCAGTTCTAGTCGACGCAGGACGAATTCGGCTGACTCGTCTGCCAGCCGAGGCGGCGCAGGCAGGCTCACGCGGGCCGAACGCCCTGGCCGGCGGCCAGCGCACCACCCTGCGAGCCGCTGAACTGATCGGGTACCCGCGGCCCGTCCGGTGCCGCTGGCCCGTAGCCGCCAGCGCGTTGGCGAGGGGTCACCTGCGGAAGCGGCACGCTCTGCAAGATCCGCTTCACGATGTGCTCGGTCGGCACGCCATCGGCCAATGCGTCATAGGAGAGCACCAGCCGGTGCCGCAAGACGTCCGCAGCGACATCCAGGACATCCTGGGGCAGGACATAGTCGCGGCCGCGGACCAGCGCGAGCGCTCGGGCGGCGGCGATCAACCCGAGCGAGGCGCGCGGGCTGGCGCCGTAGGAAACCCAGCTCGCGACGTCGGGCAGTCCGTGCTCCGTGGGATGCCGGGTGGCCACGACCACCCGGACGACGTAGTCCACCAGGGCATGGTGGACGAACACCTTGCTGGCGGTGTCCTGCAACCGGACCAGATCAGCAGCTTCGATGACTGTTGCTGCGGTCGGTGGCGAGACGCCCATCCGGTAGACGATCTCGCGTTCCTCGGCCGGTGTCGGGTAGTCGACGAGGATCTTCATCAGGAAGCGGTCGCGCTGTGCTTCCGGCAGTGGATAGACGCCTTCGGACTCGATCGGGTTCTGGGTGGCCATCACCAGGAAGGGGCGAGGCATCGGATAGGTCTTTCCACCGATGGAGACCTGCTGTTCGGCCATCACCTCGAGCAACGCGGACTGAACCTTGGCCGGCGCCCGGTTGATCTCGTCGGTCAGGACGAAGTTGGCGAAGATCGGGCCGAGCTCGGTGTCGAAGGCGTCCTTGCCCTGCCGATAGACCCGGGTCCCGACGATGTCGGCCGGAACGAGATCAGGGGTGAACTGCAGCCGGGCGAAGCTCGCTCCGACCGTCGAGGCAAGGGTTTCCACGGCCAGCGTCTTGGCGACACCCGGAACGCCCTCGATGAGCAGGTGCCCCCTGGCCAGCAGGCCGACGACCATTCGCTCGATCATCCGGTCCTGCCCGACGATGACCTGCTTGATCTCGAACAGAACGCGCTCGATCTCCCCGGCGTCCTGAGCTGGTGGAACGGGAGCTGGGGCGCTCATCGAGCTCCTTTTGGCGATCGGTCGATGATGGGATGGGGCTGCGTCGTCTCATGCAGGGTCGTCTCATGCAGGCATTCGACGCGATGCTCGCTGACATCACCACACACCGGCAGGCGTGAACTGTCTGTGAAGCGGCTGCTTCCCCGTTGCCGCGACGGACACGCCGAGCATGACCGACATCCCATTGAGCAGGCTCCGGTGCTACAGTTCCTGGTGCGTCGGGCAGCTCCCCCCGTGGCTGCCCGACGCTTTTGCGTCCCCAGCCCAGGCCGGTGTCTGTCCCAGGGCCCTGGTCAGTTGACCTGACGCTGCCCGGCTTCCCAGAATTCTTGCCGAAGCTTAAACTTCTGGATCTTGCCGGTGGACGTCCTCGGGATGTCCTCGCGAAACTCCACCGCCTTCGGCGTCTTGTAGCCGGCCAGCTTCGACTTCACGTGAGCGATGATCTCGTCCTCGGTCGCAGTCTGACCATCGGCGAGCACGACCAGGGCGGTCACCTTCTCCCCCCACCTGTCATCGGGTACGCCGATGACAGCAACCTCGGCCACCGACGGATGGCTGAAGACGGCATCCTCGACCTCGATCGAGGAAACGTTCTCCCCCCCGGTGATGATCACATCTTTCTTGCGGTCAGAGATCGTGACGTAGCCACCTTCGTCGACGGTGCCGCCGTCGCCGGTGTGGAACCAACCGTCTTGGATCGCCTCGTCGGTCGCGTCGGGATTGTCCCAGTAACCGCCCATGACCACGTTGCCCCGGACCAGGATCTCGCCTGAGTCGGAGATCTTGGCCCGCGTCCCCAGGCCGGGAACTCCGGCCCGGGAGAGCAGTGTCGCCTTCTCCTCGACGGCCAACTCGTCGTACTCGGCGCGCGGCCGGTTCACCGTCAGCAGAGGGGTGGTCTCGGTCAGCCCGTAGATCTGGTTGAACTCCCAACCCAACTCGGTCTCGACCCGGGCGATCGTCCGCGACGGCGGTGGAGCGCCGGCCACGACGATCCGGGTCCGACCGTGACCCGGGATCTCCCCGTCGAGCTGGGCGGCGGCATCCAACGCCATGTTCCACACCGCCGGGGCTCCGGCGGCGAAGGTCACCCCGTGCTTCTCGACCCGGCGCAAGATCTCAGCACCGTCGATCTTTCGGATGATCACGTTGGTCGCACCCACACCCGCCGCGGAGTAGAGCAAGCCCCAGCCGTTGCAATGGAACTGCGGCAGCGTGTGCAGGTACACGTCCCGGTCGGACATCTGCATGTGCATCGCGAAGGTGACCGAGTTGATCCAGATGTTGCGGTGGGTCAGCTGCACGCCCTTGGGTCGGGCCGTCGTGCCGCTCGTGTAGTTCAAAGTGGCGGTCGCATCCTCGTCCGGCTCCGACCAGGGCCGCGGTTGTGCCTCGAAGCGCAGCAGAGCGTCGTCGCTCTCCTCGCCCAACAGGAACTTGTGCTCGGCGCTGATCGCCGACAGCGACGTCTCCAACTCCGGGTCCACCAGCAGGACCCTCGCTCCACTGTGCTCGGCGATGTAGGCGACCTCCTCGGCCTGCAAGCGGAAGTTGACCGGCACCAGGATGCGGCCGGAAGACGGTACGGCGTACAGCAGTTCGAGCAGGCGGGCCGAGTTGTGACTGACGATGGCCACCCGGTCCCCCACGCCGATGCCCAGCTCGTCCAGACCCGCTTGAATGGCCCGGCCACGTCGGGCCAGTTCGCGATAGGTCAGGGAGCCGAGAGACCGCGCCGGCTGATCAGGTTCGTCGATCACACCGATCCGGTCGCCGTACACCAATTCGGCCCGGTCGATGAAGTCACTGGTGAGCAGAGGAACTCGCATGGCTGCCACGCTAGTCGGGAGCGGCGCCCGACAGCGACGAAGGACGCCACGCTCGCTCGGCCAGGCCGACGCCAACGGCCACGATCGCTGCGCACGCCCAGCCCAACACGACGTCGACGACGTAATGCTCACCGGAGTACACCAGGATCAGCCCCATCAGCAGCGGGTAGCTCGCGAGAAGGACCCGGAGCGAGCGACCGAGAACCGGCCAGAAGAACAACAGTACGAGCACGGCGTACGCGGTGTGCAGCGACGGAATGGCTGCCACGAGATTGACCTTGGCTTGTCCCTGATCCAGTAGCGCCCCCGCGCGGTCCAGGCCGATGACCTCCCAGCCCAGGCCCGACAGTCGGTCCACGTCGGGGATGACTGCCCGGTTGGCGGCGTACCAGGGAGGCGCTGCGGGAACGAGAACGTAGGTGATGACGCCCAGCAGAGCCACTCCGACGACGCGTGCTGTGAAGCTGATCCAACGGCGGCGATCGCGCAGCCACAGGACGCCCGCGATGATCGGCGTGACGAAGAAGTGCGAGACGTAGATCGCGGTGACCACGACATGCCACCAGGTTGTGTCTCCGGCAGCCCGCCAACCAGCTGACGGGCCCAGCTGGTCCTGCAGCCACACCGTCGGCAAAGTCCCACCGAACATGGCCGATTCCAAGGCTGCCAGGTCGTCCACATGGACGGGCATCCCGAGAGAGTCGGCGAGGCCACGAGTCAGGTCGTAGAGCACGAGGATCCCGATGAACGGGAGCCAGTCGACGACCATGCCGGCGATCGCACGCCAGCCACGGCCGACGCAGCCGATCGACAGCCCGATCAGCACCCAGCACAGCAGCGCCAGTCGCTCGGTCGGCAGGCCCACGTTGAGGATGAAAAGAGCCAGGACGACGCCGTACGCCGCCGCCAGCCAGCCCCGAAGCCGCGACCAGTTCAGCGGCCGAGCGACCAGAATGCCGGTCGAGGCCTCCGCAGACATGCGCGCACCCTAAGCGACACAAGTCCTTCGTCCAATGTTCGTGCGCAGGCACACGCTGTTCATCCGGACGTGGGACGGCATCCGTCTTCCCAGGGACCTCGGAGTCGGGCACCTCACACCGCCCGCCATCGGTCCGTGCGGGAGAATGCAGACAGTGCTACACGTGCAGCTGAGTGGGAGGCCGCGACCAGTGGGTTCGAGCAAGGACAGTTTCGGCGCGTTGGGCACGTTGGCGGTGGACGAGGCGTCCTACCAGTTCTATCGGCTGTCCGCCGTCGAGGGCGCGGACCGGCTGCCGTACAGCCTCAAGGTGCTGTTGGAGAACCTGCTGCGCAACGAGGACGGTGCAAACATCACCGCCGGCCACATCCGCGCCCTGGCCGCATGGGACCCGCAGGCCGAGCCGGATCAGGAGATCCAGTTCACGCCGGCGCGGGTGATCATGCAGGACTTCACCGGCGTCCCCTGCGTCGTCGACCTGGCGACCATGCGCGAGGCGATGCTCGACCTCGGCGGGGATCCCGCCAAGATCAATCCGCTTGTCCCCGCGGAACTCGTGATCGACCATTCCGTCATCGCCGACGTGTTCGCCCGCGCCGACGCCTTCGAGCGCAATGTTGCCTTGGAGTACGAGCGCAACGAGGAGCGCTACCAGTTCCTGCGGTGGGGCCAGACCGCGTTCGAACAATTCAGGGTCGTGCCGCCGGGCACCGGGATCGTGCACCAGGTCAACATCGAGCACCTGGCCCGCGTGGTCTTTGTCAGCGCAGACAGCGACGTGAGGACCGCCTACCCGGACACCTGTGTCGGCACTGACTCACACACGACAATGGTCAATGGCCTGGGTGTGCTGGGCTGGGGCGTCGGCGGCATCGAGGCCGAGGCGGCGATGCTCGGCCAACCCATCTCCATGCTGATCCCGCGCGTCGTTGGCTTCAAGCTCGCCGGTGCCCTTCCCGATGGGGCCACCGCCACCGACCTCGTCCTCACCATCACCGAGATGCTCCGCTCGCACGGCGTGGTCGGGAAGTTCGTGGAGTTCTACGGGAAGGGTGTTGCTGCCGTGCCGCTGGCCAACCGCGCCACGATCGGCAACATGAGCCCTGAGTTCGGTTCCACCGCAGCGATGTTCCCGATCGACTCGGAAACCGTGCGCTACCTCGAACTGACCGGCCGTACCCCCGAGCAGCGGGCGCTGGTCGAGGCCTACTGCAAGGAACAGGGCCTGTGGCACGACCCGTCCCGTGAGGCCGCCTACTCCGAATAC
>Ga0136614_10000024_pt1 | contig 48925 bp, 53 predicted proteins | sample AntDrymUQ2792106_2_FD_106643 | JGI IMG/M metagenome (GOLD analysis project Ga0136614, IMG submission 106643) | Polar desert sand microbial communities from Dry Valleys, Antarctica - metaG UQ279 (21.06) | ecosystem: Environmental > Terrestrial > Soil > Desert | place: Antarctica: Dry Valley... | reverse complement strand
CTGGACGATGTAGAACGAAAAGGACTCACGCTCGAGCGAGCCGTCGGTGAGCCCGGCGACGAACGGATGGTCGAGGATGGCCTGGTAGGTGTCCTCGATTCCCGACCAGAGCTCCGCCGTGAAAGCCCCCGGGGCGGGTGCGGGCTCGTTGCCCATCTGCGTTCTCCATTCGCTGGCGTGACCCAGATCAGGTTCGGTCGGTCGGCGCTAGCAAGCACCCTCTCAGTCGCTCCGACAAGGACTCCCCCGGACGTGCGCACGGCAGCCTATCCTCGCCAGCCCCTACAACGCGGCGCTCGCCACCCAGAGCGGCCCCGAAGAGGGCAGTGAGAAGGGCCCGTGTCCGCGCTCGCATGCATGGGAGAGCGCTAGCCAATCCGGGGTCGAGGTTGTGGCCGAAGGCGTCCGCGTTTGCAAGTTGAGAATCGCCCAGCGGCCGGGGATCGCTAAGCCCGAGCCTGGGCGATCAGCTCTCCGAGGGGTCGCTTCTGGAGACCCTTGTGGTCGAAGTTCTCGGGCCCAAGCCAGGACACGAAGCCAGTCCGGATCACCGGCCAGTCGTAGTCGGTCATCGCGTACCAGGCGGTGTCGCGGTTGCGCCCCTTGACGACCTGGTGGTTGCGGAAGACGCCCTCGAAGCTGAAGCCGAAGCGTTCGGCTGACCGCCGCGAAGCGGCGTTCAGCGCATTGCACTTCCATTCGAGCCGGCGGTAGCCGAGGTCATCGAACACGCGGGCGGCGAGTAGGTAGATGGCTTCGGTCGCGGCGGTCGTCCGCCGCAGGGGCACGCCGAACCAGATGTGGCCGATCTCGATGACGCCAAACTCCGGTGTGATGCGCAGGTAGGAGGCCAGCCCGAGGGGACGCTCGTCCGGCAGCCGCACCAGGGTGAAATAGAGAGGATCCGCTGAGGTCTCAGCCCAGGTGAGCATCTGGCGCAGGTGGTCTGGTCGCTCGTATGGGCCATCGGGGAGATATGTCCAGATCGCTGGGTCGCCGTGGGGCGCGTGCGACACGGAATAGAGCGGCTCTGCATCGGCGGTGGCGTCGACTGGCCGAAGCAAGACCTGCGAGCCACGGAGCGGCGCGCGCCCGGACGGTTCGATCGGCGTCCAGTCGAGTTGGCGTCCGTCCCGTCTGCGGCTGACGCCCACCGCCGAAGCTGCGCGGAATGCCGTCCGTCCTCGATGACTACATTCCTGGGCGCTTCGAGCGAGCCGCCGTCTACGGAGACGTTCCCGGTGATCAGTAGGCCCGCCCCAGATCTCGACCAGGCGCGGTAGGCCTCGGCCAGTTGCCGGGTGGGCGCCCCGTCGAGGTCACCGAGGTGCTCGCTCATAGCCGCTTTGGCGATGCGGTTGCTCAGCGTGATGCCGTTCGGGAGTGCGAGCGATCTCGCTATGACGGGCCCGGAATCTGGCTCTCGGTCGGACTCGACGATCGACACGGCCTTCACGCTGTGAGCCGGTCGATCTCGGCCTCCGTGGCGCGCCACACGGCGTCTCGCTCGCGGGCGCTCGCCGCGTAGGCAGTCGGCTCGATGGCCTTGAGCCTCCGCTGGTAGAGACCTGACGGATGGTCGCCGGTGAGCAGCGCGATGATGTCTCGGCTCGCCCCCTCGACAGTGCTGCCGATCACGTGGCTCGCGAGGTCGAACGCCACACGGATCGGCAGCTTGAGCTGCGACGTGAGTCCTGTTCCGCGAACAGGGCCAGGTCCGTAGACGTAGCTCCGAACCCCTGCTGAGCGAAAGCGCTCGGCGATCTCGAGTCCGAGCAGATCGTTGGCGATCGAGATGGTCTGCATCGCCCCGAGACCGGAGTACTTCACCTCCCCGTGGAGATTGGCTTGGTCCAGCGCCTTCTTGACGTCACCGCCGCCCGAGACCGAGACGATTCGCGCGTCGCGTCCCGCCATGGCAGGCATCAGCAGCGTGTCCAGGTACTGGCGGGCGAGGTATTGCGTTGCGTACGTGAGCTCAGCGCCCTCGGCCGTCAACGTGCGCTTCGCCGTGAGTCCACCGGCGCAGTGCACCAACGCGTCGAGACCGTCGTAGCGCGACTGGAACTCCTGCGCCAACGACCGCACGCCCTTGAGCAGCGACAAGTCCGCCAGCATCACGTCGACCGCGTGGTCGCCGGCGATGCGCCGCGCGGCCTCGCCGGCGACGGCCTGTCGGCGTGCGACGATCGTCAGGTTCGCTCCGAGCTGGACAAGGCCGCTCGCCACCCGCTCGCCGATGCCGGCTGACCCTCCGGTGATCAGCATTCGCTTTCCGGTCAGCGCGGCTGCTTGCTTAGGCATGTTCCTCCTGGTGCAGGTTCGACTTGCGCCCCTCGAGCGAGCTCGCAACGGTTGCGGGCGCCGGCCGCGAGTCCGACTGGTCCAGCAACCTCGCCACCACGTCTTCGAGCTGGGCTGCGTGCCCATCCCTGCCAGTTGCCGCCCGCCAGGCCACGACGCCGTCCGGCCGGACCAGGACGGCCCCGTCGGTCTCGATGCCGTAACGCTCGTGAAAGATCCCTTCGCGGTCTTCGAGGCCTGCGTCACCGATGACGTAGGCCGCTATCGACACGCCGCGGCGCTTCCGCACGGCTGTGGCGGCTGACGCCCATTCCCTGCCTTTGCACCCCCCGAGCACCGTGAAGCCGGGACCGAAGAGATCGATCGTCGACAAGCGGGCTCCGCCGCGGCCCAGCCACACGTGCGGCGCCCGGCCGCCTGGATGGCCACTCGGCGCGTAGTCCGAGAAGGAGTCCTCGACCTCTGGGCCTGACGTCCCGTCGGAGATCACTGCCGCGGACTGGTATGTCGCGCCGAACTCAACGCCAAAGTGATTGCCGTAGCGACGCGCGGCTCTGGCGATGTCCTCGGCGGTCATCGGGTTCTCGGCGAACCCCATGTTCGCCGCGGCGATCCTCTGCACGTCGCGGTGGTTCTGCAGTGATTGCTCGGCTGCCCAGCGCGCGACCGGACGTCGCTCGTCGTCATACGTCTGGAGCAGGCGCTGTCCGGCGTGACCCTGGACGACCATCGCCAGCTTCCAGATGGCGTTGTGCATCCCGTGGATCCCGGTGTTGACGCCGAGGCCTCCGGTGGGCGGAAACTGGTGCGCGGCGTCACCGCAGAGCACGACGCGTCCGTGCACCAGGCCGGCGGCGACAGTGGCGTTCATGCGCCAGCGGCCCACGCCGAGGATCTCCGGGTCGACGTCGTCGACGCCCACGGCCGATCGAATCCAGGCCCTGCAGTCGTCGTGCGAGAACGCCTCGGCGTCATGCCACTGCTCTGGTGAGACGACGATCTGGCACAGCCAACGCCCGCGCGCGTCCAACGGCTGGAGCACGCCGACGGCCCCGTCGTTGGCCACGAAGAAGAGAATCCCTGAGCGCTCTCCCACGTGGCGCTCAACGTCTGCGCGGAAGTGGCAGTTGATGAAGTAAGAGACGTCTTGTACGCCCTCGAGCTCGATCCCGAGCTGGCTGCGAACGGTGCTGGCAACCCCGTCGGCAGCCACCAGGGCGGCGCCTTCGAGCTCATATTGCTCGTCTCGAGAGAGGTCGTTCACAACGACGGCGGCCTCCCTGGCGCCGTCCTCCCACCCGTGCAGCACCGACTCGAGGCGATGGCCGTATCGGACCTCGATCAGCCGCGTTGCAAGCGCCGCGTCGCAGAGGACCTGCTCGAGGAGGTCTTGCGAGGACAGGATGGCCTGCACAGGGCTGACGGCCGGACCAGGACCGACAAAGCCCTCGGACTCGATCCGACCGAGCTCCTCGCCTACGACGCTCCGCAAGAAGCGGATCGGACTCTTCCAGTCGTCGGGCGTGTCGATGCCCCGCAGCCGCTCGTACACGACTGCGCCCCACCCGCGCGCGATTTCGACGGTGCGCGCGTTGATGATCCGCGTCTTCGGATGGCGTGTCGCACCCTCATGCTGTTCGAGCACGACGGTGTGAACCCCGAAGCGCGACAGCTCCAGCGCCGCGCCGAGTCCCACGGGGCCACCGCCGACAACGATGACCGGGGACGTCATGAAATGGGCCGGGCAGGACCCGAAAGACGAGAATGCATGGTCGGCATCTCCTGGCAGATCGAGCTGCGACTATAACGTAACGTACCGTAACGTAACGAACAAGCCCGTTCCGTCAAACTTCGCTCCCCGACGACGCCGAAAATCACCAGCCCATGACCGCACACGCCGAACAGAAGCGCGGCCCCGGCAGACCACGTAGTTCCGAGGCTCAGCAGGCCGTGCTCGACGCAACCAACCGGATGCTTCAGACGGTTGGTGTGCGCGACCTCACGATCGAGGCAATCGCTAGGGAAGCCGGCGTCGGTAAGCCCACCATTTACCGCTGGTGGCCCAGCAAGAACGCCGTCGTGCTCGACGCTGTCTTCTCGTCGGTCTCCGCAGAGATCGAATACCCCAAGACCAAGTCAGCGGTGGCTGCGCTGAAACAGCAGGTCACCCGCGCTCTGAAGCTGCTGGACAGCCGCCCGGGCCAAGTCCTCGCTGCGATCATCGGCGAAGGCCAGGCCGACCCCGACACGCTCCAGAGCTTCAACGAGCGCTTCCTACTCATTCGCCGCGCCGCCGCTCGGGATCTCATCGAGCGCGGCAAACGAAGCGGCGAAATCGCCAAGGGCGTCGACGTCGAACTCGCTATCGACCTCATCTACGGACCGCTATATCATCGCCTTCTCGCCAGACACCAGCCGCTGAACGAGCGCTTCGCGACCGATCTCGTCACCTGGGCGCTGCGCGGGCTGTCGCCACGTTGAAAGCCCGCATACCGGGCGGCGCCTACGGCCAAAGGCGGTCTGGGAGGCCGCCGGTCTCGAGCCGATCGGCCTGCACGAGTGCCGTCACACCTTCGCCTCGCTGATGATCGCCGCTGGAGTGAACGCCAAGGCTCTATCGACCTTCATCGGCCACACGTCAATAACGATCACTCTGGACCGGTACGGCCACCTCTTCCCGGGCTCGGAGAAGGAGGCCGCAGGCCTCCTCGACACCTACCTCGAACGGTCCGTCGGAGGGGGTTCCGCGTGAGGGTGCGCTGCACGTGCGCTGCACTAGAACCCAGAAATGGGGGGTTGAGCGGGGTCGAGAGGGGTCGACCGGCGGCCACGAAACGGCTTGAAACGCGAGCGAGAAGTGCCTGGAAACGCGGCACTTCTCGCCCCGCAAACGGAGGGGGAGGGATTCGAACCCTCGGTGGACCTTACGGCCCACAACGGTTTTCGAGACCGCCCCGTTCAACCACTCCGGCACCCCTCCGGGGCAAATCCGGCTCGCAAGGGTAGACGGGCCGGGCGAGAGCGGCGGTCAGGTCCGCAACAACCTCTTCCGGCGTGCCGGTGACCTGGTCCCAGGTGTAGCGAAGGGTCGTCCAGCCGGCCGCACGAAGCGCCAGCTCCCGTCGCCGGCCCCGCTCGTTGGCCGCCGGGTTCGCATGTGAGCCTCTGCTCGACGGAAGTCACGCCCATTCCTCTCAAGACGACGCGCTCGATCCGCCGCGGATGGTGCACCTGAATCCCGCGCACGGATTCCGCCCTGCCCGGTGCGCTGACGTGCACCACCCCGCGCCACTGCTTCAGCAGGCGCAACCAGGCAGCCGCCGTCCGTGGCTCAGCGCCGAGCCTGCACCGGCGTGGAGCAGCGCCGCCGGGTAACAGCTCAACACGCGAACGTGACAGCTCAGCGCCGAGACGCGAAAAACGCCCGCAGGAGCTCCGCCGCCTCCTCGGCCAGCAGGCCACCGGCGACCGACGGCCGGTGGTTCAGCCGCGGCTCGGCCAGCAGGTCCAGCACGCTGCCGGCCGCGCCCGCCTTGGGGTCCGCCGTCGCGTAGACCACGCGCGGCACCCGCGCCAAGACGATCGCGCCGGCGCACATCGCGCACGGCTCGAGCGTCACGTACAGGACCGTGTCGAGGAGCCGCCAGCCGCCGAGCTTCTCCGACGCCTCGCGGAGCACCAGCATCTCCGCGTGGGCGGTGGGGTCGCTGCGCAGCTCGCGCTCGTTCGCCGCGGCCGCCAGCACCTCCCCGGCGTGGACCACCACCGCACCGATCGGCACGTCGTCGTGCTCCACCGCCCGTTCGGCCTCGCGCAGCGCCAGGCGCATGAAGTACTCGTCCCGCGCGAAGAAGCTCAACCGCCCACCACGAACCGCCGGCCCGTGTAGCGCTCGGCCAGGCGCAAGCCGCTCAGCAGGCCGACCCTACCCGCCAGCCGCACCCCACCGGCGGCCAGGGACGTCGGCGAAGGCGGGCGGCCGCCCAGCGCCCCGCTCTCGATCAGCTCCGTGTACCAGGCCACGGTGTCGCGCAACGTGCGGTCCAGCGATCGCGGCCGGTAGCCCAGTGCGCGCCTGGCCTTGGCCGACGAGTAGCGCCAGTTCTGGGCCATGAGCAGCACGCCCTCACCGGCCACCGGCGACGGCAGGCCCAGCAGCTCGGCACGCCGCGCGAGCGCGCCCGACTCTCGCGGCAGTACCACCAGCGGTCGGCTCACTCCCGACAGCCGGGCCACCCGCTCGATCAGCTCCACCCAATGCAGGTCGTGGCCCCCGAGCACGTAGCGCTCCCCCGAGACCCCCTTCGCGGCGGCCAGCAGGTGCCCCGCGGCCACGTCGCGCACATCCACCGCGTTGGTTTCCGAGTCCACGACCGCCGGCAGGCGCCCGAGCAGGTAGTTGCCGATCAGCCGGTTCGAGGTCTCCCCCGGATGGTGCCTATCCACCGCGGGGCCGAACACGTACGACGGGTTGACCACCACGACCTCCACGCGCAGCCGCCCCCCGGCCGCCAGCGCCTCGGACTCGCCCTCGTGCTTGGAGTCCGGGTAGGCGAGTCCGAGCCCTCCGCCGCGGTAGAGGTCATCCTCGGTTCCCGGCCGCTCGGGGGGCGCCGGGCCTATGCCGGCCACGCTCGATGTGACCACCACGCGTCGCACGCCCTCCGCTGCCGCCGCCTCGACCGCGATCCTTGGAGCCAGTGCGTTCACCTCCCAGACCCGGTCCACCGGCCGCGACCCCACGTACCCGGCGGTGTGGAAGACCAGCTCGCAGCCCCGGAACGCCCGCCTCAGGGCGGCGCGGTCGGTCACGTCCGCCTGCACCGGCTCCACCTCGGCGCCTCCGAGGCGGTCGAGCCGCGCCTCGTCGCGGTAGGTCACCCGTACCGGTCCGAGCGACTCGGACGCAAGTCCGGCCACGTGCGAGCCGATGAAGCCCGTAGCACCCGTGACGCAGACCTTCACAACTTACCGCCGCCCGCGTGGTTCAACCGTTCGTACACTGAAGCGCGCACCGTAGCCAATGCCGATTCGCCTGCTCCTACCGGCCGTCCTGGCCTTCATGCTCCTCGCCGCGCCGGCCGCCGCGCGGGCGGGCGGCTACGTGCCTGGAGAGGTGATCGTCAAGTACCGCAACGGCGCACCCGGGGCGGAGCGACTGATCGACGTGGGCACGGCCCGCTCTCTGCCAGGCGGCTCCGAGCAGGTGGCCGTGCGTGAAGGCGCCACCGTCAGAGAGGCTCTGACCGAGCTCCGCCGCGACCCCGACGTGGCCTACGCAGTGCCCAACTACCGCGCCCACGCGTCCGCAGCCGTGCCCAACGACCCCGGTCTGCGGCGGCAGTGGAACTTCGTCGGCCCGTTCGGCATCGGCATGCCCGAGGCCTGGCAGCTCGCCATCGACCGCGGGGCCCCGGGGGGCCGCGGCGTGGTGGTGGCCGTCCTCGACAGCGGCGTGGCCTACGAGAACCGCGGCCGCTACCGCCGGGCGCCGGACCTGCGCGGCACGCGCTTTGCCCGTGGCCACGACTTCGTGGGTCGCGACCCCTACCCCAACGACGTTTTCGGCCACGGCACCCACGTTGCGGGGACGATCGCCCAGACCACAAACAACGGGATCGACATGGCCGGCATCGCCTACGGGGCCCGCATCATGCCGGTGCGGGTCCTGGACGCCGAGGGCTCGGGCGACTCCGCCGCGATCTCCCGCGCCGTGCGCTGGGCGGTGCGGCACGGCGCGGACGTGATCAACCTCAGCCTCGAGTTCCCCTCCGAGGTGCGGGCTGCAGAGATCCCAGACGTGATCTCGGCCCTGCGCTACGCGCGGAAGAAGAACGTGGTCGTCGTGGCCGCCGCGGGCAACCAGGCCGACGTGACGGTGGCCTACCCCGCCCGCGCAAGCTCCGTGATCGCCGTGGGCGCGACCACCGACAGCGGTTGCGAGGCAGAGTACTCCAACGCGGGCGGCGACCTGGACCTCGTGGCCCCGGGCGGAGGCGTGGACGCGCCGAACGCCGACAACCCATGGGACGCGGCCCACTGCCGGCTCGACGGCCGGGGGCGCTCGATTCTCCAGCAGACCTTCACCTTCGGCGTCAGGAGCTTCGGCCTGCCCAGGGGCTACGAGGGCACATCGATGGCCGCTCCGCATGTGGCGGCCACCGCCGCCCTGGTGTTGGCCACGAAGCGGTTGGGCCCGGCGGCGACGCCGAGCTTGGTCGAGGCGCACCTGGAGTCCACCGCGACCGATGCCGGGCCGCCGGGCTTCGACGACCGCTATGGCAACGGGATCGTCAACGCCGCCGCTGCGCTGCGCTGACCGCGGCTACGTCGTGCGAATGATCATCACGCTGCACGGAGCGTGATGGGAGACCTTGTTCGGCACGCTGCCGAGCAGGAAGCGCTTGGCCCCCGTCATGCCCTTGTTTCCGACCACGATCAGGTCGGCGTCCTGCTCCTCGGCGACGTCGAGGATCGCATCCGCCGGGTCCCCTTCGCGCGCGTGGGTTTCGACGCTGATCCCCGAGTCGCGCAGGCCCTTGGCCGCGGCCTCGAGCGTCGTGTCCACGTCCTCCCGCGGGTTGACCATCCACTGCAGGTCCTCGGGGATCTGCTGCCGCTCCTCGCGTAGCCGTCCCTCGGGCACGGGCTCGTAGGCGCTGACCAGGTGGACCGTCGCGCCGACACGCTGAGCGAGCTCCGTGGCCTGCTTGACCGCCTCGTTTGCGGTCTCCGACCCGTCCGTGCCCACCACCAAAGATCCGAACAAAGCTTCTCCTTCCGCGGTCGGGGGGCATCATATGCTTCCCGGTGATGAGCGCCACGACCACGTGCCTAGCCGTCGACGACCACCCGACCGTGCGCCACGGCCTGGGGCTGCTGTTCGGACAGGTGGACGACCTCCAGCTGGTGGGCACCGTCCAGACCGGCGAGGAGGTGTTCGGCGCGGTGGCGAGGCTCAAGCCCTCTGTGGTGATCATGGACGTGCGCCTCCCCGCGGCGGACGGCATCTCGACCGTCAGGCGCATGGCCGAGACCGAGCCGGAGGTCAAGACGCTCATCTTCTCGGCCTACGGCGACAAGCGCCTGTTGTCCGACGCCATCGCCGCGGGCGCTCGCGGCTACGTGCTGAAGGGCTCGCCCCCCGACGACCTGCTGAGAGCGGTACGCGCGGTCGCCGGCGGCAAGCCCTTCGTGGACCCGACGCTGTCGCCCACCCTGCTGATCTCGGCGGGGAGCGCGGACGCCCCGCTGTCGGAGCGAGAGCGGGAGATCCTCCAGCTGCTGGCCCAGGGACTGCACACCCAGGAGGTGGCGGAGCGGATCGGCCTGAGCGCCGAGACCGTCAAGTCGGACACCAAGCGGGCGATCACCAAGCTCGAGGCCGACGGGCGCGTGCACGCGGTGGCGATCGCCGTGCGTCAGGCCCTCATCGAGTGAGCGAGCTTCCCCGCTTCTGGCTCGTGGTCCAGGCGCTGATCGTCATTTTCGTGCTGATCGGCATGGTGATCGCCGTCATGAGGCTGGTCTGACCGCATGCTCGTCCACCAGCTCCTCTGACGGCAGGTCGCCGGCGTGGATCTCGTCCGCGCCGGAGGGCAGCTCGATCTCCGGGCGTCGTCGCTCCGCTTCGTCCGCATCGAGCTGGCGCACCCAGAACTCCTCCACCGAGATCGTGATCAGCGACAGGATCGGCACCGCTACGAACAGGCCCACGAAGCCGAACAGCCGTCCGACCACCACCACGCCGATGGCGATCATCGCCGGGTGCATGCGCACGCGCTGCGACATGACCACCGGAATCGTCACGTTGCTCTCCAGCTGCTGCACGAGCGTGTAGGCGCCCAGTACCAGCAGCGCCTTGCCGGGTGAGTCGGTGAGCGCGAACAGCACGGGTGGGATCGCTCCGGCGATGGCTCCGAAGTACGGCACCACGACGAGCAACGCCGACAGCACGGCGAAGAAGATCGCGAAGTCCAGGCCGATGATCGTGAGCGCGGCGTAGGTGAGGACGCCCGTCACGAGCATGTCGATGCCCACACCCTGCATCCACCCGATCCACGACTGCCGGACCCGGGCGAGCACGTGGCGGAGGTGCGCGCGCCGGGCGGGCGGGACCAGGCTCACGAGGCCGTCCACCAGCGGGTCGGGACGGATGGCCATGTAGTAGGAGGTGATCAGGATCAGCACCAGCGCGCCGATCACCCCGGCCACGTTCAGGCCGATCGACGTGATCGGCCCGATCAGCTTCCCCGGGTCGTCGGTATAGCCCTCGAACCACTCCTGGACCCGATCGCCCACCTCGCTCGGCTCGCTGCCCACGACGTCCCCCGCCCGGCCCTCGAGGTTCTTGACGATTCCGGGCACGTCGTCCACGAACTCGTTCGTCTGGTCCACGAACGGCGGGATCAGGAGATAGATGACCAGCGCCAGGACGGCGACGCCCCCGAGCAGGGCCACGAGCGCCCCCACCGGGCGGGGGATGCGGTACCGCTCGAGGCGGGTGGCGGCCGCCGATAGCGGGATCGCGATGACGACCGTCATCAGCACGGCCAGCAACAGGGTGGTGAGCTGGCGGAAGAGGAGCCCGAACAGCAGCAGTCCGGCCGCGAGCAGTACCGCGCGGTAGGCGACATGCGGGCTGGTCCCCTCGCCGGTCATGCGCGGTTTCCCAACCTATCCCTCGGACCGGGTGCCATGGAACGTGGACGGGCGCCGGCCGGCGCCCGTCCGATGCGACTGACCGAGAGACCTCGGGTCAGGTCTTGCGCTCGAGGTCGGAGACCTCACCGGCGCGCTCCTCCACTGAGTCCTGGGCGTCGGCGAGCTTGTCCTTGGCCTCGCCCTTCTTCTCCTCGCGCGTGCCTTCGCGACGCAGCGACGAGTCACCGGCGAGATCGCCGGCGGCCTTCTTGGCCCGGCCGGTGATCTTGTCGAGGATGCTCACGTTCAGCACAGCTCCTTCGTCGGGTGAACACCGAGAGTACCCGTCCGGACCCGCCGGAAACGCATGTAGCGTGCCGGCAATGACCAACGAGGAGGCGCACCGCCTCGCGCGCGAGAAGGGTGTGTCGCGACCCCTCTACGCGGTCGTGCGGGGGGTGGTCTCACCGGGGCTGCGCACCTATTTCCGGATGCACGTGTCGGGGGCGGAGCACGTTCCGGCCGAGGGCGCGGCGGTGATCGCCCCCAACCACAAGTCCTTCTGGGACTCCTTCTTCATCGCGGTCTGCACGCGCCGCCACCTGCGCTTCATGGCCAAGACCGAGCTGATCGAGGCCCGCTACGGGAGGCTCCTGGTGCGCCTGGGCGCGTTCCCGGTCCGGCGCGGCGAGTCCGACGAGGACGCGCTCCAGACCGCGCGCTTCATCCTCCGCCACGGGGGCCTGCTGGCGCTCTTTCCCGAGGGCACCCGCATCCGGGATCCCGACGAGCTGGGCCACCCGCGCCGCGGGGCCGGCCGGCTGGCGCTGGAGGCGGGCGCCCCAGTGGTGCCGACCGCGATCACGGGCACCGAGCAGCTGTTTCTCGGCCCGCTGCCCAAGCCTCGCCGCGTACAGGTGGCCTTCGCCCCCGCCATCGAGGTGTCCGAGCTGGCCGTGACTCCTGAGGGCGCCGCCGAGCTGGTGGAGGGGATGGTCTGGCCCGAGGTGGAGGGCGAGTTTCGCCGCCTGCGCTCACGCCCGACGCTGGTGGCCGCGCTGCTGGCCGCGCTCGGGATCGGAGGCGGCGTGCTGGCCCGCCAGCGCGGCATGAAGCTGCCCCGGCGCAAGAAGTCGCGGCTGCCCTGGAAGCGCTGAGCCCGGTGTCCGGGGACGGGGCTAGCTTGCCCTCTTCGATGCGCCTGATCGTCGCCCGCTGCGAGGTCGTCTACACCGGCCGCCTGAACGCCGTGCTGCCGGAGGCCCTGCGTCTGCTGATGGTCAAGGACGACGGCTCCGTGATGGTCCACGCCGACTCCGGCGGCTTCAAGCCGCAGAACTGGATGACACCCCCGACCGTGATCGAGGAGGAGCCCGGCCGGATCGTGGTCCGCAAGCGGGCGGGGGCAAGCGAGGACCGGCTCGAGATCAACATCGCCGACGTGGTCTCCGACGTGAGCCACGACATGGGCGAGGCCGCTGCGCTCGAGAAGGAGGGCGTGGAGCGCCAGCTGCAGGAGCTCCTGGCCGACCGTCCGCAGGCCTGCGGCGAGGGCCTGCGGCTGCTCCGTCGCGAGTGGCCCACCGACATCGGCCCCGTGGACCTGATGTGCCGCGACGACACCGACGCCTTCGTGGCGGTGGAGATCAAGCGCGTGGCCACGATCGACGCCGTGGAGCAACTGACGCGATACCTGGAGCGCATCTGTACCGAGCCGGGACTGGGCGCCTGCCGCGGGATACTCGCCGCCCAGGTGATCAAGCCGCAGGCCCGGGTGCTTGCGGAGTCCCGCGGCATCGCCTGCGTCACGGTCGACCCCACCGTCCTGCGCGGCGACCGCGAGCCGGACCTCACGCTCTTCGCCGGCTGAGGCTACAGCGAGGGCAGGGCGAAGCCGCGCGCGGCACAGCCCCGCTCGATCTCCGTGATCACCGTCTCCAGCACCTTGACGCGCGCGTGGCGCTTGGAGTCGGCCTCCACCAGCTGCCAGCGCGAGGCCTCGTGGCTCGTCATGGCGAGCATGTGCTCAACCGCCTCGGTGTACTCGGCCCGCTTGTCGCGGTTGCGCCAGTCCTCGTCGGTCAGCTTCCAGTGCCTGAGCGGGTCCTTCTCGCGCCGCTTGAAGCGGCGCAGCTGCTCGTCGTCGGAGATGTGCAGCCAGAACTTGATCAGGATCATCCCCTCGCTAGCCAGCGAGCGCTCGAACTGCAGGATCTCCTCATAGGCCCGGCCCCACTCCTCGTCGGTCGCGAAGCCCTCGACCCTCTCCACGAGCACGCGCCCATACCACGAGCGGTCCAGGACGGTCATGCCGCCGAAGCCGGGAAGCACGGGCCAGAAGCGCCAGAGGAAGTGGTGGCGCTTCTCGTCGTAGGTCGGCGCCGCGAACTGGGCCACCCGCACATGGCGGGGGTCCATCGGCTCGACCAGGCGCTTGAGCGCCCCGCCCTTGCCCGATGCGTCCCAGCCTTCGAACAGCACGCACACCGGCGGGCCGAGCTCGTCAGACTCGAGCTTGCCACCCAGGGCCAGGCGGATCGCCAGCAGCCGGTCGCGCCCCCGGTTCAGCCGCTCGCGCTCCTCCGACTTCGAGAGCGACAGCGTCAGGTCCAGCTCCGCCAGGCGCCCCACGGTCAGCCCGCCCGGACCGTCTCGGCCAGCTCGGCCATTCCGTCCAGCCGGCGCTCGGTCTCGTCCGGGCGCTCGGCGGGGAGATAGAACAGGGCCCGCGTGACCCCCGCCTCGCCGAGGCGGCGGATCACGTCGGCATCGCGGCGAGTGCCGAATAGCGTTACTCCGATCGGACCGCGGCCGGCGTCCGCGGCCAGGCGCTGCAGCTCGGCGATCCGCGCGCCCAGGTCGTCGACGCTCGAGGCGACGTTGGGCATCCACTCGTCGCCGAAGGCCACCACCCGCTCGAGGACCCGCTTGCCCATCCCGCCCACCAGCACGGGCGGATGCGGCTGTCGCACGGGCTTGGGCCAGGACCAGATCGGGTCGAAGTCCACGTGCTCGCCGTGGTACTCGGCCTCGTCCTCGGTCCAGATCCTCCTCATCGCCTCCACCCGCTCGCGCATGACGGCGAACCGCGTGTCCGGGTCGGTCCCGTGGTTTCTCATCTCCTCCAGGAGCCAGCCCGCGCCCACGCCGAACAGCACCCGCCCGCCGGAGAGGTGGTCCAGGGTCGCCACCGTCTTGGCCGTGACGATCGGGTCCCGCTCCACCACGAGCGAGATGCCCGTGCCGAGCTCGATCCGGTCGGTCACGGCGGCGACGGCGGCCAGGGCCACGAACGGGTCCAGCGTGTGGCTGTACTCGCGCGGCAGCTCGCCGCCGAGCGGATAGGGGGTCACGCGCCCGGCCGGGATGTGCGTGTGCTCGGGGTAGAACAGTGACTCGAACCCCCGCTCCTCGGCCAGCCGGCCCAGGCTGACCGGGTGGATCCCGTCGTCGGTGGCGAACGTGGAGAGGCCGAGCTGCATCAGCCCGCGCCCCAGCGCACCGGCAGGCGCTCGAGGCCGTAGATGCCGTGGATCGAGCCTAGCTCCGGCTCGCCTGCCAGCTCCAGGCCGGACATGCGCCCCGGCAGGAACGACAGCGCCTCCTGCAGCTCCGCGCGCGCGAGGTTGGCCCCGAGGCAATAGTGGATTCCCGCCCCGAAGGTCAGCGGCCGGCCCTCGTCGCGCTCGGCGCTGATGTCGAATGAGGCGAGGTCGCCGTCCCCGTCGCGGTTGCCGGTGAACGCGCAGACCATGACCACGGTCCCTTCGGGGAAGGTCACGTCGCGGTACTCGATGTCCTCCACCACGATGCGGGCGGTGAACGGCGTGATCGGCTCGTAGCGGAGCACCTCCTCCACGGCCTGCGGGGCGAGCTCGGGACGCTCGGCCAGCAGTCTCCACTGGTCCGGGTGGGCGGCGAACAGGCGAACGGCGTGAGCCAGCTGGGACTGCGTGGTGTCCACCCCACCCACGAGCACGTTCAGCACCAGGTTCATGCACTCCACGTCCGACAGCCGGTCCCCCGCCTGCTCTGCGGCGATAAGAGTGGAGATCAGGTCGTCGGCCGGGTCGTCGCGCCGGCGAGCAAGAAGCGCGCCGCACCAATTGTAGAACTCCTCCACCGCCTGCTCGATCTCGGTCCGCTCGGACATCAAGCTGGGCGGATCGAACTGACGTTGAATCCAGTTGGACCAGTGGTGGAGCCGGGACGCGTCCTCGAGCGGTGCACCCATCACGGTCGCGATGGTCAGGGACGGATAGGGCTTGCAGAAGTCGGCCACCAGCTCGCACTCGCCGCGATCGGCGACTCCGGCCCAGAGCTGTTCCAGGAACCCCCGCATCGCGGGTCGCCAGCGGTCGGCCGCCCGAGGGGTGAACGCCGGGTTGACCAGGTTCCGCAGGCGCCGGTGCTCGTCGCCGTTGACGTGCAGGATGTTGCGGCGCATCTCCTCGAAGAGCGGGCCGTCCTCGATGCCGAACAGCTCGGCGATCTTCATGCCCGGGAAGGTGGCGCTCCGGGTGCGCAGGAAGAAGGCGGCCGCCTCCCGGTCGAGCACGAAGTAGCCGAGCGACGAGTTGGCGAGCCACGAGCGCTCGGCCAGGTCGGTCATGGTGGCGTGGAAGTGATCGCCGCGGAGGTCCGGATCCAGGTAGTCGAACCGGGGAAGCTCGAGATCGGTGACCACCGCCATGGTTCGTGAACCGTAACGTCCGGGCGCAGACCCCGACGCTAACCTCGACAGGGCGATGAGCTTTCTCTTCAGGCACAAGACCGACATGCCCTCCGCTGCGGACGCGCTGCCCGGACGCGACCAGGAGATGGCCGTGCCCGACAGCCACTTCGTGCTCGGCACGCCGCTCAAGCCCCCCTTCCCGGAGGACACCGAGCGAACGGTGTTCGGAATGGGCTGCTTCTGGGGCGCCGAGCGCGTCTTCTGGCAGGCGCCGGGCGTGTTCACCACCGCCGCCGGCTACGCCGCGGGCTACACGCCGAACCCCACCTACGAGGAGGTCTGCGGCGGGCGCACCGGGCACAACGAGGTGGTGCTCGTGGTGCACCGGCCGGCCGAGATCTCCTACGAGGACCTGCTGCGCCTGTTCTGGGAGGGCCACGACCCGACGCAGGGCATGCGCCAGGGCAACGACGTGGGCACCCAGTACCGCTCCGGCGTCTACACGACCACGGACGCCCAGCGCCAGGCCGCACTGGCCTCCCGTGACGAGTACGCCAAGAGCCTCGCCGCGACCGGCCATGGGGAGATCACCACGGAGATCGAGCCCGCGGGCGACTTCTTCTACGCCGAGGACTACCACCAGCAGTACCTGGCCAAGAACCCGGGCGGCTACTGCGGCCTTGGTGGGACCGGCGTCAGCTGCCCGGTGGGAGTCGCGCGCGCCTGATCGGCCGGGCTAGGCGGCCGCGAGGAAGCGGCCCATCAGCCGAACGCGGTCGTCGGCGTGACCCGGCCAGCGGTCGGGATCCGGGTCCCACCACTCCCACTCGTCGTGCTCCGCGTCGGGCACGGGCTGCGCCTCGTCGGTCACGGTCGCGAGTCCCACGACCATGGCCATCCCGCTCGGGAGGCCCACCAGGGCCTCGACTCTGAGCGCCAGCGGGTCCAGTTGCCACTCCTCGCTCAGCTCCCGCGGCAGCGTCTGGGCGGGACTCTCGCCCAGGTCCACCGCTCCGCCAGCCCCGAGCGCCCAGCGCTCGGCCCAGGTGGAGACCCAGGGCGCACGGCGTCCAGCCAGCCAGCGCCCGTCCTCGGTGCGCACGACGCACAGCGCGGTGAGGCTGGCCGAGGCGTCTCCCTCCACCAGGCGCAGGGCCCATCGCGAGGGCTGGAGCTCGAGCGCCAAGGTCCCCTCGTCGGACTCATAGGAGGCCAGGCGGGTGGCCAGGCCGTCGTGACAGGGCGATCCGCGCTCGCGCAGGGCGTCCACGGCCACGTCGGCCTGCCGCTCGAGGTCAGCCGGGGCCCGGTAGGCGTCGTCACGCCAGCGCACGCTGACCTGGTGAGGGGCCCACGGCCCCCGCGCCAGCAGCCCCGGGCGCGTCACGAGCCCAGCTCGGCCCGCAGAGCGCGAACCTGCTCCCGCAGCTCGGCGAGCTCCGACTCGATCCGGGCCAGGCGGTCGTCGCCCTCGGGCGCGGCGGGACCGTACTCCGGAGCCGGGCCGGGCTCTGAGGGCTCGGCGGCGCCCTCCGCGCCTCCGAGCCGCTGTTCGTAGCGTGGCTCGCGCTGCCCCGCGCGGCGGCCTAGCGGCCCCACGAGCTCGCGCTCAGCCAGGCGGTCGAGCGTCAGCTGCAGATCGTCGCCGGCGAAGGCGTGCATCCGCTCCGTGCGCTGCTTGAGCTCCCCCGGCGTCTGCGCTCCGCGAAGCATGAGCACGCCGAGCACGGCCAGCTCGGCCTCGGACAGCGACAACGACTCGCCGAGCATGTGCCGGTACTTCATCGACCGTCCGCTCGACCAGCTGGCCATTCGCGTCCACTTGCGCCGCCCCAGACGTTCCAGCGCTCCGCGGATCGTCGTCTCATCGAAGTCGACCACGGGATCGCGGTTGGTGGCCTGGTTGCAGGCCAGCCTCAGGGAGTTGAGGGTCAGCGGGTAGGCGCCGGGAGTGGTGTGCTGCTTCTCGATCAGACAGCCAAGGACCCGCATCTCGACCGCGTCCGGTTCCACGTCACCGCAGCCTAGACGGGGCGCGTGGCCCCGTAGCGGCGGCGGTCGATGACCGCCGCCACCTCGGCCAGCCGGTCGTCGCCGAGCACTCGCGGCGCGCCGATCGCCGCCGCGCGCCAGTAGACGGTGCAGGCCCACTCGAGCAGGAGGGCCAGGTCAGTGGCCGCGGGCACGTCCGCGGCGTGGACGACCGCGCCGTGGTTGGCCATCAGCGCGGCGCGGCGTCCCTCGAGCGCGTCGGCCACCGTCTGCGCGAGCTCCGAGGTTCCGAAGGTCTCGTAGGACGCCACCGGCACGGCGCCCCCCAGGGCCAGCATCTCGTAGTGCACACACGGGACCTCGTCAACGACGCAGGAGAGCGCGGTGGCGACAGGTGGATGGGCGTGCACCACCGCACCGCACGCGAAACGGCCGTACACCTCCAGGTGCAGATTCAGCTCGGACGTGGGCTCGAGCTCTCCCGCCACGACGCGGCCCTCGCGGTCCACGACGCTCACCTGCCCGGGATCTAGGTCGGCCAGCCGCGCGCCGGTGGGAGTCACCGCCACCAGGTCTCCCCGCCGCGCGCTCAGATTGCCCGAGGTGCCCAGCACCAGCCCGCGTTCGGCCAGGAGCCGCGCACCCGCCGCCACCTGCTGGCGCTCGAGCGCCAGCATCGTCTCCGTGCCGGGGGAGGCCACCCCCTCAGCCTACGGAGGCATGATGTGACCGTGCGCCTCCGGGACCGGACGATCAGCGGCGAGGACCTTCGCGCCCAGGCCGCCGAGCGCTCGCGCGAAGATCGAGCGGCGGCGCGAGTCCCTGCTCGTGGGCGCGCGGCCGATCCTGCACACGGCCGTGGCCGCCTCCCTCGCCTGGCTCGCCGCCACCGAGCTCCTGGGTCACGAGCAGCCCTTCTTCGCGCCCATCGCCGCGGTCATCACGCTCGGCCTGACCGTCGGCCAGAGGAGAAGGCGCGCGGTGGAGATGGCCGTGGGCGTGGCCCTGGGGATCCTCGTGGCCGACCTGATCGTGTTCGTGATTGGCAGCGGCACCTGGCAGATCGCCGTGGTCACGGCCCTGGCCATGGGCGCCGCGATCCTGTTCGGCGGCGGGACCCTGCTCGTGTCCCAGGCGACGACCTCGGCGGTGCTGGTGGCCACGCTGCAGCCGCCCGACGACGGCGTCTCGCTGGCCCGCTTCCTGGATGCGCTGACGGGCGGGGGCATCGCCTTGGCCGTGGCCACGCTTCTGTTCCCGGTCGATCCGGTGCTGGTCATGCGCCGCGCCGCCGGCCCGGTGCTGCACGGCCTGGCGGTGGCCATCGACACCGTGGCCGACGGCCTGGAACGCCGCGATCCCGACGCCGCCGAGCGCGCCCTGGTCCGTGCGAGGGGAGTCAGCCTGATCGAGCTGCGCGAGGCGCTGGTGGCGGCCGGAGACAGCATCCGCCTGTCGCCGCGCCCCGGGCGGGCCCAGGCTCGCATGCGCCGCTACGAGACGATGGCCGATCACCTCGGGCTGGCCGTGAACAACGTGCGTGTGGTGGCTCGTGGCGCGGCGCGGGCCATCGCGCTCGGGGATGCCACGCCACCGGACCTGATCGTCGCGCTGCGGGCCCTGGCGCGGTCGGCTCGGGCGCTCGGGGCGGACGAGCTGGAGGCCGCCCGCGAGGCCGCGGCCGATGCCGCGAGTGAGGCCAACGCCGTGATGGAGCAGACCGGCAACATGTCCGCGCTGCACATCGTGGGCCAGCTGCGCTCGACGGCGGTCGACCTGCTCAGGGCGGCCGGGATGGAGCACGCCGACGCCGCGGACGTCGTGCGCGGAGGCGCGGTCCACGGCCCCGGCTGAGCTGTACCGCACTGGACGATGCCCGAGCTTCCGGAGGTGGAACGTTGCGGTGCGCCTCTGATGCGGGCCGCGGTGGGCGGGCGCACGACCTGGTGTGCCCCGTGGACCAGCCGGACGTGCCCGTCTAGCCACGCCGACGGCCGACCCGGGATCGCGTCCGGCCCCCGCGCCAGCGCAGCTTTAGCACGGGCAGCTCGGGGGCCGAAACGCGCGAGACCCCGCTGATCATGCGGGGTCTCGCCGAGACCTAGGTCATTCCGGAATTTGACGGGCCGGGAAGAGCTTTCTACTCGTCGTCGTCGGCTTATGGGGGCTAGGCCCCCTGCGGGACTCCTAGTGCTACGGCCCGGAGGGATCCGTCGCGGGCGAAGGTAGCACCGGTCCCGCCGCGCGTGCACGGGATCGCCCGCGAGAGTGGTGCAAATAGCGAAGTTTTTTTGGGGCCGCTTGGAACAACGATTTCGGGGCCGCGCCCGTTCCAAGGGCTCCGATCCTCCTCAAGCCTCCTTTTTTCCCTGTGTGTGTCCCGACGCGGGGGTCAGCGGCGAGTCAGCGGGCAACTCCAGCTCCTTCGCCCTAGGGCGAGAAGCGGATGATGCGATCGTCGCCGGAGCGCGGAGCGCCGCGGCCGTCCTGATTGGAGGTGGCCACCCACAGGCCCCCTCCCGGAGCACGGACCACGGTGCGCAGACGCCCGTAGCGCCCGGAGAGCAGCGCACGCGGCCTGCCCGCCCGGGCGCCGTTCAGGCGGATGCTCCACAGCCGCTCCCCGCGCAGCGCGGCCACGTAGAGGCGGCCGCGAACGATCGCTGCTCCGCTGGGCGACGCCTCGGAGGTGTCCCACGTGACCTTGGGGTTGACGAAGCGCGCGTCGTCGCCCCGGCCCTCCACGAGCGGCCACCCGTAGTTGCGGCCCCTGCGGATCAGGTTGACCTCGTCGGTGGTGTTCTGGCCGAACTCCGTGGCCCACAGCCGTCCTCCGCGATCCCACGCCAGTCCCTGCACGTTGCGGTGGCCGAGCGACCATACGAGCGAGCCGCCAATCGGGTTGTCCGAGGGCACGCTGCCATTCGGGTTCATCCGCAGGATCTTGCCGTTGAGCGAGCCGCGGTCCTGCGCGAGGTCCGTGTCGCCCGCGTCCCCCACCCCCGCGTAGAGCTTGCCATCGGGGCCGAAGGCGATGCGCCCGCCGTTGTGGATCCCACTTGCGGCAAGGCCACCGAGCACCACTCGCTCCGGGCCCTTCAGGCGGAAGCGGACGATGCGGTTGTCTTCCGAGGAGGTGTAGTAGGCGTAGACGAGCCGGTCGCGCGAGTAGCGCGGCGACACGGCCAGGCCGAGCAGCCCGCCCTCGCCGGCTTCGGTGTCCACACTGCCCAAACGCCGGGCCACGCGCGGGCGCCCGCCTCGGCGCGGGATGCGCAGGATGCGCCCGGTCGTGCGCTCCGAGACCAGGGCATCGCCCCCGGGAAGAAATGCGATGCCCCAGGGGACCTGGAGCCCGGTGGCCACGTCGCCGCGGACGGCGGCCGCGCTGGCGCTGCTCTCCCCGGAGCCGTTCTCGGCGCAGGCCAGGACGACGAGGGACGACACGGTCGCCGCGAGAAGGGTCAGGCGGCTCATCGGCTCGAGGATGGCAGACCGGCTAGTCGCGCTACGCGCCGGGCTCGTCCAGGCCGAGGGCCTCGGCCACGGTGTCCAGAGCGGGCACGTGCTGGTCGTTGCCTACCGACACCCGCAGGCGCCGGTCGGTCTCCGAGAAGGCCAGCGAGAAGAACGGGCAGCACTGGCGCTCAACCACGAGGGCCTCGTGCACCAGGGAGGGGTTCGTGTCCCCCGAGAGCTCGACCTCGAGCTCCCGGGCGGAGCGCCGGGATGAGATCGCCGTGCGGCCGATCGTGGCGTAGCGCTCGCGCTGGCGGACGAGGCCGCTGCCGGTCAGGGAGCAGGCGATGGGGATGGTCTTGGGCTGGTTGTCGGTCACCCATCTGAATATACGAGGAGCAGAGGCGGTTGGCTCACCTTGCAAGACCTCGCGGGGCGACCGCACTCAACGCCTGCTGGACCTACATCCCGTGCGTCAAGGCGGGCTGAGCCCGGCTCAGTCCCGGGTCCAGTCCGTCGCCCCCCGCTCGGGCGGCGTCCAGTCGAGCAGCGGGTCGGCCGCGGTCCGTCCGCCGAAGCCGTAGTCGCCGAAGGCCTCGTCGCGGGCCGACAGGGTGCCGGCCAGGTCGGCACGAGCGCGAGAGGAGAAGCCGGTGCCCTGCGGGCCGTGGCGCGCCGAGCCGTCCAGCAGCGTCCCGAGCGTCTGCGTCGTGAACAGCCCCATCTGCTCCACCGCGGTGTTCACCAGCAGCTTCATCATGCGCAGCTGGGCCGCCGGCACGAGCGCGATCCGCTGGCAGAGCCTCATGGCGGCCAGGTCCAGCTGCTCGCCGGGGTGGGACGCGATGGCGAAGCCCCATTCGGCGGCCAGCCTCCCGTCCATCGGGTCTCCCGTCAGCAGCAGCCGCTTGCTCCGCTCGAGTCCGAGCCGGTAGAACCACATCGCGGTGGTGGGCGATCCCCAGATCCGCGCCGGCGGATAGCCGATGCGCGCGTCGTCGGCGCACACCACGAGGTCCGAGCAGAGCGCCAGGTCCGACCCCCCGCCGACGCAAATCCCGTGTACCTGGGCCACCACGGGCTTGGGCGAGCGCCACAGGGACATGTAGCTCTCCACGTAGCGGGACATGACTCCGAAGTCCGCCATCGGGTCCCACGGCCCCGAACGATCCGTCTCCTCCATCAGGGCCGAGGCCCAGTCCAAGTCGTAGCCCGCGCAGAACCCTCTGCCCGCGCCCCGGAGGCGTATCACCCTGACCTCCGGATCGTCCTTGGCCCGGGCCAGCGACCGGTCCAGCTCGTCGATCATGGCCGGGGTCACGGCATTGAGCTTTCCGGGCCGGTTGAGCGTGAGCGTGGCCACCGCACCCTCCGTCTCGTACAGCAGGTCCGGCTCCTCGCTCACGGCATCACCTCTCGTCTCGGCGTTGGTTTCAGCGCAGGTCTTACCGGGTCGGGCGGCAGAGACCACAGGTACTGCACCGCGTAGGCCCGCCACGGTCGCCAGGCCTCGGCCGTGCGCTCGGCCGCGCGGGGGCTGCCGTCGAGCCCCAGCCGCTCCAGTCCGCGACGCACCCCGTGGTCCGCGGGAAGGAATGCGTCGCGATCGCCCAGCGCGCGCATGGCCACGTAGCTCGCGGTCCAGGGCCCGATGCCGGGCAGGGCCAGCAGGATCCGGCGGGCCCGCTCGATCTCGGCGCCGGGACTCAACCGCAGCTCCCCGCCGTTCAGCGCGGAGGCCAGGGCCTGCAGCGCCCGGCGCCGGGTCCGCGGCATGGCCCAGCCGCCGGTCTCGGCCTCCGACAGGGCGCGGGGTGAAGGGAAGAGGTGGGTCACGCGGCCCAGCGGTCGCTCCAGTGGCTCGCCGTGGGCGGACACCAGGCGGCCCGCGAGCGTGGTGGCACCGGCCACCGACACCTGCTGGCCCAGCACGGCCCGCACGGCCAGCTCCGGGCCGTCCACGTGGCCCGGGACGCGGCGCCCCGGCGTGGCCCGCACGAGCTCGCCCAGCAAGGGGTCTCCGCCCAGCGCCCCGGTCACCTCTCGGGGATCGTGATCCAGGTCCAGAAGCGCACGGCAGAGCGAATCGGCCAGGGCCAGGTCGTCGGCGTCGGCCAGCCGGAAGGTCGCCGCCACGTGTCCTCGCCGCGGGCGCAGCTCCACCGTGCCCGGGCCGCAGGGAAGGCGCAGGCTGCGGCGATAGACGTCCTCGGTCTGCTCCTCGACCCCAGGGACCGCACGAGCGCCGAGGAAGGCGATCAGGCCCGCCCCGTCCAGCGGCTCGACGTAAGCGAGCCGCCGCTCGATCGCAGCGCCCGCCGTCACGCGGCGGGCATGGAGAGCGCGCCGGCCTCCAGGTCCAGCAGCAGCCGCTTGCGCTCTAGGCCGCCCCCGTAGCCCGTCAGCGTCCCGTCGGCCCCGATCACCCGATGGCAGGGCACGATCACGGCGACCGGGTTGCGGCCGTTGGCCAGGCCGACCGCCCGGACCGCGGACGGCTTGCCGATGTGGTTCGCGAGCTGCTTGTAGCTCCAGGTCTCGCCGTAGGGGATTTCGCACAGCGCGGCCCATACCTCCCGCTGGAACGAGGAGCCCTCAATCTCCAGCTCGACGTCGTCGAAGGAGGTGCGCTCACCGGCGAAGTACTCCTCGAGCTGTCCGGCGACGCCGGCGAACACGTCGTCGTCGCGCGACCACGCGGGCGGCACGGCCACGGGATGCCGGCCCCCCATCATGTGCAGCTGGCACAGGGCGCGCCCGTCGCCCACCAGCAGCAGCTCGCCGATCGGGCTGTCGACGATGACGTGTCGCGTCACCATCCGCTCCTCGTTAGGACGGCACCGCCTGCATGCCCGCAGGCCCGCCTCGCGCGCGCCCTCGGTCGAAGAGAAGAAGGTCACGTTCTCCCGCTTCGGTGTGCGGGCGGGGCATCCCGGACGGCAGTAGATCCCGGTGGTCCGCACGCCGCAGATGACCGTGCCCTCGTCGGCGCTCTCCCCCGCCCGGATCGCGTGCCAGCGTCTTTCCAGCTGCGTCTGCTCGATGCTCATCGGTCTGTCGGCCTCCATCGCGTGATCGGGGGGTCAATACAACCGCAAGACGCGGCGCCACCGCCGGCTGTGAGATTCACGCACCTGCTGTAGTCCATCCCGACTCGCGTCCTTGACTTCAAGGATGCTTGAACGTGCATCATGACCGCCATGCTCCGAGACGACCGCGCCATCTCGGCTCCACCGCCTGCCGACGAGGCCGGCGGGCCGGCGCTGAAGATCGACGAACTCGTGAAGCGCTATCCCACCGGGACCGAGGCGCTGCGCGGCGTGTCGCTGGAGATCGAGACCGGGGAGTTCTTCGGGCTGCTCGGCCCCAACGGGGCGGGCAAGTCCACGCTCATCCACTGCACGACCGGACTGGCCCGGCCCACGTCGGGCTCGATCAGCGTGTTCGGCCACGACGCGATCGAGCACTACGAGCAGGCACGACTGGCGGTGGGGCTTGCCCCGCAGGAACTCAACCTCGACTGGTTCCTGACGCTCGAGGAGACCCTCGACTACCACGGCGGATACTTCGGCATGCCCAAGCGCGAGCGCCGGGAGCGGTCGCGCGAGCTGCTCGAGGCGTTCTCCCTGGGCGCCAAGAAGGACGATCGAACTCGGACGCTGTCGGGGGGCATGAAGCGCCGGCTGATCCTGGCCCGCGCGCTGATGCACCGGCCCCGGCTGCTGATCCTGGACGAGCCGACGGCGGGGGTGGACGTCGAGCTGCGGCTGGAGCTGTGGCAGTACGTGCAGCGCATCAACGAGGAGGGCACCACGATCCTTCTGACCACTCACTACCTCGAGGAGGCCGAGCAGCTCTGCGACCGCGTGGCCTTCATCAACGACGGCGGGATCGTGGCGCAGGGGACCAGCGAGGAGCTCGCCGGGGGGTACGGCGTGGCCAGCCTGGAGGACGCCTATCTCGAGCTGGTGGGGCGCAAGGAGCTCTCGCGGGCCAAGATCAGCGACGTCGCACCGTGAGCGCCGGCCAGATCAGGTTCTGCGCCCTGGTGCGGCGGGAGGTCAACCGCTTCCTCAAGATCAAGCGGCAGACCGTGGGAGCGCCGCTGCTCGAGACGTTCCTCTACATCTCGGTGTTCGGGGCGGCGCTGGGCTCGCGCATCGACGAGCTGCACGGGATCGACTACGTCGTGTTCATCATCCCCGGGCTGATCATGATGGCCTGGGCCATCAACGCCTTCGCCAACAACTCGTCGTCGATCCTCCAGCAGAAGTTCCAGCGGGCGATCGACGATCAGCTGTCCTCACCCGCCTCACCGCTGGAGCTGCTGCTGGCGTTTTCCCTCGGCGGCTTCCTCCGCGGGATGCTCGTGGCGATGTTCACGTTCACGGCGGCCTCGGTGCTGGTGGACCTCCCCGTAGAGCACGTGTTGGTGCTGATCCCGGCGCTGTTCCTCGTGGGCTTCTTCTTCGCCCAGCTCGGGGTGCTGGTGGGCGTGCGCGCGGAGCAGTTCGACGACGTGTCGTTCGCCCAGACCTTCGTGCTGCAGCCGCTGATCTTCCTCGGCGGGGTCTTCTACTCGGCGTCGCTCCTCCCGGAGCCGTTCCAGACCATCACCCACTTCAACCCGGTCTACTACATGATCGGCCTGGTCCGCTACGGGTTCCTGGGGTACACGGAGACCAACGTGGCGCTGTCGCTGACCGTCCTGTCGCTGGCCACGCTGGCCCTGTTCGCGCTCAACCACCGTCTGTTCAGCTTGGGGTACCGCCTGCGCGCCTAAGGAGCTGCCTAGGCCTCCGGGTCGATCACGTGGCTCGGGTCTGGACGCAGCTCGGGCGGGGCCTGGGAGTAGTCCCCGAAAGGCCCGTCGCGCTCGGCCACCACGCTGCGAACGCCGTGTCGTTCCGCCTGTTCGATGAAGGCCAGCGCGTCGGGTGTGTTGCGCATGAGCCCGTCGAGGATCGGGCCGAGGGTCTGGGTGGCCGCCAGGCCCATGTTCTCGTAGGCCTGGTTGACGATCAGCTTCATCGCGGCCAGCTGTGAGGAGGGGATGGCCGCCAGGTCGGCGGCCTGGGCGGCCACGGTGGCCTCCAGGTCGGCGAAGGGCACGGCCCGGTTGATGAGGCCGACCTCCGCGGCCTCGCGGCCGCTGAGCGGACGGCCGGTCAGGGCGTGCTGCTTGGCGCGGGTGAGCCCCAGGCGGTAGAGCCACATGCCGGAGAGGTACGCGCCCCACATGCGGCTGTACGGGGTTCCGATAACCGCATCGTCGCTGGCGATCACGAGGTCGGCGCAGAGGGCGAAGTCGCTGCCGCCCCCGACGCACCAGCCGTGCACCTGCGCGATCACGGGCTTCGGGGATCGCCACACGCTCATGAACTTCTGGGTGGGTGAGAACTCTTGGCTTGTGGCCATGGCGAAGTCCTTGCCGGGGTCCCACCTGCCGTCGGTCTCGAGGCCCTCGCCCCAGTGGTGAAAGCCGCCCCCGAAGTCGTACCCCGCGCAGAAGGCACGCCCAGCGCCGCGAACCACGATCACCTTGACCTTCGTGTCGCGGAGCGCCCGTCCCACCGCGGCCTGCACCTCGTCGGGCATGGGCGGAACGATCGTGTTCAGCTGCTCGGGACGGTTGAGGGTTATGGTGGCCACCGGTCCGTTGGTGGCGTAGACGAGGGTCTCGTAGCTCGAGGATGCTGGCGAGCCGCTCACCGCGCGGAACCTAGCCGCACGGGCGGTCGTTCCGGGTCAGTCTCCGTCCCCGAGCAACGAGTCGTGTCGGTGTAGAGCCGGACTCGCGTGACGAGGCCGTCGTTAGTCCGCACCAGCGTCAAATATCGCGACCGGTGGGGCAGCGCACTATGGTGAGCCGGTGGCTCTCCGACGCATCATTCCCCCGCGCCAGGGAACGCTTTTCGTCGTCGGCATCCTGGTGATTGTCGGATTCCTGGTGCGTCTTGCGGGGATCGGCGAGAGCCTCTTCGGCGATGAGCTGTTCGCCTACGAAGAGATCCATGAACACAGCCTCGCCCAAGTGGTTGGGAACGTTACGCAGGGAGAGGAGAACAGTCCGCCCCTGTACTTCGTCCTGGCTTGGGGGGCCATGAAGCTCGGCGACGACACCGTGTTCATCCGGCTGCCTTCGCTGGTGCTCGGAAGCGCCACCGTGGCGGTCGTGTACCTGCTCGGAGAGAGGATGGTTGGTCGCTCCGCGGGGTTGGTGGCCGCAGGTCTCACCGCGTTGAGCCCGTTGGCCGTCTACTTCTCCGACGAGGCCCGTCCCTACGCGACGCTCATGTTTCTGCTCGCGGCGTCAACGCTCGCCCTGATGTCGGCCCTCGACACGCGACGTAAGGCATGGTGGCTGGTCTTCTGGGCGTCCTCTGTCGCCGCGCTCTACACCCACTACACCGCGGCTCCGGTGCTCGCCGTCCAGGGGACGTGGGCCCTGTGGGCCCATCGGGAACGCGCTCGCGACGTGCTCGTGGCTCACGTGGCGGTCGCGGTCGGGCTTCTCCCCTGGCTCCCCCGTCTGGCCGAACAGCGTCGGGGGGCTCAGGATCTCGAGCTCACGGGCGCCATCTTTCCGCTCTCGCTGGAGTCGTTCGCTCGGGCCTCGGCGCAGGTCGTTCCTGGTTACCAGCGGATGGGTTTGGCCGAGGTGCCGGGCCGATTGGCGATGTGGCTCTTCGGGAGCGCGGTCGCCGCAGCTCTTCTCGGCGCGCTGGTGCAGTCGCTGCGACGGCGGGCGGAGGGAACCCAGCGATCGTCCGCGCCGCTCGTCCTCGTGGTCGCGCTCGCGCTCGCGACCCCGGCGGGGGTGCTGCTCTACAGCCTCTTCGGCGCGGATATCTACACGCCTCGTCATCTGCTCGCGTCATTCCCAGCGATCGTCGTCTTGCTGGCTGCGCTCTTGACCAGCCTGCCACGCCCGCTGGCGGCGGCCGCCACGCTGGTCACGCTAGCTGCCCTCACCATCGGGCTGGTTCGAGCCTTCGACCCGGGACGAAGCCGGCCGCCGCTGAAGCAGGCAGCACACTTCATTGACGCGCGAGCGGCTCCGGAGGACCCGGTGGTGGAATTTGTGTTCCTGGGCGCCAAGGGATTGTTCACCCGACACCTCGCGATCAACTTCGAAAGGCGTCATCCCCTCTACCAGACGGGGTTAGTTCGTCCGCGGAGCGATTTCTGGACGGCGCTCGACACCAAGTCCCGAATCTTCGTGGTCGAGGCCTGGGGAGACCCGCCCGTGCGCAACCCGCTTCCTCCCGAGGTAGCCAAACACTTTGAGCTAGCGGACACCCATGTGTGGAGGGGAACGGCTTCCGTGGCCGTCCTCGAGTTCACCGCAAAGGAGTCGGATGCCACTGGCTCCTGATCCCCCTGCAGCGCGGCCGATCGTGTCCGCGTGTCTATAGGCGGCGTGTAGAGAGCCTCGCCTCACAGGACGGCCGCTGCCCGGAGGGGCTCTGGGACCGTGTTCACTACCGCGAGGCCGGTACCAGCCACGCCGGGCTGGAAGCGGCGTTCACCGAGGTGGACGAGCGCACGACCCTCACGGTCCTCATATAGGGGAAGCGCCAGCTCTCCTGACGGCTCTTCATGAGGATGCAGGGCCATCTGGGTCTTTGACCTCGAAGCCGATCTGGCGCTCGTGCTCGCCTACCGCCTCAGCCAACTGACCGAATGCGGTCAGGTATCGAGTTGCGCGTCGGTGAGCCGGCGCACGCGTCGGCAGATCTGGTGGTAGAAGCGGAGCTGCCGGGATCGCCCGACGAGACGAAAGCCGAGGCGGAGCAGGCGCGGCCCGCGATCCGCTACCCGGGAGTAGGCGTGCAGGCGGAACTCGACCTTCCCGGTGTCGAGCCATTTCCAGACCTCGTAGTGCATTCGCCCCTGCTCGAAATGCCCCTCGAGCGTCTTGTAATCCCAGCCGAACACCTGAGCCGGCCGTCCGTCGACCTCGCGTGTCTCGTTGTAGACATCACCGACGCGTACGCCCACCTGGAAGCGGACGCCGGCGAATCTGATTTGCAGGAGCATGTCTCGTCCGGCCAGGGGCGCGTTTCGGCGGTAGGTGGCCCGAACGGTCGCCGGATCGGCGATCTGGTAGTCGCGCATCAGGTCGCGAGTGGTCTCCCAGCTCCCGCCCGGTGTCGGCGGTCCCGGCTGCTCGCGAGGGAGCGGCACGGACATGTCGTCGAGGCGCCACCTGCCGTCGGGCGACTGGGGATCGACCGAGCCGGGGTCGAAGTTGACCGAACGGCGCGCGAGATCCGAGAGCCTGCGCAGATCGCCGGCGTCGCTCGGGCCCGTGCCACTGTCAACGTCGCCTTCTGCCGAGGGTGAGACGGATCGAGTGACCACCCCGATGCCTCCGTCCATGTGTCCGCCCGCCAGCTCGACCACGCGCTCGAGCACGGAGGTCCACATGTGCAGCTGCACCTCCTTGGCCATCCGCAGGTGCGTGTAGAGGACGTCGCTCAGCCAGTCGCCGCTGCGCGCCCAGGATTCGATCGCAAACTCGATCGAGCGATGGTCCGCAGTCGCGCGGAACTCGATCTGACCGGCCTCGAGATGGCCATCGAGCGTCGCGAGGCGAAACGACGTCGGCGTGCTCGCCACGACGCGCACGGGCCCGTCCCACGGACCCGGCATCCGGACCACGTACTCATCCCCGACCGCCAGTCGTCCCGGCTCCCCCTGCAGCCTCTGAAAGCTGGCGAATTCCGATGGTGCGACCGCGTCCAGGTCGGCGGCGATGCGGCTGACGAGCTCTTCCGGCGTCATCCGCGCGGCCGCGATCCGCGTTCGATAGTGGCGATGAAACAGCGGCCCGACCCCGTCCTCCGGCCGCTGCAGGTGTTCCGTATCAATGTCGGCCGGCAATGCCGGAAGGCGGTCCTGCGCCACCGACCCCGTGAGCTCCCAGCGATGCACCGGCGTCGTGCGCCACATGTAACGCCACGACGTCAGAGCGATGCCAAGCGGCCAGCGCGCAGCCGTGGACAGGCGTCGTGCGAGCGGTAGCCGGCCCGGACCGCCGCGAGTTATACCGGGGCCGGGCCGAAGCCGGCCGCCACGGTCCGTCAAGCTGTCCGCATGCTTGAAAACCTGATCCGGCGAACCGGTTTGAGCGGCGGACCTTTGCGCGCGGCATCGATGGGGTCCATCGGGCTGTGCATCGGTCTATGGATCCGCGCCAAGACGGTCAGCGACGACGAGCGCGGGAACGCCGAACGACGCGCCCTGTTCGTCGGCCACTGGGCTCCCATGTTCTGGCTCATCGGCGAAACCCTCGAACGGCTCCGGTCACGTCCCACCTCTGCCCGGGAAAAACGCCGGGCAATCAGGCGACGGCTTTCTGGCGCTGGCGGTCGGGGCTAGCGCTCACTTGCCCCTCGTCAAGAACGAAGGTACACCCTCGGATCAAGCCGCCCCTGGAGGTCCGTTCGGCCCACCAACAGGACCCCAGCGTGTTGTGCGAAGTCGACGCAGGCGATCTCTGTGCTGCCGGGCGCCGTACACGAACAAGACTTCGATTACAGGAGGCCGTCATGGCTCAAGTAGACACGTCGACCTACGTCGACGAGAACGTGAGGTCGGCCGCCGCGCGCGAGCGCGCCGCCGGCGGGATGCTGTCGTCGCACACGGGCGCCATCTGGATCGCCCTCGCCGCCTTTGTGTCCTTCGTACTGTCGGTGGCACTCTGGTTCACCGACTCCCGTGAGGAGGCCCTGTTCGTGGGCCTCTGGGTACCGTCGATCCTCTCCCTCGGGGCCTTCTACGCGGCGCTCGGGGGTGGACGCTCTTGACCGTCTTCCTCTTCATGGCCGGCGTGGTGGTGGTGGCCCTCGTCATGGCCGGCGTGTGGCTCATGGAGCGAGCGGCGGTCGTGCCGGCCGCCCGGGCCACCGGGCTGGCCCCCGATCCCACGGAGGAGAAGGAGGTTCGCGAGCGACTCGGCGTGCAACAGGCCGAACGGCGCCCCGGCATCCTGCTCGATCGTCCGCGCGACTGACGCGGGCGGGGGTTCACGCTCCGGTGCCGAGACGCGCTCGCGCCCGCTCTGGCGGGGGCGAGGGCGTAAGCCAAGCGGTGGGACCCGGGGGCGATCAGACCCTTGGGCAGGCTGCGCTAGCCGCCAGACTGTCTACCGATACTCGTCGAGCTCCCGCGCGGGCGCGCCGTTGGGCACTTCGGGCCCGGGCGTCACGCGGGCGAGCGCCAGATTCCCGAGATAAAGGACCGTACCTTCGGTTACTCAGACGAACCGCTGCGACAGCCAGGAGTTAGGGGTGAAGCTGGTTGCGCGTAGCAGCTCGCAGCTCTATTGCGGTGACGACTGCGGCGGCGAGATCCGAGAGCATTTCAATTTGGTCGTGGGTCCAGTTTCGGGGCACGTGGTCGATCACGCAGAGCGTGCCTAGCGCGTGCCCCTCGGCGGTGATGATCGGCGCGCCGGCGTAGGCGATCGCGCCGAGATCGTCGATCGCGGGGTTGTCGCGTAGCAGCGGGTGCTCGCGCGCATCGCTGATCACCAGCGGGGACCGCGCTTCGACGGCGTGCTGGCAGAAGGAGTGCGACAACGGCGTCTCGCCGCTGCTCGCCCATGGCTCGTCGAGGCCGCGGCGGCTCTTGAACACTTGACGCTGGGCATCAACCATCGAGACCAGCGCGACGGGCGCGTTGAGCATCCTCGCGGCCAGCGCGGTGTAGCGGTCGAACTCCGCGTCGGGCGTGGGATCGAGCAGGTCGAGGCGCTCGAGCGCAGCCAGCCGGGCGGGATCGTCGATCGCGGTGCGCGGATTGGCGTCTCGGCGCTTGCGAGGCCCGCGCCGAGAGGCCAGACGGCCCACGGCGGCCTCGGCCTCCGGGTCGCCTCGACGCTGCGCCTCGACCGTGGCGCGCATCACCGTAGCGTCGCGGACGAACTGCGCTGCGCTCACGCCACACTCGCGCGCCTCGGCTTCGATGACACCCCGCCGCCCGCCGCCCTCTCGGTGTCGCGGACGGAATCCGAGTCGATGCGCCTCATTGCGCGAGGCGATCACGACGCGTTCCTAGTCGTGTACGACCGGCACGCGCGGGCCTCGCTCGGGGTCGCGCTGCGAATGGTCCGCAGCCGTGAGGCCGCCGAGGAAATTGTGCAAGAGGCGTTCCTCAGCCTCTGGCGTGGCGCCGAGAGCTACAACCCCGCCCGCGGGAGCGTCCGCACATTCGTGCTTGGCATCGTGCGCTACCGAGCTCTCGATGCGATTAGACGACAAGCTGTCCGATCACGGCAACACGCAAGCGACGAAGGGCTTGAGGAAACCCACGAGGCTCCCGGGCGCACAGAAATCGAAGCGGCGCGGCGCGAGGAAGCCGCATCGGTCCGGGCGGCGCTCAAGACACTCCCACAAGGTCAGTTCCGGGCGATCGAGCTCGCCTTCTTCGCAGGGCTTAGCCACAGCGAGATCGCCAGGCAACTCGGCATGCCGGTGGGCACCGTCAAGGGCCGCATCAGGCTCGGCATCGACAAACTCCGGGGCGAGCTCCGCGGCATGACCGACACGAACTACGAAACCACCATCGAGATTAGCCCTACGCCTGCACGGAATACCCGACCCTCACCACGCCGACAGGAGCCCCCATGTCAAATCAGGACAACATCGCGGCCCAAGAGCACCTCGCGGGCAACATCAACGACGGCAACGTCGCTACCGTCGTCGAAGCCTTCGCGGAGGACGCTGTCGACCACGACCCCGCGCCTGGGCAGCGCCCGGGCCGGGCAGGCTTTCGCGATTTCTGGACGACAATCACGACCGCGTTTCCCGACGCGCACATCGAGCCGAGGCACGAACTCGTCGCCGACGAACACGTCGTGGTCGCCTACACGCTGACGGGCACCCACCAGGGTGACTTCCAGGGCATTTCCCCGACTGGTAAGAAGGTCCAGATCAGCGGCATCCAGATTGGTCGCTTCGAGGACGCCCAGATCGTGGAGCGATGGGGCAGTAGCGACGAGCTGGGCATCCTCAAGCAGCTCGGCGCCGCCTCCGACGAGGTGTGAGCTCGCGGACCACCACACCGCTCGGGGCGGTCGCGCAAGGACTGATCGCCGGCGCTGCGGGCACCGTCGTCATGACGGGTTTTCCCGGTTTTTCGCAGCGAGGTCCAGGGGGTGCCGGAGAGGGGCATGGTTGTGGTCCCCCCTCCCCCTGAGGCTGTTCCCGTGTGAGCTAGTGGGTTGTGGAGTGTTGGGCCGCCGAGGCGTCGCACCCGCGATGCTGCAACCAGGAGTACGAGCCCAAGCGGCCCTGTTTCACCCGATCGCCTTGGTCACGCGGCCGATATCCCCGCGGCTCCTCCCATGACAAACGCCCCTGCGACGGGCACCCGGCCGGCATGGGCGCCCGGCCGGGAAGGGGGCCCCGCGCGAGCCTCGGCGGAGCCGCCGCCGGCCTGACGCGCGCTTGCAGGGAAGGGCCATATCGAGAACAATGGAGCGGCTTTTGCGCTCGCGATCGCCCTGACTCAAATACATCGCAGAGGAGCTCAGTTGAAGCTGCCCAATCCCCACCTGCTCGCCACCGTCGTTCTCGGTGGGACGCTGCTCGTTCCGGCGTCGATGGCGCAGGCCTACCGATCGAAATCCGTCGCGCAGCCGGGTTACGAGTCGAGCACGCTGGCGATGACCGTCAAGGGCGAGCCCCGGGTGGGCAGGATCGTGACGCTTCGGGTGACCGGGTCCAATGAGCTGTTCCCGGTGCCTCCGGACCCGGACTTCCCCGATCGCGAGCCGCTGGACTACACGCTCGACGTCTACGTCCAGGATCGGTCCGCCTACTCGAGGTGCGCCGAGACGGTCGACGGGCAGACCGATCGCATCATCAACCTCCCCGACAAGGTCAAGCAGATCGGCTTCATCCTCAACGAGGGCCCGTCCGGATCGTTCAAGCAGACGATTCGGTTCCGCAGCGGATCGAGCCGGAAGCTCATGTTCTGTGCCTACACGCGCTACTCCGCCACCGACGACATCATCAGGTCGTCGCTCAAGCACGACCTGCGCAAAAACAAGCGACGGCCGCGGTAAGGGAGGCCCTCAACCGACGCGGATAGCTGAGGCCGCTAGGACGCCGTACGGCATCGCGCAACCGGTAACACGGTGAATGCGACCGCCGCCTTGCCGCCCATGACGACGCTTAACGGGCAGGTCTTTTTGTCAAGGCCGGTCGAATGGTGGCCCGGGAGCGCCGGTCGAAAAGTGGACCACCTGTGGTGGTCTCGGCGGGGGGCGCGGAGGTGAGCCCGTAGGACGAGCCGGAGCGGCGCCCGTTCGGGTGCGGTCACTCGGTAGGGGCTGGTGGCCGGGCGAGGTCGCGGTCTTTGAGGCGGTAGCTGTCGCCTTTGAGCGAGAGGATCTCGGCGTGGTGGACGAGCCGGTCGATCATCGCGGTGGGCGGTGACCTCGTCGCCGAAGATCTCGCCCCAGGCCGAGAACGGCTTGTTGGAGGTGACGATCAGCGAGGCGCGCTCGTAGCGGCGGGAGACGAGCATGAACATCAGGTTCGCGGCCTGGGGGTCGAAGGGGATGTAGGGGCATGAGAATGCCGGTTTGTGGGCCCTGTGGTCTGTCCGGGCGGCGGCTTAGCGTCGCCCGGGTTCCCGGGCCGGGGGCTCGTGGAGATCGCTGGTTGCGCAGGCCTCGGTTGGTTTGGGCTGTGAGCCCGCGGAATGTAGGTGGCCCCCCCCGCGACTGCCCGGGTGTGCCGAGAGCACGGATCCGTAGCTGCAGCGTTCGCCCGCCTGGTCTCCGTCGATTCCGAGGGGAAGGAGTTCAGGATGCGGTGGGTGGGTCTTGATGTTCATCGCGATTTCTGCGAGGTGGCGATCGTCGAGCAGGGCCGGGTGCGTTCGGCGGGTCGGGTGCGGACGACGCCGGAGGCGCTGACGCTGTTTGCGGAGAGTCTGGGTCCGGCGGCGGAGGAGGTGCTCGAGGCGACTGCGAACGCGTTGCCGATCGCCAGGTTGTTGCGGCCGCATGTGGCGCGGGTGGTGTTGACCGAGCCGAGCGCGGTGCACGAGTCGGAAGCGGCGAAGACCGACAAGATCGACGCCCGGGCGCTGGCCAAGTTGTTGGCCAGCGGGTTCGCGGGCGAGGTGTGGGCACCAGACGGAGAGACGGCGGCGTTGCGGCGGCTGCTCTCTCGGCGGCGCCAGTTGGTCAAGCAGCGCACGCGCGAGAAGAACCAGGTGCACGCGGTGCTGATGCGCAACCTCGAGCCGCGCCCGCCCATAGGCGACCTGTTCGTGGTCAAGGGCCGGGCCTGGCTGGCCGAGCGCCCTCTGACCTTGTTCCACCGGGCGCTAGTCAGCCCACCAGTCGCGCTGACCCTCCACGTCGTCGCGCGGATTCTCGCCGAGATTGGGCGCACCGAAGACGAGGATCTCGAGGCCCTCCGGCCCGCCCTCGTAGCCTCGCCACGTGCCGGGCGGGACGCGCACCACGTCCCACTCCTTGACCTCGACGATCTCGTCGTCGAGCTTCATCCGCCCGCTCCCGCGCACGACCGCGAACACCTCCTCCTGCTCCTTGTGCGTGTGGCCGTACGGGAAGCGATAGTCGGGAGGGATGCGCTGATAGCTAAGGCCGGACTGCTCGAGCTCGAGCGCCTTGCTTGCGAGGCGGAACTCCAGGTCCGGCGCGCCGTCGAAGTTGGACCCGAGCTCCTCCAGATCCTCCTTGAGGTTCCTGAGCGTGAACGGCACGGCCGCGATTCTACTGTTCAGTCTCCGCCCCACCGGGCCCCCGCTGGGGTTCTGTGCGACGCGCCCGACAGGATTCGAACCTGTGACCTTCGGTTCCGTAGACCGACGCTCTATCCAGCTGAGCTACGGGCGCAGCGCGAGAGAGGGTAGCCAGTCCGGGCGGCGCGGGGGATCGCCCGCTCGACCGGGGCCTAGCGGTAGCCGACCGACCGGTAGCCCGCCCCGGTCTCGTCGCGGTCGATCTCATCCGGACCGCCGGAGCCGTGCACGAAGACGTCCGACCACCAACCCGGGTTCACGTCCGGTCGTGGCTCGAGCGGCGCGTAGCCGCCGTTTCCCACGCCGCACGACGCTCGCTCGACCCGCGTCGGCGAGGGCGACCAGGTGGACCAAGCGCTGAAGCACTGGCGTCCGTTGGGACTGCGCTCGCTCAACCTCACGTTGGTGCGCCGAATGTCGATCGTCCGCGCCCGATACTTCTGGCCGCTCGGCCCGGTCCAGTTGCCCGTGTCCAGATTGAAGCCCTCGTAGATCGTCCAGCAGGTGTTCTTGTCGAACCGCAGCACCGACGGACCCGCCCACGTCTGGAAGCACTCGGGATGCTCGTCCGGCCAGCCGCCGATGTAGCCCGCCCCCGGCTCTGTGCAGGCGGCGAACCCTCCGAACCACGAGCCCTGAACCTGGCCCACGCTGTTCGGCTGCGTCGACACCATCCACAACCCTTCGGAGAAGCCCCTCCCCCCGATACGCACGCCCTCGACGTGCGCTGTGCCGGTCCAGTCGGTGATGTAGAGCGCCGCTGACTCCCCGCGCCCGTTCGCCTCCGCGCTGCAGGGCGCGGCCGAGCTGTGGAACTCGCCGCCCACCAGCTTGACGTCGTGGCATCCGGCGACCTTGACGAGGCGGTAGACGGGCACGTTCGGCATCCTGACCTCGCAGTCCTGATCGGTCGGATTGCCCGAGAAGTTCCCTCCGTCCGGCGGCACGTTGATCACTCGGGCGCCGTTCATCGCCGGCGGCGCCCACGTAAGCGGCTCGGTGCAGCCGGTCGCGGCGGCGACCAGAACGAGCAACGACAGGATCAGGAAACGCTTCGGCGGCACGAAGGACGCGGGACAGTAGGCGGTCCTTCCCGCTCGCCGTGAGGCGGCCCCGAAACTGCACCCGCTTTATGCGGAAGGCTGTCGGAATCGACCCGCCGCGCGGGCGACGCGCGCCTAGACCTTGACCACGAGCTTGCCGACGTTCGCGCCGTCGAAGAGCATGTTGATCGCAGTCGGCAGCTGCTCGAAGCCCTCGACCATCGTCTCGAGCGGCACCAGGCGACCCTCGGCCATCAGCCCGGACAGCTCCGCCACCGCCTCACCGATGCGGTCGAAGTGGTCGAGCACGATGAACCCCTGGACCCTGGCCCGCTGCACCAGGAGGTTGCCGAACGCGCGCGGGCCGGGCGGCGGGTCGGTTTCGTTGTAGCCCGAGATCAGCCCGCACAGCGCCACCCGCCCGCGCAGGTTGATGCGCGCGAAGACCGCGTCCATGATGTCGCCGCCCACGTTCTCGAAGTCCACGTCTATGCCGTCGGGCGTGGCCGCGGCGAGCTGCTCCCGCCAGTCGTCGGCCTTGTAGTCCACCGCCGCGTCGAAGCCCAGCTTGTCGGTGAGCAGCGCGCACTTCTCCGCGCCGCCCGCGATGCCCACCACGCGCGCGCCGTCGGCCTTGGCCAGCTGCCCGGCCACCGAGCCGACCGCCCCCGCGGCGGCCGATACCACCACGGTCTCGCCCGGGGCGGGCAGCCCGATCTCCCGCATGCCGATCCACGCCGTCAGGCCCGTCATCCCGAGCACCCCCAGGTGCGCGCTGGGGGAATCCCCCGACACGCCGGGCACGGGTAGCAGCGGCGCCGAGTCCGACGCCACCACGTACTCCTGCCAGCCGATGAGGCCCTGCACGCGCTGCCCCTCGGAGTAGGCCGGGTGGTTGGACGACACGACGCGGCCGAGCCCCAGCCCGCGCATGACCTCGCCGATCCCCACCGGCGGCAGGTAGGTGGGCGTGTCGTTGACCCAGGCCCGATTGGTCGGGTCGAGCGACACGTACTCCGTGCGGACGAGCGCCTCGCCGTCGCCGGCCTCGGGCACGTCCTCCTCGACGAGCTCAAAGGTGTCGGGGCCGATGCGCTTGAGCGGCCGCTCACGGAGCAGGAAACGACGGTTGGTCTCGGGCATGGCGCGACCCTACCTCAGCCAGCCCCAGCGACCCGGCCTGTCACCATCGCCCGCGTGCCTCCCCTCGTACTGGCGCAGCTGACCGACCTGCACGTGCGCGCCGGCGACGACGACCAGACCGCCGCCCGCGGCCTGGAGGCGGCGGTGGCCGCCGTCCTGAAGCTGGACCCGGCACCGGTGGCCGTGCTCATCACCGGCGACCTGGCCGAGCACGGAACCGCGGACGAGTACGGGCTCGTGCGCGAGCTGCTCGCGCCGCTGACCGTGCCCCTGCATGTGCTGCCCGGCAACCACGACGACCCGGCGCTGCTGGCCTCCGCCTTCGGCACACCGGGTGCGCACTCGGTGCGCGCGGGGCCGCTGCGGGTGGTGCTGTGCGACACGACCCTGCCGGACACCGACGCCGGCTCGATGGATCGGACGCGGCTCGAGTGGCTCGACACCGAGCTGGCCGCCGAGCCCGACACCCCGACCATCCTGGCGATGCATCACGCGCCGATACCGATCGGCATCGCTCAGCTCGACACCATCGGCCTGCCCGACGCCGACCGCGCGGCTTTGGCGACTCTGGTGGCCGGCTACCCCCAGGTGCAGCGCATCGTGGCCGGGCACGTGCACCGCGCGGCGGTCGGCGAGCTGGGTGGGCGCCCCGTCTTCATCTGCCCGAGCACCTACCTCCAGGCCAAGCTCGACCTGACCGAGCCCGGCGAGGTGGTGCTGGTTCCCGAGCCGGCCGAGTTCGCCATCCACGTCCTTACCAGCGGCGAGCTGACCTCCCACGTGGTGACCCTGGACGGTGCTGCGGGGCTTCCCGGCTAGGGACGGCCGCCCTGCGCCACTATCCTGGCGCGCCGCATGTCCTCTGAATACATCTTCACGATGTACAAGGTCTCGCGGACCCATCCGCCGGACAAGCAGGTGCTGTCCGACATCTCGCTGAGCTTCTTCGGTGGCGCGCGGATCGGCGTGCTGGGCGCCAACGGCGCCGGCAAGTCCACGCTGCTGCGGATCATGGCCGGGATGGACACGGAGTTCCGCGGGGAGGCCCAGCTGCATCCCAACGCCACGGTGGGGATGCTCGAGCAGGAGCCGGCCCTGGACGAGACCAAGGACGTGCGCGCCAACGTGGAGGATGGCGTGCGGGAGCTGCGCGACCTGCTCGACCGCTTCAACGAGCTGGCGGCCAACTACTCCGAGGAGACCGCGGACGAGTTCGCGCGCCTGCAGGACCGGATCGAGGCGGCCGACGCCTGGAACCTGGACACGATGCTCGATACGGCGATGGACGCCCTGCGCCTGCCCCCGCCCGACGCCGACGTGACCAAGCTGTCCGGGGGCGAGCGCCGCCGCGTGGCCCTGTGCCGCCTGCTGCTCAGGGCGCCGGACCTGCTGTTGCTGGACGAGCCCACCAACCACCTGGACGCCGAGTCCGTGGCCTGGCTGGAACGCCATCTGGAGGAGTACAAGGGCACGATCGTGGCCGTGACCCACGACCGCTACTTCCTCGACAACGTGGCCGGTTGGATCCTGGAGCTGGACCGCGGCCGGGGCATCCCCTTCAAGGGCAACTATTCGGCGTGGCTCGAGCAGAAGCAGGAGCGGCTGGCACAGGAAGACCGCAAGGAGAGCGCCCGCAGGAGGACGATCGCGGCCGAGCTGGAGTGGGTGCGCGAGAACCCGAAGGGGCGTCGCAAGAAGGCCAAGGCGCGCCTGGCCCGCTACGAGGCCCTGCTGGCCGAGGATCAGAACGTCAAGCTCGACAACGTCCAGATCCACATCCCCGCCGGGCCGCGCCTGGGCGACCTGGTGGTCGAGGCCGACCATCTGAACAAGGGGTTCGGTGACCGGCTGCTGATCGAGGACCTGTCCTTCTCGCTCCCGCCCGCCGGGATCGTGGGCGTGATCGGACCCAACGGCGCCGGCAAGACCACGCTGTTCCGGATGATCACGGGCGCCGAGACGGCGGACACCGGCGCCCTGCGGCTAGGGGAGACCGTCGAGGTGGCCTACGTCGACCAGTCGCGCGACCACCTCGACGCCGACAAGAACGTCTGGGAGGAGATCTCCGGCGGCTACGACACCATCAAGGTCGGGAACCGCGAGATGAACTCGCGCGCGTACGTGGGCGGCTTCAACTTCAAGGGCTCCGATCAGCAGCGCAAGGTCGGCGCGCTCTCCGGCGGCGAGCGCAACCGCCTGCACCTCGCCAAGCTGCTGCGCTCGGGAGGCAACCTGCTGCTGCTCGACGAGCCGACCAACGACCTGGACGTGGACACCCTGCGCGCACTCGAGGAGGCGCTGCTGGCCTTCGCCGGCTGCGCGGTGGTGATCTCGCACGATCGCTGGTTCCTCGACCGCATCGCCACGCACGTGCTCGCCTTCGAGGGCGACTCTCAGGTGCGGTTCTTCGAAGGCAATTTCGAGGCCTACGAGGAGCACCGCAGGGAGCGGCTCGGCGCGGAGGCCGACCGGCCTCACCGGATCAGCTACAAGCGGCTGACGCGGGCCTAGTCGCGGGCGGCGCTACGGCGTCCCTGCGAGTCCACGTGAGCGCGCAACGCGGGCGTAGTCTCTCCGATCGTGCTGCGCCTCGTCACGATCCCGATCAGCCATTACTGCGAGAAGGCCCGCTGGGCGCTCGACCGGGCCGGGATGGAGTACCGGGAGGAGCGCCACGTGCAGGCGATCCACCGGGTCGCCGCCCGCCGCGCCGGCGGCGGCGTGACCGTGCCGGTGCTGGTGACGCCCGACGGCGCCGTGGGGGAGTCGGCGGAAATCATGGCCTGGGTCGACCAGCGCCTGGCGCCGGAGCACCGGCTCATCCCGGCTGCTGCCGCCGACCGCGCGGACTCCGACCGCCTCTGCCGGCGCCTGGATGAGCGCCTGGGGCCGGCCGGGCGGCGGCTGATGTACATGCACATGATGGTCGAGCGCGATCTGATGCTCCGGTTCAACAATCAGGGGGTTCCGGGGTGGGAGGACCGCGCGCTTCGCGCCGGATGGCCGGTGGCCATGCGCCTGGTCAGCCGCGTGCTGGATATCCGGCCGGGCGTCGAGGTGGAGGACGAGGCCGTGGTCTGGGAGGAGCTGAACCACGTGGGCCAACTGCTGGCCGACGGGCGCCCGCACCTGCTGGGCGAGCGCTTCGGGGCGGCGGACCTGACCTTCGCGGCCCTGTCCGCCGCAGTGCTCGTGCCGCCCGTCTACGGGGTGCCGCTTCCCCAGCCGGAGATCCTGCCGCACCGCACGGCCGCGCTGGTGCGCCGCTTTCGCGAGCATCCCGCCGGGAGCTACGCGCTCGGGCTGTTCACCCGGTTTCGGCGCGAGGTCGTGGTCTAGGAGGCCTCGACGGCGGCCTTGATCGCCTGGCCGAAGTCGTCGGCGCTCTTGCGGGCCGCGCGCAACGCCAAAGGCTCGATCAGCTTGCCGAAGCCATGTCCCTCGAGCACGTTGAAGACGCGCACGCGGGTGCCGTCGCCCTCGGGCGAGAGGTCATAGCCGCCCTCGGGGGCCGTGACCGTGTTCTTGCTGATCTCCTCCCACCGGATCTTGGTGGGCGCCTGAAACTCGGTCAGCTTGAACTCGCGCTTGGTCTTCATGCCCGCGTCCTTGACGGTGCTGGCATAGACCGTGCCGACACCGGGGGGACCTTCGGTGGTCTTCGCGATCTCGAGGACCCGGGGGCTGAACTTGGGGTCGTTGTCGCCGTCGGCGAGAAACGCGAAAACCTGCTCGATCGGCCGGTCCACGACGACGCTGGCCTCGAACTGGCCTGACATCTGTCCTCCTAGCCTCCGTTGGAAGCCGGACTGTATGCCCGGCTCGGCTGGCCGCGCAGCGCCGTGGGCGGCGGGAGCGGTGTGCCCTTGGCCGTCGCGCCGGCCACCACGGGCAGCACGAGGCTCGAGGCCCGCGCCCCCCCGAGCCCGATCGTGTTGCGGGCGCCTCCCCGGTCGACGGTCGCGAACTGCCACCGCGGCCGGTCGCCGCCGGTGGCGGTGATCGTCACGCGGATCTTCGACCCGGCGCGGAAGGCGTGGGACACCGGGAAGATCGGGACGCGCACCAGCGAGTACCTCCCCCGGGGCAGCCGCGCGCCGTCACGCTCGAGGTGCGTGGGGAACGGGTCGAGGGCCGTGGACAGCCGCTTGCTGAGCTTGCGGTGCGAGGCGCGCAGCCAGCCGTTCTGGACGTAGGTCTCCTGACCGTCGGGGCGCACCTCGGTGAGCGTCACCTGCAGGTCGGTGTCCCGAGCCGAGGACTTGAGGTACAAGTCCAGGCTCGACGGCCCCGCGATCACCAAGTCGCTGGTCAGGGCGCCGGACACGAAGCCCAGGCCCTTGCCGGCCGCCACCGGGGCCCACTGATAGGGCGGCTGGGCCTTCCAGGCGTCCTCGGCGCCGTTGCCGGGCAGGGTCTGCCTCGGCCGCGCGCCGGGATCGGCCGTGTACCGAGCCGTGCTCGCCCGTGCCGGCTTGGCGCCGAGCGCACCGGCAGGTCCGAGAAAGTACCGCCTGGCGCCGACCTGCCGGGGCGGCCACGCGTCGTAGTTGAGCTCCCACGTCGACCCGATCGACCCGGGTCCCTGCGGGCCACCGCCGTTGTCCATCAGCAGCCGCACGCGCGGATCCTTGCGGTACTCGGCCCGGGCCGCCTCGACGTCGGTGCCACCGGCGAACCGCGACTGGACCACGGGCGCGGCGCCGGCCTCGGCGAGGAAGACGTACAGAGCCCCGCTCAGCGAGATGACGTTGTCCGGAATGGTCGGAACCTCGTCGGCCACGAACAGCTTCATGAACTCGACCCAGCGCGTGATCGTGTTAGGCCCGAGCGAGTCGACGTGCACGCCGTTCTGCAGCGAGATGAACACGTCGCGCTTGCCGTTGAGGTACTTGAGGCTCTCCGCGAAGTGGCCGCTGGTCTGCTCGTCGTGGAACTGGCCGACGAGGAAGACCGGCACATCCACCCGCTTGAGCCACCGGCCGGGCGCGCGCTGGGCGAAAATCGAGGGCGTGCGGAAGGGGTTCCTCCTCTGGATCGCGAGCGCGTCCTGGGTCTGCAGTCGGAGCTTCTGATTGGACCGGCAGTGCTTGTCCCCCCTTCGCGTGAGGAGCCGCGCGTAGACCTGCCCGCCCTTCGGGGCCGGCCGGGCGTCGTCCATACGCTCGGTGATCCAGGACCGGGCGAAGCCCGAGTTGAAGATGCCACCCGGGTACCCGGTGCCGGTGTAGAGATCGTCCGTGACGGACATCGGCGCGATCGCCGCCAGGTGCGGAGGCCGGGTGCCGGCCGTGAAGAGCTGGGTGATCCCCGAGAACGAGATGCCGCCCATGCCCACCTTGCCGCCCTTGACCCAGCCCTGCGCGGCCACGGTCTCGATCGCGTCGTAGCCGTCATAGGTGGTCGGCAGGTCGAATAGGTCGAAGGCGCCGCCCGAACACCCCGAGCCACGCATCTGGACGCTGACCACTGCGAAGTCGAGCAGCGGCCCGATTAGGGAGCCCACCGCGGTCGAGGTCGCCGGGGCCAGCGGGTCGGGGGGCTTGCCGCTGAGCGTGCCGACCACCGAGCTGAACAGGTCGTTCGGCGCCGCCGTCTGGTAGCCCGAGTACTCGACGAAGGTCGGGAAGGGGCCGTCACTGAGCTTCTTGCCGGCGGGCAGGCGGACGGTCATCGCCAGCTCGACGCCGTCGCGCATCTTCACGTAGTTCAGGCCTTGCTTGAGCTTCTTGCGGCGGTAGAACGAGGGCCGCGGGTTGGCGCCGGCGCGGAGCACCGCGAACGGCCGCGTGCCCAGGACCTTCGCTCCCTTCTGGCTGCGCACGCTGTAGCCGCGTCCCGGCCTGAGATTGCGGAAGATCCTGCTGCCGAAGCGGTCGGCGCGCCCGCTGCCCACCACGCGCCCCCGGCGGTCCACCACCTGCAGCCGCTGGCCGCGCTTGGCGCCGAGCACATAGGCCTGCTTGACGCTCCCCCGCGCCTTGAACGCGGCACGATCGGTGATGCCCGGCGCGGCCGCCGAGGCGACTGCGGGCAGGGCACCGGCGCCGAGCAGCAGGAGCGCTGCGACCAGCACGCCGAGACGGCGCGGCGGGTGGGGGCGGGGCGACGTGACGGGGCCTACCGGTGCCAGGACGCAGCACCGTATACGAGGGGGCCGAGCGGCGAGTCGGTCGGCGGGGCCGCCCACTTCGGCACGCTTGCTACCAAGCACGTGGAGGGTTATGTTCGGCTGGTCCTCGACCACCACAGAAGGGGAGTGGCTATGGGCTCGCAAGAGAACAAGCAGTCGGCACAGGACGCGTACGCGGCGTTCGGCAAGGGTGATGCCGAGGGGGCCATGCGCAACATCGACGACTCGGTCGAGTGGACGGTGCGGGGTGACAACGCCCTGACCGGGACCTACAACGGCAAGCAGGAGGTCGGCGAGCTGTGGGGGAAGTTCATGAGCAAGGACTTCCGAAGCGATCCCCACGACTTCATCGCCGACGGTGACAAGGTCGTCGTCCTTACGACGGTGAGCCTCGAGGGCGAGACGGTCGAGAGCGCCGACGTGCTCTCCTACAACGCGGATGGCAAGCTCGTCGCGTTCGACACACGGGGCGACGCGGCCGTGGCCAACCGGGTGTTCGCCAAGTAAGCCAAGTCCAGCCGGACCGAGGCGCCGCCCACACGGAGCGGCGCCTCGATCGGCGTCCGTCAGGGTCTCAAGCGGCCGATCCCCAGCTTTCCGAATAGCGCAGCTGGCTGACGGCTCGCGCGAGCTGGCGCGGCGCGTGCTGCTCGCCACCGGGATGGACTACCGCTTCCCCGGGCTGCCCGGGATCGCCGAGCGGTGGGGCGGCTCGGTGTTCCACTGCCCGTTCTGCCACTGCTGGGAGAACCGCGACCAGCCGCTCGGAGTCCTCGACCGAGGCGCCGCCGGTGTGAACCCGGCGCTACTCCTGCGCTTCTGGACTGACGACGTTACGCTGCTCGCCGACGGGCCCGCCGAGCTCGACCCCGACGACGCCGACCGACTGCGCGCGGCCGGGGTCAAGGTCGACGAGCGCCGGGTAGCCGAGCTGCGCGGCCCGGACAGCTCCTTGACGGCAGTCGCCTTCGCCGACGGCGGCGAGCGCCCCTGCCGCGGACTGCTCGTGCCCATCACCCTGCACCAACGCTCCGCACTCGCGGAGCAGCTCGGCGCTGCTGCGGCCGACCCGGGGCCCATCGTCGTCGACGCCGTCGAAGTCGACCGGATGTTCCACACCAGCGTGCCCGGCCTCTCCGCCGCGGGAGACATGACCTCCCAGATGCCGTCCGTGACGAACGCAGTCGCCGCGGGCTCGAGCGCCGCAGCCATGATCGTCCACGACCTGATGGCGGAAGAACACAGCCTCACACCGGTTGGCGCCGGCCCGCACCCCGCCCGATAGCAGGCCACATCCGCAGGACCGACGTGCCAATAGGGACGGAGACGGGGAGATCGGGACAACGTGCGAACTCTCAGCCCGAACTTGAGTCCCTAGTCGAGGGCCTCATGGAGCCTGTCGGGCGAGACGCACGACGCCGGCACTGAGTCTCTCTACCGACGCTGACACCGCCGCTTTTCATGGGCCAGCGGCACTCTCGTCTGACCATGCACCGGCTTGTCGATTTCGAGCTCCACCAACCCCCTTGAATACGCTCCCACTCATGCCCGAGGTCGAACTCAAGCGCGAAGGGGCGACCGCCTACCGCGAGGCTATCCCCCAGACCTCCGAGAACGGGGATCCCGTTCTCCTCGTCCACGGCTTCCCCCAGAGCTCCTACATGTGGGCGCCGGTCGTCGCGGCGCTTGCCGCGAGCGGGCGCAGAGCGATCGCCCCAGACCTGAGCGGCTACGGCGACTCCGTGCCCGACCCGCCAGGGACATGGGAGCGCCATGTGAGCGCTCTCGAGACGTTCCGCCAAGCCCTGGGGCTGAAACGTGTGGTGCTCGGACTCCATGACTGGGGAGGCATGATCGGCCTGCGCTGGGCCTGCGACCACCCGGACGCCGTCTCGACGCTGATCCTGAGCAACACCGGGTTCTTCGCCGACTCGGAGTGGCACGTGATGGCGCAGGCGTTGCGCACGCCGGGCCAGGGCGAACAGCTCCTCGACAACCTCACGAAGGAGGCCTTCGCCACCATGGTCAGGGACCAGGGCGGGCGCATCCCCGATGACGCGATGGACGAGTACTGGAAGGCCTTCACGTCTCCGGCGGGACGCCAGGGGATGCTCGAGCTCTACCGCTCCGGCGACTTCGAGAAGCTGAAGCCCTACGAGGGACAGCTGCAAGCGATGGGTATCCCGGCGCTGATCCTCTGGGGGGCGAACGACCCTGTGGTCCCGGTCGCCGCGGCACACCGGTTCAACCGGGAGATCTCCGATTCAAGGGTGGTGATCCTGGAGGACGCCAGTCACTTCCTCTACGACGATGAGCCCGCCCGGTGCGCGCGAGAGATCGTCGCGTTTCTCGATCAGCGGCAATGACCGGTCCTCGGCAGCCACGATCGCTGATGCAGAGTTACTGCGATCGGCGGCCGATGCCGCTGTTGGTGCTGCTCTGAGGCGGACGCGAGAAGCATCGCTTTGGACGAAGCCGGGCAGCGCGATAGCCGCGTGACCGAGCTTCGACCGCTAGGCGCTTGGTCATGAAGGCGGCACTCTCAAGGCGCGAACAACGGTCGGGCTGTCCGCCGCCTCGGGTTTGCACGTCGCTCATCCACTCCGCGAGCGATTGGACACCAAAATCCGCGACATACCAGGAGTGACGAACGAACACGGGCAGCGGGACGGAGAGGGAGGGATTCGAACCCTCGATGGAAGTTTCCCCCCATACTCGCTTAGCAGGCGAGTGCCTTCAGCCACTCGGCCACCTCTCCGGGACGGCCCGATTGTAGGACGAGGGCCCGGCGCGACCTCGGTCAGTCGAGCGCGCCCTCCAGGCGGAGCAGGTGCTGCTTGCGCTCGATCCCTCCGGTGTAGCCGCCCAGGGCGCCCCCCGTGCGCACCACGCGGTGGCACGGCACCACCACGGGCATCGGGTTCGCGCCGAGCGCGTTGCCGGCCGCCCGCACCCCCCGGGGACTTCCCGCCTCGGCGGCCACCGTCGCGTAGGTGCCGAGCTGGCCGTAGGGAATTCGCACCGTGGCCTGGAGCACCCCGCGCGTGAAGCCGCGGCAAAGCGACCAGTCGATCGGCAGGTCGAATGTGCGCCGCCGGCCGAGGAAGTACTCGTCGAGCTCGCGGCGCGCGCGGTCCAGCCGAGCCGGAGCCTCGACGATGCGCGGCGAGAGCCGCCCGGCCAGATCCTCGAGCACGTCGTCCTGAGACCGGTAGCCGGCGTAGGCCACGCGCACAAGACCTGCGGGCGTGCCCACCACGGTGAGCGGCCCGAGCGGAGAGTCCACCGATGTGTAGGCGACGTCCACCAGGCCCGCCGCCTCGGCGCGCTCGGCAAAGGTTCGATCCTGTTCCTCGGTCGGGCCGGGCAGCCCGCCCGCGGCCGCCCGCAGGGCGCGCTCGATCTCGTTCATTGGGTCCATTCCTCTCTCAGACGCTTCAGGCCCTCGTGCACGTTGCGGCGCGCCGCGTCCTGTGACGAGTCCAAGAGCTCCGCGAGCTCCCGATAGGGCATGTCCAGCACGGTGCGGCAGAAGACGGCCGTGCGCTGCTTCGGGGGCAGCGAGCTCAGCGCGGCCCACAACTCGGGCTCTGCGTCGCGGCCCTCGAGGAGGGCCACCGGCTCGCCGGCAGGCCGTTCGGCCACCGCTTCGACCGGTACGGGCCGGCGCCCGCGCGCCCGGTGCGCGTCGATGGCCTTGTTCTGCGCAATCCGAAACAGCCACGCGCGCGCGTTGTCCAGCCGGTGCAGACGCGGATAGGCGCGCAGGGCCGAAATCCACGTTTCCTGGAAGCAGTCGTCGGCCTCCAGCGGACCGGCGGTGGCCATGAGGAAGCGGTACACGTCGGCGCGCTGTTCCTCATACAGCGCCTGGAACGGCGGAAGCCTCACTCCCGATCGACGTTGGGCGGGCCGGCCCTGTGAGATCGTCCCCCCTCAGGACCGGATGAAGATCGGCGCGCCCAGCGGGATCGTGTTGATCAGCCAGCGCGCGCGCTCCGAGTCCGTGCGCATGCAGCCCAGGCTCACGGCCTCTCCGATGCTCTCGAGGTCGGCGGTGGCGTGCACCGCCAGGCGATCCCCGCCCGGCCAATCCTCGGGCAGGTCGGTCTGGTGCCCGGTGAGGGCCAGCACGCAGCAGCCGTACGGCGAGCTCTCCGGGTCGGTGACCTTGAGCCTGTCGGTGACCGAGAAACGCCCGACTGGTGTGGCGTTGCCCCGCTGGCCTATAGCGACCGTCATCTTGCGGACGGCCCTGCCGTCCTTGCGAACGATCAGCTCCCGCTCGGAGAGGTCGACGTGCAACGACCAGCGAACGCAGTCCACACGCGCGCGCTCGCGCGGGATCCACGCCACCTCGCCGTTCTTGAGCTCGGAGGCCTGGACGCCGATCCAGTCTCCGCGCTGGCCGATCACGCCGAGCACCCGGGGCGACCCCCATTCTGTGAGGCGGGTGATGCGCAGGCGGGGCTCGCCGCCCGGCTCCCGGAAGACGACGGTGGACCGGGTCAGGTAGGCGGTCGAGTAGCACGACGTGGTTTCGGGGTCGGACGCGAACGGGGCGGCGAGCGGACCTCGCTCCGCGGGCTCGAAGTTCCGCGTGCCGTCGTCACTGCGCGCCCCGGGGTTGCCGGGGTCGTCGCCTCCGAGCTGGCCCGCGGCCCCCAGGCCGGCACCGCCGAGTAGGGCCGCCACCGCCAGGCCGAGCGCGAATGAGCCCGCCCGCCCGCGCCCGCGGCG
>Ga0136614_10000022_pt1 | contig 50739 bp, 46 predicted proteins | sample AntDrymUQ2792106_2_FD_106643 | JGI IMG/M metagenome (GOLD analysis project Ga0136614, IMG submission 106643) | Polar desert sand microbial communities from Dry Valleys, Antarctica - metaG UQ279 (21.06) | ecosystem: Environmental > Terrestrial > Soil > Desert | place: Antarctica: Dry Valley... | reverse complement strand
TTCATCGGCGTGATCCAGGCCCTGATTTTCACCCTGCTCACTGTCATATACTTCAGCGAAGCGGTGGGCAGTGACGAAGAGGCAGCGGCGCATTAGGCGCCGCTGCTTCTGCTCCCCAGCAGACTATTCGTGGCCTACCCGTCGAGGTGTGGCACGGGAAAACGAGGAGAAAACATGAGTGTGTCCAGTGTGCTGGCCGTGGCTGCCGAGGGCGGGGGCGATGGAACTCTGCTCGGTCTGGCGATGGTCGGCGGCGGCCTTGCATTGGGCGGTGGCGCGATCGGTGCGGCGATCGCCGACGGCCTGGTCGGCTCGGCGATGATCCAGGGCGTTGCGCGTCAGCCCGAGGCCGCTGGCCGGCTGAACACCACCATGTTTCTGATCATCGGCCTGGCCGAGGGCATGTACTTCATCAACCTGGCCTTCATGGCGCTGTTCGTGTTCGTCACTGGCGCGGCGTAGAGCTGCTGCTCAATGACGACACGCGTGCTGGCGGCGGAGGAGACGACAAACTTCCTGCTGCCCAACGCCACCATCTTCGTCGAGTTCGTGCTGTTCCTGATCGTCCTGTTCGTCCTCTACCGCTACGTCGTGCCACCGCTTTCGCGGGCGTTGGACGAGCGGCAGGCCATGGTGCGCAAGCAGGTTCAGGACAAGGAGTTGGCGACCCGCACTCTGCAGCAGGCAAGGGAGCGCTACGAAGCCGAGCTGGCCGAGGCGCGCGCCGAGGCGGCCAGCATCCGGGACGCCGCGCGAGCCGATGCGGCCCGGGTCCGCGCGGAGCTGCGAGAGCAAGCCGACCGCGAGGTTGAAAGGATCCAGAGCGAGGGTGGGAAACAGTTGGCCGATGCGCACACGGAGACGACGCGCCGGCTCCGCGAAGACGTCGGGGGGCTGTCCACCCGCCTTGCCGAACGCATCATCGGAGAGCCAGTCACCGAGGATGGGCGTTCGACAGTGGACCGCTTTCTCGCCGAGGTAGAGCAAGCGCCCGCCGGCGGAGGCGGAAGCTGATGGCAGTCCTGCTCTCCGAGATCTTCGCGTTCCTGATCATTCTCCTCGTGCTCTACCGCTACGTCTGGCCCGTCCTGTCGCGGATGGCAACCAGACAACAGGACACCATCCAAGCGCAGGTCGATGCCAGCGAAACGGCCGAGCGCGATCTCGAGGAGTCTCAGCGTCGCTTCGAGTCGGCGCTGGCCGAGGCGCGCGACGAGGTGGCCAAGATCCGTGACACGGCGCGAGCCGACGCTGAACGGATCAGAGAAGAACTTCGCGAGCAGGCCGACCGCGAGGTCCAACGGATCCGCCAACGGGGTGCCGAGCAACTGATTGCCCAGCGGGACCAGACGGTGCGCCAGCTCCAGGGCGAGATGGGCGGGCTCATGATGGCACTGGCCGAGCGAATCATCGTCGAGTCGCTGTCCCACGACGAGCGCAGGGTCAGCACCGTGGATCATTTCCTCGACGAGCTCGACCAGATGGCGGGCTCTGAGACCAACGAGGTCGGCGCCCGGCTCTCCGTAGCGTCCTCGATGAGCTCGACGTCTGGAAGTCGGGCTTGATGCAGGCGGCCAGTCGAGAGGCATTGCGAGCCGTCACCGCCGACCTCGACAACGCTACTGAGGGACAGTCCGCCGAGGTACTGCTGAGCCTGGCGGACGAGCTTTTCGCAGTGGTCGACGTCCTCGATACCCAGCCCTCCCTGCGCCGGGCGTTGGCTGACAGCTCAACCGACGCCGACGCTCGGGCCGGCTTGGTGACGACCGTTTTCGGCGGGAAGGTCGACGAGCGGACCGCAGGAGTGCTGGGGGCAGCGGTACGAGCCCGTTGGTCCTTGCCGAGTGAGTTCGCCGCAGGAATCGAGCGGCTGGCCGTACAGGCTGCCTTTGGCTCGGCTGAAGCGGCCAACGCACTGGATACCGTGGAGGACGAACTTTTCAGGTTCGGCCGAATCGTTGCCGGGCGCCCGGAGCTGCAGCGCGCGCTGTCCGATGCTGCCGCGAGCAAGACCCAACGTTCGGCCCTGGTGGATGCCCTGGTCGGCGGCAAGGTCCATCGCGTCACCGAGCGGCTGCTGGCTGCCAGGCTCACCGGCGCCCGTGCCCGTCAGGCGCAGCAGACCATCGAAGAGCTCTCCGATCTCGCGGCCTTACGCCGGGAGCGTTCGATCGCTCAGATCACCACGGCGATCGCAATCACCGATGAACAGGAGCAGCGACTGGTGGACAGCCTGTCGCGCATCTACAACCGGCGGATCGCCCTGCAGATATCCCTGGACCCCGACATCCTCGGCGGCCTTGTCGTCCGTGTGGGTGACGAGATCATCGATGGCAGCATCCGGTTCCGGCTTGCTGCCGCCCGTCAGCGGCTGGTTCGCTGAGCGCGACGACAGCCGGTTCCATGCCTCTGCGCCCTCAACCACATCCCACGTCATTTACCCAGACAGACAGGACCTTCACATGGCCGAGTTGACGATCTCCGCGGATGAGATCCAGAGCGCGATCGAGGAGTATGTGTCCTCCTTCGCAGCGGACGCCTCGCGCGAGGAGGTCGGCACCGTGGTGGACACCGCGGACGGCATCGCGCACATCGAGGGCCTGCCCTCGGCGATGACCAACGAACTGTTGGAGTTCCAGGGCGGCGTCCTGGGCGTTGCTTTGAACCTCGACGTCCGCGATATCGGCGCCGTGATTCTGGGTGATTACCAGGGCCTGGCAGAGGGGCAGCGGGTGACCCGGACCGGCCGAATTCTATCGGTACCGGTGGGTGATGGCTTTCTGGGTCGGGTGATCAACCCGCTGGCTCAGCCGCTGGACGGCCTGGGCGACATCGACAGCGACGAGGAACGGGTCCTGGAACTGCAGGCCGCCTCGGTGATTGACCGGCAGAGTGTGTCCGAACCTCTGCAGACCGGGATCAAGGCCATCGATGCGATGACCCCGATCGGTCGCGGGCAGCGCCAGCTGCTCATCGGTGACCGTAAGACCGGCAAGACCGCGGTCTGCGTGGACACGATCATCAACCAGAAACAGGCCTGGGCATCCGGCGACCCCGAGCAGCAGGTTCGGTGCATCTATGTCGCGATCGGCCAGAAAGGCTCGACCATCTCCGGCGTCCGGGCGGCCCTGGACGAAGCGGGCGCGCTGGAGTACACGACCATCATCGCCGCCCCCGCTTCGGACTCGGCAGGGTTCAAGTGGCTGGCGCCCTACACCGGCTCGGCTCTGGGCCAGCACTGGATGTACCAGGGCAAACACGTCCTGATCGTCTTCGATGACCTGTCCAAGCAGGCTGAGGCATACCGGGCGATTTCCTTGCTGCTGCGTCGCCCACCGGGTCGTGAGGCCTACCCAGGCGACGTCTTCTATCTGCACTCTCGGCTGCTCGAACGCTGTGCAAAGCTGTCCGACGACCTCGGCGGGGGCTCGATGACCGGCCTGCCGATCATCGAGACAAAGGCAAATGACATCGCGGCCTACATCCCGACGAACGTCATCTCGATCACCGACGGACAGTGCTTCTTCCAGTCCGACCTTTTCAACCAGGGCGTCCGTCCGGCCATGGCGGTCGGCACCTCGGTCTCCCGGGTCGGTGGTGCCGCTCAGATCAAGGCGATGAAGTCCGTCGCCGGTTCGCTGCGGGTCAACCTCGCGCAGTACCGCGAACTGGAGGCGTTCTCTGCGTTCGCCTCTGACCTGGACGCCTCCTCGCGGGCCACGTTGGACCGCGGTGCGCGGATCGTCGAACTGCTCAAACAGGACGTCTACTCGCCGTACCCGGTCGAGGAGCAGGTCGTCTCGATCTTTCTCGGCACCCAGGGACACGTCGACAAAGTGCCGGTCGAGGATGTACGCCGTTTCGAGTCCGAGTTCCTGGACTATCTGCGGCACAACGACAAGGGCGTCCTGGACACGATCCGGGAGTCTAAGAAGTTCGAGGACGACACCGAGGCCTCGGTCGTCTCCGCCGTCGAGGAGTTCAGCAAGCGCTTCACCACCACCTCCGGCCAGTCGCTGGTCGGCAGCGAGGCCGAGGCTGAGGCGATGGACTCCGAAGACGTCGGCCAGGAAAAGATCCAGGTCCGCAAGGCCAAGAAGTGACAGCCAGATTGACCGACGATCCGGCCCGGGGCGGCTGAGTTATGGCTCAGATTCGCGAGATCCGGCGGCGGATCTCCTCGGTCACCTCGACCAAGAAGATCACCCGCGCCATGGAACTGATCGCCACCACCCGGATCGCCAAGGCCCAGCAGCGGGTACAGGCGGCCCAGCCCTACGCTCGGGAAATCACCCGGGCCCTGTCGTCGCTCGCGGCATCGGCGTCCTTGGATCATCCCCTCCTGGTGGAGCGTGAGAATCCCCAGCGCGCGGCGGTCCTCATCGTGACCAGCGACCGGGGGTTGGCCGGCGGCTATACCTCGAATGCGGTCCGCGCTGCCGAGGAACTCCAATCCCTGTTGCGCAGCGAAGGCAAGGAGCCGCTGCTCTACGTGATCGGCCGTAAAGGGATCGGCTACTACAGTTTCCGCAGACGCGCCGTGGCCCACACCTGGAGCGGGTTCTCCGAGCAGCCCACAGCCGGAGATGCGCGGGATGTCGCTGCCACACTGATCAGGGCGTTCAACGCCGGGGTCGACGAGGGTGACGACTCAGGGTCAGACGGCATTCTGGGTGTCGACGAGATCCACCTCGTACACACTCGATTCGTTTCAATGCTGGCCCAGGAGCCGACCGCCAACCGGATCGCGCCGCTGGTTGTCGAGGAGGTCGACTTCGCCGAGGACGAGTCGAGCAAGGTGTCCGAGCAACAGCCCTCCTACGAATTCGAGCCAGACCCCGAGACTCTGCTCGACGCGCTGCTACCGACCTATGTGACCAGCCGCATCTATGCCGCGCTGCTGGAGTCGGCAGCATCGGAGTCGGCCGCCCGCCGGCGGGCGATGAAGGCGGCCACCGATAATGCCGATGAGTTGATTCGCGGGCTCACCCGGGACGTCAACCAGGCCCGCCAGGCCCAGATCACCCAAGAGATCAGTGAGATCGTCGGCGGTGCCGATGCCCTCGTATCCGTAGGAAGCGACGAATAGATGACCACGACCTCTGCCCCCACTACGTCCACGGCGCACGCAACGACGCAACCGGGATCCGAGGCGGACTCGGGCGGTATGGCCGGCCGCGTCGTGCGCATCATCGGCCCCGTCGTCGACGTCGAGTTCCCCCGCGATTCGGTGCCGCCGCTGTTCCAGGCGCTGAACTGCGAAATCGAACTCGAGTCCGTACGCAAGCGCCTGACCCTCGAAGTTGCCCAGCACCTCGGCGACAACCTCGTTCGGACGATCTCGATGCAGCCGACCGACGGGCTGGTCCGCGGCGCCGAGGTAACCGACAGCGGCTCCACGATCTCGGTGCCTGTCGGTGACCAGGTCAAGGGCCACGTCTTCAACATGCTCGGCGAGTGCCTGGACGACCCTGATCTCACGTTCGAGGGTGAGCACTGGTCCATCCACCGCCGGCCGCCGGACTTCGACCAGCTCGAGGGCAAGACCGAGATGCTGGAGACCGGCATCAAGGTGATCGACCTGCTCACGCCGTACGTGACCGGCGGCAAGATCGGCCTGTTCGGCGGTGCCGGCGTCGGCAAGACCGTGCTGATCCAGGAGATGATCCGTCGCGTCGCCAAGAACTTCGGTGGGACTTCCGTCTTCGCCGGTGTCGGAGAGCGGACCCGGGAAGGCAATGACCTGATCACCGAGATGACCGAGGCCGGCGTCATCGAGGACACCGCCCTGGTCTTCGGTCAGATGGACGAGCCCCCGGGCACGCGGATGCGCGTCGCGTTGTCTGCGCTGACGATGGCCGAGTACTTCCGCGATGAGCAGAATCTCGACGTGCTGCTCTTCATCGACAACATCTTCCGGTTCACCCAAGCGGGCTCGGAGGTCTCCACGCTGCTGGGCCGGATGCCGTCGGCCGTGGGTTATCAGCCCACACTGGCGGACGAGATGGGTGAACTGCAGGAGCGGATCACCTCGACCAAGGGTCGTTCTATCACCTCGATGCAAGCCGTGTACGTACCCGCCGACGACTACACCGACCCGGCACCCGCGACCACCTTCGCCCACCTTGACGCGACCACTGAGCTGTCCCGGTCGGTGTTCTCGAAGGGCATCTTCCCGGCAGTGGACCCGCTGACCTCGACGTCACGGATTCTCGCGGCGCAGTACGTTGGCGACGAGCACTACCGGGTCGCTCAGGAGGTCAAGCGGATCCTGCAGCGTTACCAGGAGTTGCAGGACATCATCGCCATCCTCGGGATCGACGAACTGTCCGAGGAGGACAAGGTCCTGGTCGGACGGGCCCGGCGGATCGAGCGCTTCCTGTCCCAGAACATGTACGCCGCAGAGCAGTTCACCGGCCAGCCGGGATCATTCCTATCCGTCGGCGACACGGTCGAGGCATTCGACAAGGTAGCCAAGGGTGAGTACGACCACCTGCCCGAGCAGGCCTTCTATCTCTGTGGTGGCCTGGACGACGTGGAGGCCAAGGGTGAGGAACTCGCTGGCGGAGCCCGAAAGGGAGGGAAATCAGACCTGGGCGGGGAGAAGCCGACCCGCAGGTCCGCTGAGCGGGCCTCGACGGACTCCTCCGAGGCGTCGACCGACGAGCCGGCCGAGACCTCGACCGAGCCGGCGGAGACCCCAACCGAAGCGTCTGGGTCCTCGATCGCGCCGACCAAGTCCTCGACCGAGCCGACCAAGTCCTCGACCGAGCCGACGGTCGAGACCAGCGACGAGTCGACGACGAACTCCGCCATCGATTCCACTGAGGATTCACCGCAATCGTCGGAGAAGTCCTAGCCTGGGCAGCCACCGAGTCGTCGAGGAGAACCGTGCCGCTGAACGTTGAACTGGTCGCCGTCGAGCGCCAGATCTGGTCCGGCGAGGCTGATCTGGTCATCGCGCGTACCACCGAGGGCGAGTTGGGCATCCTACCTGGACACATCCCGCTGCTCGGACAGCTGGCAGAGGGTGGGACTGTCCGGATCCGGCAGGAGTCCGGAGAAGAACTGGTCGTCGTCGCGCACGGGGGTTTTCTGTCGGTGACCGACCGGGGAGTCTCGATTCTCGCCGACGTCGCGGAGTTCGCCGACGAGATCGACGTCGCCCGTGCGCGCCGAGCGCTGGAGGAGGCACGCGGAGCCGACGAGAACGACGAGGACGCCATTGCCGCCGCCAGGCGGGCCGAGTCACGGCTGCTCGCGGCCGGGGAAACGGTCTAGGCAACCGGCGATGCCGTGTGGGGGCCAGCGGCCATGACGACCACTGGCAAGCTGATCGCCGCCTCCCTGCTGCTCCTGCTCGTCGTGCTTCTCGTAATCAGCTTCTTCGTCCGACGGTCCCTGCTGCTGCGCGGCATCGGGGCGGTGGAGATGTGGATCAAGCTGTCGCCGCGGCGGTGGTCGCTGGGCGTCGGCTGGTTCGGCGGCGACGAGCTGTCCTGGTATCGCGTCTTCTCCCTGTCCCCACGACCGGCTCGGGTCCTGGTCCGAGGCCAACTCGAGGTGGTGGAACGACGCCAGCAGAGCGAACGAGATGCGATCGTGTTGCCCCGGGCGACGAGCATCCTGGCCTGTCAGACACCGCACCGGCTCGAACTCGTGGCCATGAGTCCGGGTGCGGTCAACGGCCTGCTGTCCTGGCTCGAGGCCCAACCACCTGGATACCCGATCCACGACGTCAAAGCCGGCTGACGCCTAGGGCCGGGCTGGGTCTGAGTCCGCCCCAGCGGCGTTTGCCTGCGGCCGCCACAGCACGTCACCGTCAGGATTGGCGATCCGAGCCAAGATGAACAGCAGGTCCGAGAGCCGGTTGAGGTAACGGGCGCAGGCGTGGTTGGTCCGCTCGCCGTCGGCTTCGATCAGCGCCCAGGTGCTACGTTCGGCCCGTCGACTGACCGTACGGGCGTGGTGCAGCAACGCCGCCCCGGGACTACCGCCGGGCAGGATGAAACTGTCGAGCTTGCCCAGCCGATCGTTGAAGTCGTCGCAGTGACCCTCCAACCGCGTGACGTAGTCCTCGGCGACTCGGATCGGGGGGTAGGGCGGATCGTCGATCACCGGGGTACACAGATCCGCGCCCACATCGAAGAGGTCGTTCTGTACGGCGAGCAGCACTGCCCGTACCTCAGCGGTCAGTTGACCGAGGGCCAGCGCCGTACCGATCACCGAGTTCGTCTCGTCGACATCGGCGTATGCCGCCAACCGCACGTCAGTCTTCGCGACGTCGGACATGTCGCCGAGCTTGGTCGAGCCCTTGTCACCGGTCTTGGTATAGATGCGGGTCAGTCGGACGCTCATGACCGCACGCTAGCCTGACGCACTTGTGGTCGCTCATCGGCGGGCCCACCAGTTTGCAGGGGGAACGTGTGGACATCTTCGCCGTCACCGGTGGTGCTCGGCTGGTGGGGGACGCGACGGTCACTGGGGCCAAGAACAGCGCGCTGAAGCTGATGGCCGCGGCCCTGCTGGCAGAGGGCACCAGCACTATCCACGCGATACCCGACATCGCCGACGTGACGATCATGGGCGAGGTACTGCGCCGGCTTGGCTGCACGGTCGAGGTGGAGTCCGAATCGGCTCGGATCGGGGTGCCGCACCACCTGGCCACCGAGACCGACTACGACCTGGTACGCCGGATGCGCGCAGCCATCTGTGTGCTGGGCCCGTTGCTGGCGCGGTGTGGGCGAGCCACTGTGCCGCTGCCTGGTGGTGACAACATCGGCTCCCGGGGGTTGGACCTGCACATCGCCGGGCTCAACCGGCTCGGGGCCGACATCCGCAACGAACACGGCTTCTTGATCGCCACGGCCGACGCCTTGGTGGGTGCCACGGTCTGGCTGGATTTCCCGAGCGTCGGAGCCACGGAGAATCTGTTGATGGCCGCTGTGCTTGCCACTGGCACGACGGTGATCGACAACGCCGCCCGTGAGCCCGAGATCGTCGACCTGGTCGCGATGTTGGTGGCGATGGGCGCCAAGATCGACGGAGCAGGCACCTCCACCCTGGAGATCGTCGGGGTCGAAGGGCTCCAACCGGTGGCGCACACCACGGTCCCGGATCGCATCGTTGCGGGGACGTTGGCCTACGGCGCGGTGATGACCGGTGGAGACGTACACATCCGCAACGGCCGTACCCATCACCTCGACGTACCGTTGACCAAGCTCAGCGATGCCGGGGCCGACGTGACGAGTACGGACGGGGGCTTCCGGATCGCGATGGAGGGCCGGCCGAAGGCGGTCGACATCGTGACCTTGCCCTATCCCGGATTTCCCACCGACCTGCAGCCGATGGCCGTCGGGCTGGCATCGGTCAGCCAGGGATCGTCGATGATCACCGAGAACGTGTTCGAGGCCCGGTTCATGTTCGTCAATGAGCTCGCCAGGCTGGGCGCCGACGTGCAGGTCGACGGCCACCACGTCGTGGTGCGGGGCCGCGAGCGGCTGTCCAGCGCCCCGGTCGAAGCCCATGACATCCGTGCCGGAGCTGGGTTGATCCTTGCCGCACTGGTCGCTGATGGCGCAACCGTGGTCAGCGGTGGCCAGCACATCGTTCGCGGCTATCCCGACCTCGCCGGCCAGCTCCGCAGCCTAGGCGCCGAGGTCACCCTGCACTCCACTCCGATGCCACGCTAGGCACTCCACCCTGGACGTTATGCGCATAACGTCCCAGAATCGGGCCCGACTCTGGACGTTATGCGCATAACCACCCGGTTTGTGGCTCATTTCCGGACGTTATGCGCATAACGTCCCAGAAAGTCGACCGGTTCGGGCCGGGTGGGTGACCAGCGCCTGTGGACAGGCGCTGTAGCGCAGCGGTGTGTCGGGCCACTCTTCAGGTGTGGCCACTCCCCGGATCCCAGCTGTTCTACGTGAACGACCGTTTCGGGGTCGAGACGCTCTCGCCGAGGGACTCGTCAGCCGGCGACGGCTGCTGGGTCCGGAGTTTCGACGCGTTCTGCACGGTGTGTACGTGGTTGCCGGCGTCAGGATCGACCACGGCCTTCGCTGTCAAGCCGCCGCGCTGGTCCTTCCGCCGGAGTCCGTTCTCACCGGCCATTCGGCAGCATGGTGGTACGGGGTTTCGTTCGCGCGAGACGACGCCGTAGTCATGGTGGCTCGCCCTCCGGGTACTCGAGTGGACGGCCCACGCGGTATCAAGGTGCATCGGACACCCGTGCAGGTAGCAGACATCGCCGTCGTGGATGGGATGCGCGTGACATCGCCGGTTCGCGCCGCCTGGGATGTCTGCACTTTGACTGAAGCGGCCCCCGCTCTGGCCATCGTCGACGGACTGCTGCATCGGAGCGCGCTTTCGGACAACGAACTCGGGGTGCGACTAGCCTCTGGCGTGGGCGCATGGGGCGTTACCCGGGCTCGGGAAGTCTTCAATCTTGCCAACGGTCGAAGCGAGTCACCGTCTGAGACGCACGTACGCCTGACGATGCATCGGGCAGGCATCCCACCGCCCGTACTTCAGTTCGAGGTTTGGGTGGAAGGCACCTTCGTCGCTCGCGTTGACTTCGCGTGGCCGGAGCAAAGAGTCATCCTCGAGTACGACGGTGCTCATCATGCTGATCTGCTTCAGATGAGGCGCGACCGACGACGGCTCAACGACCTGGTCAACGCCGGTTGGGTCGTATTGCACGCCACGGCAAGTGATCTACGTGACCCCACGGGGCTTCTGCGGTCGTTGCGCACGGCGCTTGCCCGCCCCGCTGCCTAGCCCCGCACAGCCAACCACCGCGATTCATACCCGGTTTCCCGCACGTCCGGAGGGCAGGCCGTCAGGAGTCGGGGGGTGCGCTGTCCTCGTCGTGCTGGGCGAGGAAGCGCTCGACCTGGGCGCCGATGTCCTCCGCGGACAGCGTGGACAGCTCGGCGATGCCGGTGTCGCCGCCTTCGGTGGTCAACGCGTCGAACTGACGTTCCAGCGTCGAGACCACCCGGGCGATCTCCTCGTTGCCGGCCAACTGCTCGTCGGCCGCGGCGATCACCCGGGTTCCGGCCTCGATCAGATCACCCAGCGGTAGGGACAGGCCAGTCGAGGCGGCCGTGGCCTCCAACAAGGCGGCCGAAGCGGCTGGGTAGTCCGACTCGGCCAGGTAGTAGGGCACGTGCGCGGCGAAGCCGAACCCGTCAAGGCCGGCGTCGCCCAGCCGGATCTCCAGCAGCGCCCCGAGGCTCGCCGGTACCGCCACCTTGCCCCGCCACAAGTTGGCACCGGTGACCAGGCCGGGGCGAGTGGCGTGCGAGGTCACGGTGACCGGACGGGTGTGCGGCATCGCCATCGGGATACCCAACAGGCCGACGCTGCGCTGCACCTCGAAGCGCGTCACGAGATCGAGCATCGCCTCGGTGAACCGGTCCCAGAGGAAATCCGGCTCGGGGCCGGCCAACAGCAGGAAGCTGACCCCGTCGGAATCGGTCATCCGGTAGAGCACCAATTCGGGCGGAACGTAGTCCTCGTAGTGATCCTCGTTGAACGTCAGTCGCGGCCGACGGCTTCGGTAGTCGATGAGTACGTCGTGATCGAAGCGGACCACCACCTCGTGCTCAAGACTGTCCAGGAGTTGGCTCACCGCCAGGTTCACCGCCGAACCAGCGTCAATGAAGCCGGGGATGGCCTGGACCAGGGTCGCCGCGGTCAGCATGTCCGCGCCCGGCTCGAGGCGATAGAGGTCGCCCGGCTCGATGGTCACGACACCTTGCCCGGGGCGCTGCCCGTCGTGCCGATCACCTTCATGGGTGGTAACGCTTTCATGCGTCGCTGATCTGACCGAACCCGAGGGCCAGTGACCGGGCCGTGGGGACATCGTCGACGAAGACCAGGACGTCGACGTGGGTGGAATCGCGGGCAGAAATGGTGGACCGGATGCCCGCGTCTGATAGGACCGCACGCAGCGCCATGGCGGACTCCCGAGTTCCCGTTGTCGCCACCGAGCGCAGCAGTCCCTGGGCAGGTGTGGACCGGTTACCTCTACGAACGGGTGCAAAAGCCCACCGGATGAACAGAATCAGCAGGACCAAGACGACGACCGCAGCGACGGGGCCGACCGCATAGTGCAGGCTGCCCGCATCGACCGGCATCCGACCAGCCTCCTCGTCTCACCCGTGCACGCAGGTGTCTGTGCCACGTGCCGCTCCAGTCTGCCACTGCGCGTGAGAACCCTGCGCTGCACTGTGGTTACCGCCACTGGCCCAACCGGCATCCACACCCGGACAGCGCACTTAGACTTCGGCCATGCCGTACCCGTCCAGCGCCGGAGAGCGGGACCGGCCGTGGGTGATGCGGACCTACGCAGGGCATTCCTCGGCCAAGGAATCCAACGCGCTGTACCGTCGCAACCTCGCCAAGGGGCAGACCGGGCTCTCGGTGGCCTTCGATCTGCCCACGCAAACCGGGTACGACGCGGACAGCGAACTGGCCGTCGGCGAGGTGGGCAAGGTCGGTGTCCCAGTCGCGCATCTCGGGGACATGCGGGCGCTGTTCGAAGGCATTCCGCTGGCCACCATGAACACGTCCATGACGATCAACGCCACCGCGATGTGGCTACTCGCCCTCTACGAAGTGGTCGCCGAAGAGCAGGCCCAAGCTGAGGAAACAGACCCCGCCGAGGCCGTCAGAGCACTGACCGGCACGACGCAGAACGACATCATCAAGGAATACCTGTCGCGCGGGACCTACATTTTCCCGCCGGCGCCTTCGCTGCGGCTGATCACCGACATGGTCGCCTACACAGTCACCAAGATGCCGAAGTGGAACCCCACCAACATCTGCAGCTATCACCTCCAAGAGGCCGGAGCCACGCCGGTTCAGGAGATCGCGTATGCGATGTCTACGGCCATCGCGGTGCTCGATGCGGTGAGGGACTCCGGTCAGGTCCCACCGGATCGCTTCGGTGACGTGGTCGCCCGGATCTCCTTCTTCGTCAACGCCGGGGTGCGCTTCGTCGAGGAGATGTGCAAGATGCGCGCCTTCACTCAACTCTGGGACGAACTCACCCTCGAGCGCTACGGCGTACAAGAGGCTGCGCAACGGCGCTTCCGGTACGGCGTGCAGGTGAACTCGCTGGGACTGACCGAGGCGCAGCCGGAGAACAATGTCCAGCGGATCGTGCTCGAGTTGCTCGCGGTCACCCTGTCCCGCGATTCCCGGGCCCGGGCGGTGCAACTGCCGACCTGGAACGAGGCGCTCGGACTGCCCCGGCCGTGGGATCAGCAGTGGGCGCTGCGGATGCAACAGGTCCTGGCATTCGAGACCGATCTGCTCGACTACGAGGATCTGTTCACCGGCTCCGTCGTGGTCGAGCAGAAGGTCACCGATCTCGTCGCTGGTGCCCGTGCCGAGATCGCGCGCGTCGAGGAGATGGGCGGCGCGGTGGCCGCGGTCGAGTCCGGCTACATGAAGAGCGAGATGGTCAGCGCGCTGGCCCAGCGCCGCGCCCGGATCGAGAGCGGCGACGACGTCGTGGTCGGCGTCAACCGGTTCGAGACCACCGAGGACAACCCGCTACTTGCCGATCTCGATGCCGCGATCATGTCCGTGGATCCGGCGGTCGAGCGGGCCGCCCAGGATTCGCTGGTCAGGTGGCGGGCGCAGCGCGACGCCGAGGAGGTCGCGCAATCGCTGGAAGCGCTGCGCGAGGCCGCGAATGGTGCGGACAACCTGATGGTCGCCACGGTTTACTGCGCACGGGCCGGGGTGACCACGGGGGAGTGGGCGGGCCTGCTGCGCGAGGTCTTCGGTGAGTACCGCGCCCCCACCGGAGTGTCCTCAGCCCCCAGCGGCGCCGCCCCCAGCGAGGCGATGACTGCGGTACGGGAGCGAGTCCGCGACACCGGCGAGCAGATCGGGTCCAGGTTGCGGATGCTGGTCGGCAAGCCAGGACTGGACGGGCACTCTAACGGTGCCGAGCAGATCGCCGTTCGCGCGCGGGATGCAGGCTTCGAGGTGATCTATCAGGGGATCCGGTTGACGCCGGCTCAGATCATCGCCACTGCAGTCGAGGAGGACGTGCATGTCGTGGGGCTCTCGGTCCTGTCCGGCTCGCACCTGCAAGTCGTGCCGGCGGTGGTCGACGGACTGCATGCCGAGGGGCTCGACAACGTGCCGGTCGTGGTCGGCGGCATCGTGCCCGATGCCGATGCGCGACGGCTGCTGAAGCTGGGGGTCGCACAAGTCTTCACGCCCAAGGACTTCGGGATCAACGACATCATGGACGAGATCGTCACCGTGATCCGCAAGGCACACTCCCTCGACTGAGCGAGCCTCTACGGGTCGTTCAGCCTCAGCCGCCGAGGGCTTTGCGGACTGCCACCTCGGCCACGGCGTAACACCGACCCTCGTTCACGCCGGCGGGTTCCGCCGCGGTCATGGCGATCTCGATCAGGTCGGAGCCGACGCGCACGAGAACCACGATCGCGTCCATTGCCACCGGCAAGGTCGCGTCGGACACTGTGTTCAGTGGCTCGCGGTAGAAGAATGCGTACTCGTCACCGATCCCATAGCGCAGCCCACTGGTGGTTACCCGTATCCCGAATTCGGGAATGTCGGAACATTGCGACGCCTGGAAGACCAGAGTACGCAAGGCTCCTGAGGCGGCATTCGCATCCGGATGCATCCAGACTAGCTCGGTGACCTCGCCCCCCTGGACGCTGAAGACGGTCGACGGAGCGTCGGTGGCCGCCGACGTCGAGCCCGGTTGACCCGTAGGGGTGCCGCAGAGTACGGGGATCGCCGAACGAGCACTCAGCACGCTGAACTGGCGGGTGACCACCTCGCCGAGAGCGGCGAGGTCGTCGGGTGTCAACATCGGAATCGGCGGGCGGCCGTACGTCTGATCGAAGGGCGAGCCGGCAAGAGGGGTGAACGATTCCCAGGCCGTAGAGTAGCCGTAGATTCCACTGAGGACCCGCGGATTGCTATGGCCCACAACGTATCCGGCGGCCGACCCGACAAGCAGTCCGACCACGAGCAGGGCTGCGGCCACCGCGGGGCGACGCAGCAGCTGGTCGACCCGTCGACGCCATCCCGATATCGGCGCCGACGTGGACTCGATCAGATCCTCGTCAGTCATCTCCCGCCTCCGAGGTGCAGAATGCCTCGGCAGTCACCGACCGCTCCTCACCCAGTCATCATCCTTGTTACCGCAACCTCGGCGATCCGCAGCGCACGGGTGAGCCCGTCGGGCACCTCGGTGACCCCCTCGGGGCTGAGGGTCAGCTCGATCAGCCGGCCGCCGACCCGGAGGAGAATCACGATGCTCGTCTTGATCTCACCGGATTCCGGGCCGGGCCGACTCAGGATGAAGACGGCGTATTCGTCACCGATCCCGGTCTGGATGCCCTCGGTCTGCAACGTGAGACCCCCTGCGTTCGGGCAACTCCGGGCCAACTCGACCGTGCCCCGCAAAGTGGATGCAGCCAATACGTCGAGGTGGGGACTGATTCGCTCGGTCAGAATTGCGCTTGGTAGCACGAAGGAGGCAGAGTTGAGCACGGTGAACTCACCGCGTGGTGTGGCCGGCACCCGGATGACCTCCGGGCCGCTGAGGACTCCGCACAGTCCGTCCAGTCCGGAGGTGACCCCCAGTCCGTAGCCACCGGGCAACACGGTCTCGCCCAGGGCCGACAGGTCATCGAGGGTTAAGAACTCGGCGCCGACGGACAGGACCACGAACTCCTCTTCCAGCGGCGAGCCTTCGGGGACGATCGGGATGTACCCGGCCTCCGACGTACCCCCGTCCTGCATCTCTGTCGAGTCGGTGCGCTCGTTCGGCGTGGTCTGGTTGCCGACCAGGAAGCCGGCCACCAGCCCCAGAGCCAGGACCGCTGCCGCGACGGCGGCCAAGACGTGTCGACCCACCGTGGCCGGGACCAGGATCTCCAGCCGACGCCTCAGCTCGCTCGTCCGCGGGGAGGGGGGCTCGGACTCGATCAGGTCCTCTTCCTTCGCCGGGCCAGCGTCCCTAGCACCGCTCGGCTCGATCGCCCCTCCCTGCTCGCTCACCCAGCAAGCATCCTCGCTACCGCAACCTCGGCGATCCGCAGTGCGCGGGCCAGACCGTCGGTTACCTCGGGGCCGCCCGCAGAAGTGAGGGTGAGTTCGAGCAGCTGACCGCCGACTCGGACGAGAATCGTGATGCTCGTGTTGATCTCGCCGGTGCTCGGATCGACTCGATCCACGCTGAAGACGGCGTACTCGTCACCGATCCCGGTCTGGATCCCGGTGGTGCGCGCAGTGACGTCTCCGCCAGCTGAGCAATCCTGGGCGAGTTGGACCGTCCCGCGCAGTGTGGAGGTTGCCAACACATCCAGGTCCGGACCGATGCGCTGGGTCAAGGTTGCGCCAGCCAGCACATAGGACGCAGAACCGAAGACGGTGTATTCGACCCCGGGTTGCGGCGGTATCGGGAAAAAGTCTGGCCTGCTGATGCTGCCGCACAGTCCGTCCAGTCCCGACGGGTCTGGCAATCCATAGCTGCCATACATGGCCAGCTCACCCGCAGTCGAAAGATCCTGGTAGGTCAGAAGTCCTGCAGCGAAGGCAACGGCGACGACGCCTTCAAGCGCTGAGTCGTCGGGGACGACGGTGATGTACCCGCGTTCCGGCCCGCCCCCCGACTGAAGCGCCAGCGTGCCGGTCGGCTCGGTTCCGGAGAGCGTGCCGACGAGAAAGCCGGCCACCAGCCCGAGTACGAGGACTGCAGCTGCGACGGTCAGCAAGACCTTTCGGCCCACTGTGGCCGGTACCAGCATCTCCAGCCGACGCCTCAGCTCGCTCGTCCGCGGGGATGCGGGCTCGGAATCGATCAGGTCCTCGTGCGGGGCCTGCGCCTGCATCATTTGAGGGTCAGTATGCGGCCGACCGACGCTTCGGCCAGCGCGCGGCTACGGCGGTCCGCGTCGGCGACGACCGGTCCGTCTGGCGTGAGGACGACTTCGACGAGCACATTCGAGATCCGGGTCACCGTGATCTCGGTTGTTTTCGAACTCGCGTCATCCTCGTCCACCAACTGCAGGTCGAAGAAGGCGACCTCGGAACCCAGGCTCGCATCGTTTCCGGTGAACAGGATCGAGGCGAATTCGTTGATCGCCGGGCATTCCGGGCTGTCCTGGACCAGCCGGGCAAGGGCGTCGGCTGCCTGCTGGTCCGAGTCGTATGCGATGACAGCCTGATCCAGCCGCGCGTCGGTGAGCTCCCAGGCGGCCGAGTAGACCGCGGCCGGCACGGAGTACTGCTCGTAGGAGGACTCCGCGTCACACAAGGCAGGGAGCACCAAGGACGCGCCGTAGGGCAGTGCCCCGGGGCCGGTCTCGCCGACGGCCTGGATGTCATCCCAGGTGAGCAGTGAGCTCTCAGCGACAGCGAACGCCCCGACCGCGGCATCCTCGGCGGGCGCCTGATCCGCGGACGGACCCTGTCCCTCGTCCGGGGCCTGCTCGCCGGGTTGGTTGTCCGCCGCCGGATCCGAACCGCCCTCGCCGTCGGAATCACTCAGCGCCTGTCCGCTCGCTGCGCTCGTCGTGTCGTCCGAGGGCAGCTTGGGCAGCACGACGATCCCGGCCAGAGCAACTGCCGCCACGGTGGCGGCACTGGCCGCCACGACCCGATTACGGGTACGGCGGGTGCGCCGTACCCGGACGTCGTGCAGGCCGGCGGCATCCGTGCGTTCGACGGCGTTCCGGAGTGCGGCGAAGCTCTCGCGCAACTGATCAGGCATCGTCGGCTCCTTCCTCGTCAGTCGTGATCCTCAGCTGAGCCGCCAAGGCAGTTCGCCCACGAGACAGCCGGGCCTTGACCGTGCCAGGGGGAACACCGAGTTGGCTGGCGATCGTCTCGATGGACAGATCGGCCAGATAGAACAGCACGAGTGCCTCTCGTTGATTGTGCGGCAGGTGTTTGAGGCCGGCGATCAGCGCGACATGGTCCTCGCTCGGTCCGGGGGTGGTCTGTAGCCGTTGGGTACGGCCGAAGGCTAGTGCCGTACGAGCTCGGCGCCACCGGCTGATCGCAACCCGGTGCGAGACCGTACGAACCCACGCGACCGGATCGGCGTGTCCGGAGACCGTCGACCAGCGCGCGAGCGCACGGGCGAACCCTTCCTGTACGGCGTCCTGTGCCTCGGACCAATTTCCGGTCAGGGCATAGATCTGCGCTGTGAGGCTGCCCACGTGCTCGGCGTAGAAGGCGCTGAAGTCCTGGCCTGCGGTCTCGCGTGCCTCAGGTAGGGCGGCCAAGGTCCCCGCGCCGGTGGCACCAGGATCGTCCAGCGCGGGGCGTACGGGATCCCCGACGAATCTCACCTCCGTCAGAGTCACATAGAGTGGTACGTCCGGTGGGGCGTCGAGGTTGCATGATGCTCGCTCACCAGGCTGCGATAATGAGCAGGAGCGGATTTGCCGTCGGCTGATGGTGAATTGTTACCAGCGGGCATCGAGACGAGGGTCGGAATGGCTGAATATCAGAACATCTTGGTCGAGCGAGACGGCGACACGGTCACCGTGACCATGAACCGGCCGACTCGGCGCAACGCGCTGTCGCGTGCTCATCTGAGCGATCTGCTCTCCGCGTTCCGCGAGATCGGGGCCAGCGACGCGACCGGCGTCATCCTCGCCGCCAACGGTCCGGTCTTCTCTGCCGGCCACGACTTCGCTGACGTCTACGACCATGACCAGACCGACGTTCGCAGCCTGCTGCAGTTGTGCACCGAGCTGATGCAGACCATCCAGGCCATCCCGCAGGTGGTGATCGCCCGGGTGCACGCGCTGGCCACTGCTGCAGGAGCCCAGTTGGTGGCGTCTTGCGACCTCGCGATCGCCGCGGACAACGCCGGACTCGCCGCCCCCGGTGGCAAGGGCGGCTGGTTCTGCCATACCCCGATGGTGGCGATCGCCCGCAACGTCGGTCGCAAGCGGGCCATGGAGATCGCGCTGACCGGCGACGTGATCGACGCGGTCACTGCCGCCGAGTGGGGCCTGTTCAACGCGGCCGTACCCGAATCGGACCTCGAGAAGGCAACCCAGGACCTCCTCGACCGAGCGACCCGGGGTAGTCGAGCGTCCAAGGGACTCGGCAAGCAGGCGCTCTACGCCCAGCTGGATCGCCCGGAGCGAGACGCCTACACCTACGCCGTCGAGGTCATGGCCGCGGCCAGCCAGACCCCAGGTGCTCGGGAGGGCATGGCTTCGTTCTTGGAGAAGCGCCACCCGGTCTGGTCCGACTGAGCGACTGAGCCCTGCACTGGCTCCGGACTAGGCCGTGATCCCCGCGAGGATCTCGGCGACCTTCTCCGGCTGGAACAGGAACCGCGAGTGCGAGCTGTTCAGCCTGAGCACGCTGGTGGCCGCCTGGGACCTCGCCTCCTGGGCCCGGCGGCGGTAGGGCGCGGTCCTCGTCGCAGATCACGTAAGTACTCGGCACGTTCTTCCATGCCGCTCGGGTCTGGGGCGCAGCGAACGAGCTGAGGGTCTGAGTCGTCAGCCGTGGCAACGCAGCGTCGATCAGGTCCTGTGGGACGCCACCGTAGAAGACCGTCTCTGGAGTTAGTGCGCGAGGGACGCCGGTTGGCTCGTCGACCGAATCCATTGCGTAATCTCATGATTCAGAGAATCCAGTAAGGAACTCCGACCGGAAGCAGAAAGGCGCAGACGAGACCAGAGGTGCGACCGTCTCGGTCGTTGCGGCCTCGGAGATCACGATCCCGCCATAAGTGACCTACCAAGATGGCCGGCCCATCGAGTTCGGCGAGAGCCGCACACACGACTGCAGCGTCGGCGGCCAGGTCACCCTCGCCACCGGCACTGTGTAGTGCGACAGCGGTGACGCTCAGGCGGCTTCGAGCTGGGGGATCAGCGGCGCCCAGGCCCAGTCGCCATGCCAGGTGCCATGCCCGAGCACGACGCAAACCGTCCTCGGCGGCCAGGTAGCTCATGTCCGCGATGGCATCGGCCACCCGGCCAGCTGATCACAGCTACTGCTCTGCGACCTGTTCGGCATCATCTACGCAGCACTCACGCTGTCCGCGTTCCGAAAGGTCGACCCTAATGACCTGCCCGGCTTGCTTCATCGGCAGGGCGCCCACCGCTCGCGGTGGAGGCGTTACTGCTCGGCGGGGGCGAGGGCCCGGGTCTCGCGGTGACCTTGGCGGTCGTGGCGCTGCCGGGGGCGGCGTTGCTCCCTCGACTGGACGCCTTTGCCAGCCCTGGGAACGAGACGTTGTTGGCCGGGTCGCTGATCGTGGCCGTCGTCATGTCCTGGTTCGTCGTCGTCGTGAGCTACGCCGTGCACTATGCCCGCACGAACGCCGAGCATCCCGGCCTGCGACTCCCCGACGAGGGGCCGCACGGGTTTACCGACTACTTCTACTTCTCGCTCACGGTGGCGACCACATTCGGCACCACCGACGTGATGGTGACGACGACTCGCATGCGCCGTACTGTCGCCGGACAGTCCGTGCTGACGTTTCTGTTCACCACGATCATCAGCGTCCTGCTGGTCACGGCCCTGTCGCGCTGAGTCCGCGCCATCGCCTAGCCTCGGGTCCCGTGCGCCTGGTCGTTGCTCGCTGCACGGTTGACTATCTCGGTCGGCTGACCGCTCATCTGCCCGCGGCACTGCGGCTGCTCCTCGTGAAGGCCGACGGCTCGGTGTCAATCCATGCCGACGACCGGGCGTACAAGCCGTTGAACTGGATGAGCCCGCCGTGCACCCTGCGTGAGTCGACTGACCAGGACGGTCTGCTGTGGACCGTCAACAACAAAGTCGGCGAGCAACTGCAGATCCGCATCCATTCGATCGAGCACGATTCCTCCCACCACCTCGGTGTGGACCCCGGCCTGATCAAGGACGGCGTCGAGGCACACCTCCAGGAGCTGTTGGCCGAGCATGTGCACACCTTCGGCGCCGGATGGTCGCTCGTACGGCGGGAGTACCCCACGCCGATCGGGCCGGTCGATCTGCTCTGCCGGGATGCGGACGGCGCAACCGTGGCGATCGAGGTCAAGCGTCGCGGCGAGATCGACGGAGTCGAGCAGTTGACCCGTTACCTCAGCCTGCTGAATCGAGATCCACTTCTGGCCCCGGTGCGCGGCGTCCTGGTTGCGCAGGAGGTGACTCCGCAGGCTCGGGTGCTGGCCACCGATCGCGGAATCGGCTGGCAGGTCGTCGACTACCAGCTCTTACGCGGCGCCGAGGACACCTCGCTCCGGCTCTTCTGACCACACGCGGCAGGTTCTGGATCAGATGTGGTCCGGCCGTAGCATCCGATGGATGAAGGCTGATCCGAGCGATCGGGCGAGGTTCGACTCGCTGAATCCGGCCAGCGGAGTAGTAGTCGACTCGTTCGCTGTGCACACTGAGGCCCAGGTCCAGGCTGTCGTGGCCGCGGCCAAGCCTGGGGCGTTGTGGTGGAACGGCCTCGGCTTCGACGGTCGGGAGAGCCGGCTGCGGGACTGGGCCCGAATCCTCGCTCTCGAAATCGATGAGCTGGCCGCGCTGATCCACCGGGAGAATGGCAAGCCGCTGACCGACGCCCGGCTCGAGGTGGTGGGGGTCATCGAGCACCTGCACTGGGCAGCCACCCACGCAGCCGGCGTCCTCGGGCGCCGTACGGTCGGCCGATCGTGGTTGTTCCCCAACCACAAGCCGTCGGTGGGCTACCGCCCGTACGGCGTGGTCGGCGTGATCGGACCGTGGAACTACCCGGCCTTCACGCCGATGGGCTCGATCGCGTACGCACTGGCCGCCGGTAACGCAGTCGTCTTCAAGCCCAGCGAGTACACCCCTGCCGTCGGCAGTTGGCTCGTCGACTCGTTCCGGCGAGCCGTGCCCGAACAGCCTGTCCTGCAACTGGTTACCGGGTTCGGCGAAACCGGCGCGGCCTTGTGCACCGCCGGCGTGGGCAAGCTCGCCTTCACCGGCTCGACGGCGACTGCCAAGTCGGTGATGGCGGCCTGCGCGCAGACCCTGACCCCGGTGCTGCTGGAGTGCGGGAGCAAGGACGCCCTGATCGTTGCCGAGGACGCGGACCTGGATGCCGCAGCGCAGGCCGCGGTCTGGGGAGCGCTGTCCAACGCGGGCCAGACCTGCGTGGGAGTGGAGCGGGTCTACGCCGTCGATGCCATCTACGACGACTTCGTATCCCGTCTGAGCGCCGAGGCGCGAAAGCCTCGCCCGGGTAGCGACCCGGCCGCTGATTACGGGCCGATCACCATGCCCGACCAGGTGGGGATCATCCGGGGCCACATCGAGGACGCGCTCGATCACGGCGCCACCGCGATCGTCGGCGGTCGCGACTCCGTTAGGCCGCCCTTCGTCGATCCGACGATCTTGGTCGACACGCCCGAAGATCGTCCGGCAGCGACCGAGGAGACCTTCGGGCCCACGCTGACCGTCGGCCGGGTACGAGACGTCGACGAAGCCATCAAACGTGCCAACGGCACGGCCTTCGGCCTGTCCAGCGCGGTCTTCTCGCGGGCGCGTGGAATGGAGATCGCCGGTCGGCTCCGGGCCGGGATGACCAGCATCAACTCGGTGATCACCTTTGCGGTCATCCCGGCGCTGCCCTTCGGGGGTGTCGGCGCCTCCGGGTTCGGTCGAATTCATGGGGCAGACGGGCTTCGGGAGTTCTCCTGGCCGCATGCGATCGTGGCTCAGCAGGCACCTGGTCCGTTGATCTTGCAGTCCTTCCGGCGAAACCCCCTGCTCACCAGAGCGCTGCTGTTGGCCGTCCGACTGCGCTATGGGCGGCGGCACCCCGTGGACTCAAGGGGTCCTTGTGACAATAGGTTTGGCACAAGGGGTCCTTGACTCCAGATGATCGGCAGTAGTGGCAGCAGTCGTCGACGAAGCAGGGAGCCTCAGGTGGCACGCGAACTGGCCAAGGTCGGTGTCGTCGGACTCGGGACGATGGGTGCGGGCATCGTCGAGGTATTCGCCCGCTCCGGCTTGGACGTCATCGGCGTCGAGGTCGACGAGGCGGCCCTGCGCCGCGGCCGGGCGCATGTCGAGGGTTCGACGGCGCGCGCGGTCGAGCGCGGCAAGCTCGACGAGGCAGGGCGCGATGACCTGCTCGGCCGGATCACCTTCAGCACCGAGCTCGAGGACTTGGCCGAAGCCGAACTGGTCGTCGAGGCAGTTCCGGAGCATCTGGACCTCAAGGCCGAGGTCTTCTCTAAGCTGGACGCGATCTGCCCACCGGACACCATCCTGGCCACGAACACGTCGTCCTTGTCGGTCACCGAGATCTCGGTCGCGACCGGTCGGCCCAGCAAGGTCATCGGCCTGCACTTCTTCAACCCGGCGCCGGTCATGAAACTGGTCGAGGTGATCCGCACGGTCGTCACGGATCCGGCCGTCATCGAGGACGTCGAGGCGCTGGCCGCCCGGCTCGGGAAGACGGATGTGACGATCGGCGACAAGGCCGGTTTCATCGCCAACGCCTTGCTGTTCGGGTACCTCAACCACGCCGTGTCGATGTATGAAACTCAGTATGCCACAAGGGAAGACATCGACTCAGCGATGCGGCTCGGCTGCGGTCTGCCGATGGGCCCGCTGGCATTGATGGATCTGATCGGCATCGACACCGCCTACGAGATCCTCGACACGATGTACAAGCAGTCCCGCGACCGGCTGCACGCGCCGGTCCCGTTGATCAAGCAGATGATGACCGCGGGACTGCTCGGTCGGAAGTCAGGCCGTGGCTTCTACACCTACGCCGAGCGGGACAGCCCCCAGGTCGTCGATGACGCCCAGACCCCGCTCGCGTCACCCGCGCCTGCGCAGACCCGCACGGTGCAGCGGGTCGGCGTGGTGGGTTCAGGCACGATGGCCACCGGCATCGTCGAGGTGCTCGCCAAGGCCGGGTACGACGTGACCTTCGTCGCCCGGAGCACGGCCAAGGTCGACCGGGTCAACGCTGCCCTGACCAAATCGATGGACAAATCGGTCGGCCGCGGCCGCCTCGAGCAGGACGACCGGGACGCCGCCATCGCCAGGATCACCGGGTCGACCGACCTCGACGCGCTGGCCACTGCCGACCTGATCGTGGAGGCGGTGGTCGAGGACCTGAGCGTCAAGCAGGTGCTCTTCGCCAACCTCGGTGAGATCGCCAAGCCAGGTGCGATCCTCGCGACCACGACCTCGAGCCTTCCGGTGGTCGAGTGTGCAAGGGCCAGCGAGCGCCCAGAAGATGTCGTCGGACTGCACTTCTTCAATCCGGCGACGGTCATGAAGCTGGTCGAGATCGTGCCGACGATCTCCACGGCGCCCGACATCGTGCCGACGGTGCAGGAGGTATGCGTCAAGCTGGACAGACATCCGGTCACTTGCGCCGATCGGGCCGGGTTCATCGTGAACGCGCTGCTCTTCCCCTACCTCAACGATGCGGTGAAGATGCTCCAGGCCCATTACGCCACCTCGGAGGACATCGACTCGGCGATGAAGGTCGGCTGCGGTTACCCGATGGGTCCCTTCGAGTTGCTCGATGTGGTCGGCCTGGACGTATCCCTGGCGATCCAGCGGACCCTCTACCTCGAGTTCCGGGAGCCTGGCTTCGCCCCGGCTACGTTGCTGGAGCACCTGGTCACGGCCGGATACCTGGGCCGCAAGACCGGCAAGGGCTTTCGCGACTACACGCACTGATGCCGCGCCGATCCCGACCCCGCCAACCGCGCGCCGGCGTGGCCGCAGCGGCCGGACCGCCCCCCAGCGACCTGACCGAGAGCGCTCAGGACGGGGACTGGATCGTTCGAGCGATCACCGGTGCGGCGAGCACCCGGACCTATCGCTGCCCGGGATGTGATCACGAGATCCGACCCGCCACACCGCATCTGGTGGTCTGGTCGGCCGAGGACGAGGGCGCCGGCGATCGGCGGCATTGGCACCCGACATGCTGGCGCTCGCGCGGACGGCGCAACCCGGGGCGGAATCGATGGTGACCCAGCAACCGATCCAGATCCGGGGTACGACGGTCCTGCCCTCGAGGCGTGTACCGCTGGTTCTCTCGACCGCCGACGGACATGAGCTGGTCGCCGAACTCGCTCTCCCGGCACAGCGGGCGGCGGTGGCCACCATGATCTGTGTCCACCCGCTGCCCACCCAAGGTGGGATGATGGACAGCCACCTCTTTCGCAAGGCCGTCAACCGGCTGCCGGCACTGGCTGAGCTGGCTGTGCTCCGGTTCAACACCAGAGGGACCGAGAGCGAGCACGGGCGTTCGAGCGGGACGTTCTCCGAAGCGATCGAGGAGCGCTTCGACGTGGCGGCGGCGATCGAATACGCCGAGTTCTCCGAGCTGGCCGACCCCTGGCTGGTCGGCTGGTCGTTCGGTACCGACCTGACACTCAAGTACGGCTGCGATCCCGGGATCCGCGGGGCGATCCTGATCTCGCCTCCGCTGCGTTACTCCACGACCGCGGACCTCATCCCCTGGGCGGAATCGGGCAAGCCGGTGATCGCCCTCGTTCCGGAGTTCGACGACTACCTCAGGCCCGAGGCGGCCGCAGAGCGGTTCGCGGTGATCCCGCAAGCCGAGGTCGTGGCCGTAGCTGGGGCCAAACATCTGTTCGTCGGCTACACCGAGCGAGTACTCGACGAGATCGTCGCACGGCTGAATCCGGCTGCGTACCCGTTGCCTGCGTCGTACTCGCCGACTCAGCCCTGACGGGGCAGTGGGATGGCCCGCGTGGGCGCGTTCCTTCCAGGGGAGGGTTGAGTGGGGGTGTTGACTGGCCAGCTCGGTGTTGCGGACGAGGTCGGCGGGGGAAGTGGCGTTTTCTGGGCATCGGTCGGTTCGTCGACTGCCGCTTGGGTCTGATCGGTGCCGGTCTGCACACCCGGGGCCGCAGCAGCGCCGTCGCGAGCAGCGGGCGCCGGTGATGGTGCCGGAGTCTTTGTGCCGGCGTCGGTCTCCGAGGTCGACCTCGCGTTCGGCACAGAGGGGGTCGGTCCTGAGGAGGTGGGCGCTGCAGTTGTCGGTCCGGCGGCGGCCGGCTTGGCGGGTGCCGGACTCGGCTCGATGTCCGTGGCCTTGTCGATGGCGGGGAGGCTGCCCAGTAGTTCGCGCACCTGACTCAGCCGGGTGTGCAGTTCGCCGCGCTGGGCGTCGAGGTTCCTGACCCTTTCCTCCGCAGCGGCAATCATGTCGTCGGACTTGCGCTGCGCCTGCTCGATGCGGTTGTGCGCATCTCGGCGGGAGGACTGGTCCCGCTCCTGCTCGACGCGGGCCGCCTCGGCGCGACGTGCCTTCTGCGCGAGCTGGAAGTCCTCCTCGATCTTGGCCACCCGAGCCCGGCTCCGCTGCTCGGCCTGCTCGGCGGCTGCACGGGCGCGTTCCTTCAGCGCGTCGGCTTCGGCCTGTGCGTCACTGATCGTCTTGGCGGCGCTGTCCTTGGCCTCCTGCATCTGCCGGCCGGCCTGGGCCTGGGCGTCCTGCATCTGCTTGCGGGCCTCGTCCTGCGCCTCGCTGCGCAGCCGGGCGGCTTCCTGGGCGCTCGATTGGAGCTCCGCCTGCGAGCGGGTGTGGCCCTCGGCCGCGATCCGCCTGATGTCGTTGGCCTCTTCCTCGGCCAACTTGAGCATGTGCGAGATCCGGGCACCCATGGACTCGAAGTTGGGAGCGGCGGCTGATTCGGCCTTCTGCCGGAGGGACTCGACCTCGGCCTGCACGTTCGACAGGTGACTTGCCAGTTCGGCGGCACGTGCCGCGGAGGCGTCCTTGTCGGCCAGCGCGACCCTTAGTTCCCCGTCCAGGCGATCGACCACGTCGTGCACCTGTGAGCGGTCGTAACCGCGGATCACGACGTCGAAGCTGTGCGCGGCACCGTCGAGCGGAAAGATGTCTGGTGAGTTTTCGCGATCCATGGCTCTCATGCTGTCATGCGGATCAGCGACACGCGTCAGGTGTTGCGGAACCGATGCAGCCTGTCGCCGAGACGTTCGCGGAGTTCGTGATCACGTACGCCCAGCCCGTCCTGCGGTGCGAGACAACGGACCCCGACCTTTCCCTGATGCAGGTTGCGGTGTACGTCGTAAGCCGCCTGACCCACGTCCTCGAGGGCGTAGACGTCGGACAGGGTCGGATGGATGTCCCCCCGGGCGACGAGGCGATTGGCCTCCCACGCCTCCCGGTAGTTGGCGAAGTGCGAGCCGATGATCCGCTTCAGGTTCATCCACAGATAGCGGTTGTCATAGGTGTGCAGAAAGCCGCTGGTCGAGGCGCAGGTGACGATCGTGCCGCCCCGTCGGGTGACATAGACCGACGCACCGAAGGTCTCCCGGCCGGGATGTTCGAAAACGATGTCAGGATCCTCGCCGCCGGTCAGCTCGCGGATCTTGGCGCCCAAACGCTGCCATTCCGTGGGGTCCTGGGTGTACTCGTCCTTCCAGAACTGGTAGCCCTCGGCACTGCGGTCGATGACCAGTTCGGCGCCCATCCGGCGGACGATCTCGGCCTTGTCCGGGCTGCCCACCACGCACACCGGGATGCCACCGCCGTTCAGCACGAACTGAGTCGCGTACGAGCCGAGCCCACCGGAGGCGCCCCAGATGAGTACGACGTCGCCCTGCTTCATCCCGGCGCCGTGCTTGCCGACCAGCTGACGGTAGGCCGTCGAATTGACCAGGCCGGGGCAGGCGGCCTCCTCCCAGGTCAGGTGCTTGGCCTTGGGCATCAGTTGGTTGGACTTGACCAGGGCAAGATCGGCCAGTCCGCCGAAGTTGGTCTCGAACCCCCAGATCCGCTGTTGGGGGTCCAGCATCGTGTCGTCATGGCCGGCCGAGTCCTCGAGTTCGACCGACAGGCAGTGTGCGACCACCTCGTCGCCGGGCTTCCAGTTGTTCACGCCCACCCCGACCCGCAGGACGACGCCGGCAAGGTCGGAGCCGACCACGTGGTAGGGCAGATCGTGCCGCTTGGTGAGTGAGGACAGCTTGCCGTAGCGCTTGAGGAACCCGAATGTCGAGACCGGCTCGAAGATCGACGTCCAGACGGTGTTGTAGTTCACCGCGCTGGCCAGCACGGCGACCAGTGCCTCACCCGGACCGAGTTCAGGAGTCGCAACGTCCTGGACGTGCAGCGAGCGCCGGGGATCTTTGTCCCGGGTGTCCATACCGGCGAACATCTCCTGGTCCTGCTCGCGCACGACAACAGCGCGGTAGGACTCCGGTACCGGCAGCTCTCTGATGTCGGTCAACGAATCGGCCAGGATCGCCTCGGTGATCTGTTGCACGGGGGAATCCTCACTGAGCGGGTTACCGGAGAGAAGGCAGGACCGTAGCAAGCCGCCCGGACTGTGCATCATTTGACAAATTGGATTGTCCAATAGCACCCTCGCGACGTGAGTGTGGCGATGCAGTTCGTGGACGACCCGCAGCGGTTGCTGGCTGCGTTGAGCCCGCTGCGCCGCCGGCTGCTGGCGGATCTGTCCGAACCCGGCTCGGCCACCGAGGCTGCTGCCCGCATGGGCCTGTCCCGTCAGAAGGCGAACTACCACCTGCGGGTCCTGGAACGGGCCGGCCTGGTCGAATTGGTGGAGCTCCGCCAACGCCGCGGTTGTACCGAACGCATTCTGCGTGCCACCGCGAACGTCTTCGTCGTGGACCCCTCGGTGATGGGAGGATCGTCCGATCCGCTGGCAGCCCGAGATGCCTACGCCGCCGAGCACCTGGTCGCCGTGGCCGGACAGACGGTCCGCGATGTCTCCCGGATGCACGGCGCGGCGGGACAGCAGGGAAAGCGGCTGCTGACCTTCACGATCGAGACCGAGGTGAGCTTCTCCCAGCCGGCAAAGGTCCACGAGTTCACAGATGCACTCGGCACTGCGGTCGCCGGGGTGGCACAACGCTTCACGATTGCCGGTGGGCGCCGCTATCGGGTGGTGATCGGCGGGCATCCCGCCGAGCGGCCGGGCGAAGCCGGCACCACCTTGGCCGGGGTCAATGCCGTCGAGGCGCCGTCCGAGACCGCACACGGTCAGTCATGAGTCGAGAGGAACCACCATCATCATGAGCGGGATCGCCAGTGACGAGTCGCCGGAGCAACCAGTCGTTATCGAGGTCACCGTCGGTGCACCGATCGAGACCGTCTGGGCCTACCTCCGCGAACCAGACCTCATCCGCAACTGGCACGGCTGGCTGGCCGACGGGCTCGACAGCGAGATCGACTACATCTACCGACAGCACGCCCGTGAGAGCGATACGCCGTACGTGCTGGAGACCGATCGCGGTCCGGAGGGCCCGTGGGTGGATGGCGGCGACCGGTTCGAACTGCACGAGTCCGACGGCGGTACGACCGTACGCATCACGCGCGGTGCCCGTGGTCCGGAGGAGATGTGGGATGCCTGGTACGACGACATCACCGAAGGCTGGACCTCGTTCCTGCAGCAGTTGCGCTTTGCGATCGAGATGCACCCAGAAGGAACGCGTCGCACGGTCTTTCTCAATGCAGACGGCGGCGGTCTGGACTCGGTGCGGAGCGCGCTGAGACTGCCCGGTGTCGCAGTGGGGGTGTCCTACAGCGCGGATGTCAACGGGCTCGCTCTGCGTGGACAGGGTTGGTTCCTGGCCGACCACCAGACGGGTGTCACCGTGGAGTCCCTCGGGCCTGGCCTGGTCGTCGCAGCCGACAAGCCAGATGGGAGTGGTGCCTCGAAGGGCGCGATGGTCATCGTGACCACCTACGGTCAGGACGACGCGGCCTTCGCCCGTACGGTCGGCCAATGGGAGGACTGGTGGCAGGCGCACTATCCCGGGGCCGTGGGCGCGCAGACCTGACCCTGCCTAGGCTCCGGGCGTGACCAGCTTCGACCTCGATACGGATGCCATCGAGTCCTACGCCCGGGACGGCGTGGTCTGCGTTCGCGATGTTCTCGATCCGGCGCAGATCGAGCTGGCAGTCAACGGAATCGACCGGGTTGTGGGTGAACCCAGCCCGCTGGCCCAAGTCGCCAGTGCCAGCGATGACCCAGGGCGGTTCTTCGAGGACTTCTGCCGCTGGACGGAGATCACGGAGATCTCCGAGCTCGCCCGACATTCCAGCGTCCCAGCGATCGCGGCTGCACTCATGACCGCTGCCCAGGTCCGGCTATACCACGATCACATACTGGTCAAAGAAGGCGGAACCAGGCAACGCACGCCGTGGCATCAGGATCAGCCGTATTACAACGTCGACGGCCGCGGTGTCAGCGCGTGGATCCCGGTGGACCCGGTTCCGGAGAGTGCCTGCCTCGAGGTTGTCGCCTGCTCCCATCTGGGTCCGTGGCTGATGCCGCGCACGTTCCTGGCCGGTGAGGCGAAGTGGTTTCCCGAGGGGGCGTTGGCCGAACTCCCCGACGTCGAGGCTGACCGCGATGCATTCGACGTACGGCGGTACGAGCTTGCTCCCGGGGACGCCATCTTCTTCGACTTCCTCGCCGTACACGGTGCTCCGGGGTTCCCGTTCGTCGGGCGCCGTCGCGTGCTGTCGTTGCGCTACCTGTCCGAGGGGGTTCGGCATGCGCCGCGACGTTGGCGAACGTCGCCGCCCTTCGACGGGTTGGACCGCGAACTGGGCGCGGGTCAGCCGATGGATCATCCGCTGTTCCCGGTCGTCTGGCCCTCGTCCTGACCGCGGCTCGAGGGCGCACCTCGGGCGACGTAGGTTGAAGGCATGCGCTTCGGATTGTTCATCCCGCAGGGCTGGCGGCTAGACCTCGCCGGCATCGAGCCCGCCCACCAGTGGTCGACCATGCACTCGTTGGCCGAGCACGCCGACACCGGGGACACCTGGGAGTCGCTCTGGGTCTATGACCATTTCCACACCGTGCCCAAACCGACCGACGAAGCCACCCATGAGGCGTGGACCCTGATGGCGGCGCTGGCAGCGAGTACGTCGCGGGTGCGGCTGGGCCAGATGTGCACGTGCATGGCCTACCGGAATCCGGCCTTCCTCGCGAAGGTTGCGGCGACCATCGACGTGATCAGTAGTGGACGGGTCGAGATGGGAATTGGCGCCGGATGGTATGAGAACGAGTGGCGGGCATACGGTTACGGCTTCCCGCGGGCCGGGATCCGGCTGGCGATGCTGGACGAGGGTGTCCAGATCATGCGTCAGCTCTGGGAGACCGGCACGGCCACCCTGGCCGGCGAGCACTACCAGGTCGACCGGGCGATCTGCCGACCGCTTCCGTTGCAGGACGGTGGGATCCCGCTCTGGATCGCCGGTGGCGGGGAAAAGAAGACGCTGCGGATCGCGGCACAGAACGCCGCCTACACCAACTTCGACGGAACACCCGAGGCGTTCGCGCACAAGTCCTCGGTGCTCGAGGGTCATTGCAAGGATGTCGGCCGGGACTTCTCGGAGATCACCCGCAGCGCCAACTACAACGTGGTCATCGGGGCCGATCGGGCGGAGGTCGACAAGCGGCTGCAGTGGTTCGGGGACCACTATCGCGGAATCGTCGGCGATCAACGCGCCGACAAGGCTGTCGCAGATGCGCGCTCCGGTCCGGCCGTCGGCACGCCCGAACAGGTCATCGAGGCGCTGAGCTCGGCCCAGGAGATGGGGATGACCTACGCGATCTGTTACTTCCCCGAGGCCGCCTATGACCGGAGCGGCATCGAGCTGTTCGAGCGCGAGGTCGTCCCGGCCCTGCGTGACCGGTCAGGGTGACCGGGAGCCGGAGAGCTTCCACCGCGGGCCCGACCCTTCGCGGGTGACTTGTTCGGCACGGGCGGCGACATTGCGCTGCATGCCGCCGAAGATGAACGCGTGGAAGGGCCAGACCGCCCACCAGTACGCCCGGCCGAGCAGGCCGCGAGGGGCGTAGATCGCCCGCTGACGGAACACCGTCCGACCCTGGTGGTCGGTTTCGATGCCCAGGTCGAGCCAGGCCCGGCCGGGGACCCGCATCTCGGCTCGGAGCCGGAGGAGTTCGCCGTCCACGATCTCCTCGACCCGCCACCAGTCGACGACGTCGCCGATCTGCAGGTCGTACGGGCTGCGTCGCCCGCGGCGAAGTCCGGGTCCGCCCGACAGCCGGTCGAGAACACCGCGGACCCGCCAGGCCAGCTTCCAGGAATACCACCCCGCTGTGCCGCCGATTCCTTCGATCACCGCCCACAGCGCGTCCGGCGGCGCATCGACGACGCTGTTCCGGTCGTCGACATAGAGGTCGCCGCGTGCCCAGTCCGGATCGGTCGGCATCGGATCGCTGGAGGCCCCGGCGACCGAGGCGTTGGACCAATGGGTGGTCACGTCGGCGTCCCTGATCCGGGCCAGCGCTCGCCGTACGGCGTCCTCGTATCCGAGCAGCCCCTCCGGCGGGTCGGGGACGTAGTCGGCGATGTCGTGCTCCCGCGCCACCACGGTGTTCTTCAGGCTCTCGACCAGCGGCTTGGCCAGGCTCCCCGGTACGGGGGTGATCAAGCCGACCCAGTGCGCCGACAGGGTCGGACTGAGGACGGGAACCCCGAAGATCCTTCGCCGAGGCAGGCCGGCCACCCGTGCGTAGCCCTGCATCATGTCTCGGTAAGTCACAACGTCCGCGCCACCGACGTCGAAGCTGCGGTTGACCTCGGCCGGCAGTCCGGCCACTCCGACGAGATAGTGCAGCACGTCCCGGATGGCGATCGGTTGGATCTGAACATCGACCCACTTCGGCGTGACCATCACCGGAAGTCGTTCGGTCAGGTGCCGGAGCATCTCGAAACTGGCGCTGCCGCTGCCCAGCACGACAGCCGCCTTGAGGACGGCCGTCGGGACCCCGCTGTCCAGCAAGATCTGGCCCACTTCCTCGCGGCTGCGCAGGTGCGGCGAGAGTTCCTCCCCCTCGGGGGTCATTCCGCCGAGGTAGACGATCCGCCGTACGCTCGCCGAACTCGCCGCTGCCGCGAAGTTCTCGGCCGCTCGGCGATCGGTCGCCTCGAAGTTCGCGCCCGAGGCGATGGCGTGCACGAGGTAGTAGGCAACATCGACCCCCTCGAGGGCCGCGCGAAGGCTGTCCCGGTCGAGAACATCGCCCTCGACGACCTCGACATCTTCGGCCCAGGGATAGTCACGCAAGCGGGTAGCCTTGCGCGCCATAGCCCGTACGGACCAGCCGGCCTCCAGCAGCGCGGGTACGAGCCGGCCGCCAACGTACCCGCTCGCCCCGGTGACCAGGGCGGTTCCGGTCACGAGAGCGTCCAGTCGATCGGCGCGGCGCCCTGCGACGCGAGCAGGTCGTTGACCTGGCTGAACGGGCGCGAGCCGAAGAAACCGCGATCGGCCGACATGGGACTCGGGTGGACGCTGGCCACCACCGGAACCGTGCCCAACCGAGGACGCAGCGTCTGGGCGTCCTTGCCCCAGAGGATCGCCACCAACGGCTGGTCCCGAGCCACGAGAACGTCGATGGCTGTGTCGGTCACCTTCTCCCAGCCCTTGCTCCGGTGCGCGCCGGGGTGGCCCGGCTGCACGGTCAGACATCTGTTGAGCAGCAGCACCCCGCGATCCGACCACGCGGACAGGTCTCCGTGTGCCGGCGGAGTAATCCCGAGATCGGACGAGAGCTCACGGTAGATGTTGTGCAGGCTGCGCGGGATCGGGCGTACCTCTCGCGCCACCGAGAACGACAGCCCGACCGCGTGCCCGGGGGTCGGGTACGGGTCTTGGCCCACGATCAACACCCGGACGTCGGCAAGTGGCCGTTCGAAGGCCCGCAGGATCCGGTCCCCGGCCGGTAGATAGGAGCGTCCGGCGGCGATCTCGGCGCGCAGAAAGGCACCCATCGCACTGACGACATCCGCCACTGGTTCGAGGCCGGCTGCCCACCCCGGGTCGATCAGCGCAGAAAGTGGACGCGTCACGGCCGGGGTCAGTTCTGCTCAGCTGAGGGCCATGCCGCGGATTCGACGAGTTCGACCAGCACCCCGCCGGCATCCTTCGGGTGGATGAAGTTCACCCGGGAGTCCGCCGTACCGCGCTTGGGGACCTCGTAGAGCAGTCGCAGGCCGCGCCCGCGCAATGTCGCGCACACCCGGTCGAGATCTGCCACCCGATAGGCGAGCTGCTGGATCCCCGGCCCGGACCGCTCCAGAAACTTCCCGATCGGCGAATCCGGCCGCAGCGGGGCGAGCAACTGAATGCAGGTGCCCGAGTCGCCGATTGTCAGCATCGCCTCACGGACTCCCTGCTCCTCGTTGACCTCCTCATGCACCGAGTGCAGGTCGAAGGTCTCGGCATAGAAGGCCAGGGCCGCATCGAGGTCGGGGACGGCGATGCCGACATGATCGAGATGGGTGAACACGATCCCGATTCTGCACGCCGTCCTGCCAACGAATCGCATCGGTAGACTGGGGTCTGCTCAGCCAAGGGCCGTGTCGTTGCCGGCCAACGCCCGCTGGAGAGGACTGGTCATGTCGGGTTCGGTCATCGTCGGAGGCGCGCGTACACCGATGGGTCGGCTGCTCGGCTCGCTCAAAGGGTTCTCGGGGGCAGACCTCGGAGGCATTGCGATCAAGGGCGCCCTCGAGCGCGCCGGGATATCCGGCGACCAGGTCCAGTACGTGATCATGGGCCAGGTCCTGCAGGCCGGTGCCGGGCAGATCACCGCCCGCCAGGCCGCGATCAAGGGCGGCATCCCGATGACGATTCCTGCGTTGACCGTCAACAAGGTCTGCCTGTCCGGTCTTGACGCGATCGCGCTCGCCGACCAGCTGATCCGGGCCGGAGAGTTCGACATCGTGGTGGCCGGCGGGATGGAATCCATGACGAATGCCCCGCACCTGCTACCGAAATCACGCGAGGGCACCAAGTTCGGAGACGTCGCGCTGGTGGACTCGATGGCCTTCGACGGACTGTTCTGTGCCTTCGACCAGGTCGCCATGGGAGCGTCCACCGAGTCCTACAACGATCGTTACCAACTGACCCGTGAAGAGCAGGATGCCTTCGCCGCAGGCAGCCACCAGAAGGCGGCACTCGCAGCCAAGAACGGACTCTACGACGACGAGGTGGTCCCGGTGCAGATCCCCCAGCGCAAGGGGGACCCGATCGAGTTCAGCACCGACGAGGGGATTCGGGCAGACACGACGGTCGACAGCCTGTCCAAGTTGCGCCCGGCCTTTTCCAACGAAGGATCGATCACGGCGGGCTCCGCCTCGCAGATCTCTGACGGCGCCTGTGCCGTCGTGGTGATGTCGGCGGCCAAGGCCACAGAACTCGGACTCACCCCGATCGCCGAGATCGGAGCGCACGGCGTCGTAGCCGGACCGGACACCTCCCTGCACCAGCAGCCGGCCAATGCCATCAAGGCGGCCTGCGCCAAGGAAGGTCTCGAGCCGACGGCGCTGGATCTCGTCGAGATCAACGAGGCGTTCGCCGCTGTGGGCATCGTCTCCACCCGCAAGCTCGGCCTGGACGAGACGAAGGTCAACGTGAACGGCGGGGCCATCGCTCTGGGCCACCCGATCGGGATGAGCGGCGCCCGACTGGTCCTGCACCTGGCCCTGGAACTCGGCCGCCGCGGCGGTGGGACCGGTGTCGCCGCGTTGTGTGGCGGCGGTGGTCAGGGTGATGCCCTGATCCTCAGGGTTCCCGCCCGCGGGTGAGCTCAGAGCAGACCGAATCGCCCTACCAGCGACGACGCAGTTCCCGGCGGGATGCCGACGTCGCAGATCTGGTGGGCCGCGCGCGAGAGGGCCAGGCCAGGGCCGTTGCCCGGCTGATCTCCCTGGTCGAGGACGCGAGCCCGAAACTGCGCGAGGTCTCCGCCGCACTGGTTCGCCATGTCGGGCACGCGCAGATCATCGGTCTGACCGGGTCGCCCGGGGTCGGCAAGTCCACCACGACGGCTGCCCTGGTTACGGCTTTCCGCGCCGCCGGCAAGCGGGTCGGCGTCCTGGCCGTTGACCCGTCTTCGCCCTTCTCCGGTGGCGCACTGCTGGGCGACCGGGTCCGGATGCAGGAGCACGCCCTTGATCCGGACGTCTTCATCCGGTCGATGGCCTCCAGAGGTCATCTCGGCGGATTGGCTTGGGCCACACCGCAAGCACTGCGGGTCCTGGATGCGGCTGGTTGTGATGTCGTCCTCATCGAAACGGTCGGCGTTGGGCAGGCCGAGGTCGAGATCGCCCAGCTTGCCGACACTACGATGGTCCTGTTGGCTCCGGGAATGGGCGACGGCATCCAGGCGGCCAAAGCCGGCATCCTCGAGGTCGCCGACCTCTACGTGGTGAACAAGGCCGATCGTGACGGAGCAACACAGACTGTTCGTGACCTGCGCTACATGCTTTCGCTCGGTGGCCGGCATTCAGTGGCAGGTGCCTGGCGGCCCCCGATCGTGGCGACCGTGGCCTCACGCGGGGAAGGCATCGAGGAGGTGGTCGCCGCCTTGGACAAGCACCGCCGCTGGCTCGACGATTCCGGAGAGCGCGCCCGCCGGCAGCAGGAGCGGGCCGCGGCCGAGATCGAGGCGATCGCCGTCGCGGCGCTGCGCGAGCGGATGGGCGATGTCCACGGTTCGGCGGCCTTGGGCACGCTGGCCGCCCGTGTCGTCCACGGAGAGATCGACCCGTACGCCGCCGCTGACGGCCTGATCGAGCAACTGTGACGCGGTCATGAACGGTCGAACTCCGGCACGGAAGGCAGCGGATCTGGACGCGGTCGTGGTGGGTGCAGGGCCGAACGGCCTTGCGGCGGCTTTGCGGATGGCTGCGGCCGGACTGAAGGTGGTTGTCTACGAGCGGGCCGAGACCTGGGGAGGCGGGACCCGTACGGCGGCCTTGACCGAGCCCGGTTTCGTCCACGACGTCTGCTCGACGGGTCACCCGATGGTGGCCATCTCACCGTTCTTCCGGGAGTTCGATCTGGCGGCGCACGGTGTCCGGCTCGTGCATCCCGGGATTCCCTTCGCCCACCCACTCGGCGCTGGCGAGGCGGTGCTGGTGCACCAGGATCTCGCCCGAACCGCGGCTGACCTGGGCCGGGACGGCCCGGCCTACGAACAGTTGCTGGGCCCGCTGGTCGACGACGCGCCTGCGCTGCTCGAGACCCTGCTCGGAACGTTCCGGCGTCCGCCGACCTCGGGTCTGCCGGCGGCGCTGCACTTCGCCAGGTACGGCCTGCGCAGCGCACAGTCCTTGGCCGGTCGCTTCGAGGGCGAGCACGCCCGGGCGCTCCTGGCCGGCTGCGCGGCGCACGGCATGATGCGCCTGGACCGGCCGATCACCGGTGGGCTGGGCATGGTCCTGGCGCTGCTGAGTCATGCGGTCGGCTGGCCGGTTGTGGCCGGCGGGTCCCAAGCGTTGGCCGATGCGATGGTCGCGGCGCTGCGCGGCGCCGGTGGGGAGATCGTCACCGATCACGAGGTGCGCAGCCTCGACGAACTCCCCCGTGCGCGCGCCACCCTGCTGGACGTCGCCCCGGACAGTTTCCTGCGGTTGGCCGACGCCGACGCGTTCTCGGGAAGTTATCGAAAGTCGTTGCGGCGCTTTCGATACGGTCCGGGGGTCTGCAAGGTGGACTGGGCCCTGTCCGGGCCGGTGCCTTGGACGAACCCCGACATCTCGCGCGCCGGAACCGTCCACCTGGGCGGGACCTTCGACCGGATTGCGGCCTCGGAGGCAGACGTGGCCGCCGGTCGGCACCCCGAGCGTCCTTTTGTGCTCACCGTCCAGCCCACGGTCGCTGATCCGAGCCGGGCCCCCGCCGGCCGACACGTGCTGTGGGCCTACTGCCACGTCCCCGGACGATCCACTGTGGACATGACTGGCGTCATCGAGGACCAGATCGAGGCGGCTGCACCGGGATTCCGCGACGTGGTGATCGGGCGGCATACCATGACCGCCGTGCAGATGGCCGACTACGACCCCAATTACGTCGGCGGCGACATCAGCGTGGGGGAGACCTCGATGTTTCAGATGCTGGCCCGTCCTGTGCCCCGGTGGTCGACGTACCGGACTCCGATCGAGGGCGTGTACCTGTGTTCCTCGGCCACACCGCCGGGTCCGGCCGTACACGGAATGTGCGGTGACCACGCCGCCCGACTGGCGCTGCGCCAGCGTTTCCACATCCGCAGGCCCCCGTCACTGCGCAACCTGCCGACCCCGCGGAAGGGTACGGCGTAGCCTTTCGCGCACCATGCCTCGCGAACTGCGCCTTCCGTTCGACCCGATCGAGCGGGCCGGGGAGAACTGGGAGCGTACCTGGGGCCCGTCGACCGCGATGCGCGCTGCGACGTCGGTCTTTCGGGCCCAGCAGATCCTGCTGGCTCGATTTGACGAGACCTTACGACCGTACGAACTGACCTTCGCCCGGTACGAGGCGCTGGTCCTGCTTCGCTTCTCGCGAACCGGCACGTTGCCCTTGAAGGTGATCGGCAGCCGTTTGATGGTGCATCCGACGAGCGTGACCAACACCATCGAGCGGTTGGCCGTGGCCGGTCTGGTCCAGCGCCGGCCGAACCCGGCCGACGGTCGGGGCGTGCTGGCCTCGATCACCGACCCCGGGCGCGACATCGTCGAACAGGCCACCGCCGATCTGGTGGGTGTCGACTTCGGGCTGGAGAACATCAGTGACGATCGGCTCGACGATCTGTATGCCACCCTGCGCGACGTCCGGTATGCCGCCGGTGATGTAGCCGGAGCTGACCAGGCGCTGAGCCACCCACAACCGTAAGAAATTAGTAGGACGTCCTAGTTGCTTGTTTAGTAGGACGTCCTAGTATTAGGTATGACCGAAGTCTTGGACGGCCGAGCCCGTTGGCAGCAGCGCTACGACACCGCGCAAGCGGCGGGACGGGTGCGGGACGCGGACTTCAGCACGCTCTCCGGTGTGGAAGTGGCGCCGGTCTACGGCCCTGAATCCGGACAGGAGCCCCCGGGCTTCGAACGGATCGGCTGGCCGGGGGAGTTCCCTTTCACGCGCGGGCTCTATCCGACCGGCTATCGGGGCCGGTCTTGGACGATCCGCCAGTTCGCCGGCTTCGGGAACGCCGAGCAGACCAACGAGCGGTACAAGATGATCCTGGCCGAGGGTGGAGGCGGCCTGTCGGTCGCGTTCGACATGCCGACCCTGATGGGCCGTGACTCAGACGAGTCGATCTCACTGGGCGAGGTAGGGCACTGTGGTGTGGCGATCGACTCCGCCGCCGATATGGAGACCCTCTTCGCGGACATCCCACTCGGACACACCACCACGTCCATGACCATCAGCGGCCCAGCCGTACCGGTCTTCTGTATGTACCTCGTCGCCGCGGAGCGACAGGGGATCGACATCTCCACCTTGGACGGCACGCTGCAGACCGACATCTTCAAGGAGTACATCGCCCAGAAGGAGTGGCTTTTCCCGCCCGAGCCACATCTACGCCTGATCGGCGATCTGATGGAATTCTGCAACGACAAAATCCCGGCCTACAAGCCGGTGTCGGTATCGGGTTACCACATCCGCGAGGCCGGTTCGACCGCCGCGCAGGAGCTGGCCTTCACCCTTGCGGATGGCTTCGGCTATGTCGAACTCGGCCTGTCCCGTGGGATGGACATCGAGGAGTTCGCCCCCGGTCTATCGTTCTTCTTCGACGCACACATCGACTTCTTCGAGGAGATCGCCAAGTTCCGGGCTGCTCGCCGCATCTGGGCCCGATGGATGCGCGACGTGTACGGCGCGAAGACCGAACGGGCCCAGTGGCTGCGCTTCCACACTCAGACCGCCGGTGTGTCGCTGACCGCCCAGCAGCCGGACAACAACATCGTTCGTACGGCCGTCGAGGCACTTGCCGCGATCCTGGGCGGCACCAACTCCTTGCACACCAACGCCCTGGACGAGGTCCTGGCGCTGCCGAGTGAGAAGGCCGCCCAGATCGCCCTGCGTACCCAACAGGTGATCGCCGCGGAGACCGGCGTCGGCAACGTCGCGGATCCGCTCGGTGGGTCCTGGTACGTCGAGGCGCTCACCGACGAACTCGAGCGTCAGGCCGAGGCAATCTTCGCCCAGGTCAAGGACATGGGGACCGACGGCACGATGACCAGCGGTCTGCTCCGCGGAATCGAGGAAGGCTGGTTCATCGGTGAGATCGCCGAGGCGGCCTTCGACTACCAGCTCAAGCTCGAGAAGGGCGACCGGCAGGTGGTCGGCGTCAACGTCAACAACGCCTCGGTCAGCGACCACGACGAACTGGACATCCTGCGGGTCAGCCACGAGGTCGAGGTCGAGCAGTGCCGAGAGCTGGCACACCGGCGCAGTGTCCGCGACGATGCGGTCGTACGTGCGGCGGTGGCGCACATGGTCGAGGTCAGTCGTACGACGCAGAACATGGTGCCGGCCATGCTCGAGGCGGTGCGCGTGGAGGCCACGCTGGGAGAGATCTGTGCTGCCCTGCGTGCCGAATGGGGCGGTTACACCGAGCCTGCACGGTTCTAGGCGGCCGCCGGTGAAACCGGCGGCAGTGTCAAGATGGAAGCCATGCAGCCCAACCGTGGATCCGCCCCGCCCCGTACCGCCGCCGCTGCTGCTGCTGCCCAACAGGCTCAGGTAGCGGCCTCGCTTGCCGGTGCGGTCGACCTGGGAGCCATCCGCGCCCGCGCCGAGGCCGCCGAACGGGCCGCTGCGGCACCTCCGCCGGTACCCGGAGCCGGTGGGGGCAGCTATGTCGTGGATGTGACCGAGTCGACCTTCCAGGCCGAAGTCATCGACCGTTCCTTCCAGGTGCCGGTGATCCTGGATCTCTGGGCGGACTGGTGCCAGCCGTGCAAGCAGCTTTCCCCGGTGCTGGAAAGGCTTGCCGCCGAAGGCAACGGGGCTTGGATCTTGGCCAAGATCGACATCGACTCCAACCAGCGGCTGGCCGAGGGGCTGCAGGTGCAGAGCATCCCGGCGGTCAAGGCGGTCCTGCAAGGCGCGTTGGCGGCGGAGTTCAACGGAGCACTTCCCGAGGCCGAGGTACGCAAGTTTCTGACTGCGGTCGTCGAGGCAGCCGGCGGAAAGCTGCCGCCCGGTTCGGCCACGGATGAGGACGGCGTAGACGACACCGGACAGGACGACCCGCGACTTGATGCCGCCGAGGACGCGGTGGCTCGGGGTGATCTCGACGCCGCCGAGGCGGCCTATGCCGAGATCGTGGCGACCGAACCGGACCACCCGATAGCTGGCCTAGCGCTGGCCCAGATCCAGTTGCTGCGCCGCGCCCAGGCCGCCGGTCCGGACGCCGTAGCCAGCGCTGATGCAGATCCAAGGAATGCCGAGTCAGCTCGGGCCGCCGCCGACGTGGAACTGGCCCAGGGTCAGGTCGACCAAGCCTTCGAGCGGCTGCTCTCGGTCATCCGGTCCACCAGTGACGGCGACCGCGACGTCGCCCGCGAGGCGCTGCTGGAACTGTTCGCCCTGGTTGGTCACGAGGACCCGCGGGTCGTCGTCGCGCGCAAGAAGCTCACCACCGCACTGTTCTGACCTGACTCAGCCGCCGAAGATGCCGCAGTCGGCTCCGCCGTTGACGAAACCCTGACGGAAGACGTCGACGAGCTGGAAGCCGGACAGCCCCACCTCGGGCAGGATCTCCCGACGGGAGCCGTACTCGATGAGGAAGATCACTGCCTCGTCGATGTCACCGGGGCTGATGGTGGCCTGGGCCAGGTCGTCGAGGTTGCCCAGGTAGAACTGCGCCGCGAACCAGCCAGTGGCACAGACCGCTGCCGAGATCGCCTCGGGCCCCCGGATGGACTGATCGACCGCGTTTCGTGCAGCGAGGGCATATGGCAAGGAGATCGCCGTCGTAACTGCGAAGTCGCCGATGTCTTCGGCAACCACTTCGGTGAGATCGGACTCGTCGAAGGCAACTGTGTTGTCCTCCGCGCAGAAGTTGATGTCGCGTTCCACGTCGTCCCCACCGCAATCGGGGGCATCGCCGTCGAAGGCGACCAGCTCCGGCGCGATGAACGACTGCTGTCCGACTTCGTCAAAGGCTGACTCCCAGAAGCTCTCTAGGGCCCGCTCGCTGATCTCGACGGCGTTCTCGTACGACTCGTTGCCCGTGTCGTTCCCGGTGAACTCGGCAAGGGTGAACAACCGCTCGTCGTCGTAATTGTCCCGGCACGCCTGCGCCCCGGTGTCGAACCCTTCTTGGAAGGCCGACACCCGGTCGAAGTAGGAGCCGTGCGCTCTGTCGTCGTCGGCGGCCGCTCCGGGTTCGTCCCGCAGCAACAGGTAGCCGCGCACGACGTCGTCGAGTTCGGGGGCGCGGATGTTGAAGTGTTTGGCGTTGTCCTCGGCGACCCAGCCGGTCCACGCGCCGGCGTAGCAGTCTGCCTGGGTCTCGAAGACGATGGACCGATCGGAGGGCGGCGGCTCGCGGCCCTGGATGGCGTGGCCGAACTCGTGCGCCATGACCAAGGCGGGCAGGAAGCGGCCGTAGTCGGCGGCCAGGCTCTCCAGCAGCGTGCGGTCATAGACGATGTTGTCCCCACCGCCGTCGGACTGCGGGAAGCAGTAGAAGGCGTTGTTCGCGACGTTCTCCGGATCCCCGTCCAGGCAACCGATGTCATCTGGATAGTCCTCGGGATCGAAGTCGTCCGGATCGATCGAGTAGTACCCGCCGGTAAGCGGTTCGAAGTCTCCCTCGAAGAGCTCGGGAAAAGTCTGCGACCAGTAATCGTTGATGTCGGTCAACGCATTGCGAGCCGTCTTGTCGATCTCGCTGTCAGTCGAGCCGACGATCTCGAAGTCGGAGTCGGCCACATCCTGACGGAGCCCGTTGGCCGGTACGGGAGCACCGGTCACCATGGTGGAACAGCCTGTCGCGAGTATCGCCACGACGACCAGGATGTGCAGGCTGTGCGGCGCCTTGGCCGACCTCATTCGATCTTCTCCTCTGTGCAGCCTTGACACCGGGCAGCCATAGCGCCAGCTTCCGGGATGGAGCATAAAACGTCGGTGAGGCGCCCCGAGCCTTCGCCGTAATGCCGCAGACGCGAGGACAGCATGCTGACCGCGGGCTGCATTCATCGGCTGCGTTCACGGACAAGTGCTTCGATGCCGGTCAGCACGCATTCCAGGCCGAACTCAAAGGCGTGGTCGGGATCAGAGATGGCTTGGTGGTGCGCACCGGCCGTCGTACCGACTCGTGCGGCGAGCGGGAAGCGCTCCGGGTCCAGGACCTTGGCCAACCACGGTTGTACGTGGCGAGGATCCCCGGTCCCAGGGGCGGTCGGGTAGCGGCTAGGTGCAGCATCCAGGGGTGGCGCCGAGCCAGTGCCCACCGCTCGCGGGCGATCCACTCGATCGCTCCCGCCAGGTCGCGCCCAGCGGATCACCAGCGGTCTCGAGATGAACGGCGTCGAGCATGACGTTGACGAGTTCGGCCTTTCCTGGCACGTAGGTATACAGCGACATGGTTCCGACGCCGAGCCGCTCGGCGACTCGGCGCATGGACAACGCGTCGAGCCCGTGTGAATCGGCTAGCTCGATGGCGGCCGCTGCGATGCCACGAACGGTCAGTCCCTGTCGGGGACCCCGGGTCCGGGTTGGCTCGGAGCTACCCCAGAGCATGGCCATGGTCCGCGCTGGGTCCGCGCCGCCGGTCTGTGCGGTCGCCATTACAACTCGGCTGGGTCGCTCTCGAGTTCTTCCGGTACCAGCCACAACGCGCCCAGGGGAGGGAGCGAGACGGTCACCGAATACGGCTGGCCATGCCGCGCCTGCCCGTCGGATTGCACCCTGCCGAGATTTCCGACTCCGGAACCGCCGTAGGAGTCCGCGTCGGTGTTGACCAGTTCGACCCATGAACCGTTGCGCGGCAGACCCACCTGATAACCGTGGTGCGGAACAGAGGCGAAGTTGGCGATGCAGGCGACCACGCTGCCATCTGCTCCATGGCGCAGGAAAGAGAAGACGTTGCTGGTCGCGTCGTTGGCATCGATCCACTGAAATCCGGCCGGCTCGGTGTCCTGTGACCAGATGGCCGATTGGCTCCGATAGGCCCGGTTCAGGTCACCGACCAGCAATTTCAGTCCGGCATGACCCGGATCGTCGAGCAGGCCCCAGTCCAGCGACGATCCCTCGGCCCATTCGGCGGTCTGACCGAACTCGCTGCCCATGAACAGCAACTGCTTGCCCGGATGGGCCCACATGTAGGCAAGCAACAGCCGCAGGGTAGCCAACTGTTGCCACCGGTCACCGGAAACCTTGCCCAGCAGGGATCCTTTGCCGTGGACGACTTCGTCGTGACTGATCGGCAGGATGTAGTTCTCCGAGAACGCGTACATCATGGCGAAGGTCATCTGATCGTGATGGTAGGACCGGTAGATCGGATGGCGGGCAAGGTAATTCAGCGTGTCGTGCATCCAGCCCATGTTCCACTTGAAGCCGAATCCCAGCCCACCGAGATAGGTCGGTCGGGTGACGCCCGGCCAGGCGGTGGACTCCTCGGCGATGGTGATAGCACCGGGCACGTGCTTGTAGACGGTGGCGTTCATCTCCTGAAGGAACGCGACTGCGTCGAGGTTCTCCCGGCCGCCGTAGACGTTGGGCAGCCACTCGCCCTCCTTGCGCGAGTAGTCGAGGTAGAGCATCGAGGCCACGGCGTCCACCCGCAGCCCGTCGATGTGATACTCCTGCAACCAGTACAAAGCGTTGGCCACCAAGAAGTTCCGTACCTCGCGGCGGCCGAAGTCGAAGACATAGGTACCCCAATCGGGCTGCTCCCCGCGGCGTGGGTCGGCGGGCTCGTACAACGGGGTTCCGTCGAACCGAGCCAGTGCCCATTCGTCTTTGGGGAAATGCGCGGGGACCCAGTCGACGATGATGCCGATACCAGCCTGGTGCAGTCGGTCGACCAGGTAGCGGAAGTCGTCTGGGGAGCCGAAGCGCGCGCTGGGTGCGTAGTAGGAGGTGACCTGGTAACCCCACGAGCCGCCGTACGGGTGCTCGGAGACGGGCAGTAGTTCGACATGGGTGAATCCTGTCTCCACCAGGTAGTCGACCAGTTCGTCGCCCAACTGGCGGTAGTCCAGTCCCTTTCGCCAGGAGCCGAGATGGACCTCGTAGATGCTCATCGGTTCGTTGTGCCATGACATGTCGCTGCGGCGGGTCATCCAATCCTGGTCCTGCCAGGCATAGTCAGACGCGGTGACGACCGAGGCGGTGGCCGGGGGGATCTCGGTCCCGAACGCCATCGGGTCAGACTTGACCCGCCATACATCGTCGGCGCCGAGAATGTTGAATTTGTACCGGGCCCCCACGTCGACGCCTGGTACGAACAGTTCCCACACTCCGGTCGCGCCGACCAGCCGCATGGAGTACGCGGTGGCCTGCCAGAAATCGAAGTCCCCGGTGACCCGGACGCCGAGGGCGCTTGGCGCCCACACGGCGAAGGACACTCCTGATACCGATCCGCCAGGAGTCTCATACGTTCGGGCGTGGGCGCCCAGGACGGTCCAGAGCTTCTCGTGGCGTCCCTCGGCGATGAGGTGTTCGTCCATGTCTCCGAGAGTGGGCAACCAGCGATAGGGGTCATCGACCAGGTAGGTCCCATCGCCCTCACCGTCCAGGTAGATCACCTCCAAGCGGTAGTCGACCGGCGGCGTGGACAGTTTCGCCTCGAAGACTCCGCGGATGTGCACGAGTTGCATGGGGATCTGATATCCGGCGACCAGGACCGAGACTCCCGAGGCATCCGGACGGAACGTCCGGATGACCGTAAGCCCGTCCTCGACGTGGGCGCCCAGCAACGCGTGCGGATCCCGCTCCCGGCCGGCCGCCAGCGCATCGAAGCGTTCGAAGTTGTGGGCCATCACAAGACCTCGCTCGCTGCGCTCACCGGGTGGTCCGCTCCTCGCTCGTTCCTCGCTGCGATGCTCCCACCCTCTCGGTCGGAAGAGGTCATCAGCTGTTCACCAGGCGGTCGAAGGAGTGCAGCGGGATGCTCAGCCAGTGTGGTCGGTTGCGGGCCTCGTACACCGTCTCGTAGATCGCCTTGTCAGCCTCGAGCGCTGCCAGCAAAACGCCGAAGTCCGCTGGGTCAGGCCCCCCCGCCGCTGCGTACCCGGCGCAGTAGGCGTTGCGATTGCGTCCCGCCCACTCGGCGGCACGGTAGGACAACTGCGGGTCGGTTGCCTCGCCGAGAAGCAGATGCTGGGCTACGTAATCGAAGGAGCGCAGCATGCCGGCCACATCGCGTAGCGGGGTGTCCAGCGCGCGGCGGACCGCTATCGAGCGAGCGGGCTCGCCCTCGAAGTCAAGGATCGTCCAACCGGTCACCGTCCGCAGGACCTGGCCCAGGTGCAGGTCGCCATGCACCCGCTGCAGGATCACTGGTACTTGGATCGACTCCAACTCGGCATAGGTCGCTCGGATGGCGTCGCCGTAGGGCCCGAGTTGGTTGACCATGTCGGTCGCCTTGTCCAGGCGGTTGTGCAGTTCCTCGAGCAAGTCCGAAAGCCAGTCCGGACCGGCGGGTTCGGAGGGCAGCACCCGGGCGAGGTCGGCATGGACCGATGCGGTGGCTGCCCCGAGGCGATGGGACTCCGAGGCGAAGTCGCCGCCGACCTCTTCGGCGTGCAGGTCGGCCTCGGCGTAGAGGTCACGGACACTGGTGCTGGCCAGAGACCAGCCGTCCGTGGCCCCCGGTAAGAACTTCTGGACCATCGCCGCGGTCGCAGTAGGAGCCGGGACTTGGGCATCTGTGCCGTCGCCGTCCGTGTCGGCGGTCAGCCGGACCTCGACCGAACCGAGTAGCGGGGCAATATGCGGGTTGCCGGTGGGAGCCAGGGCATGGTGGATCTCGACATCGGGATTGATCCCTGGTTCGAGCCGGCGAAACACCTTGAGGATCGCCATGTCGCCGTAAACCAGGGACGTGTTGGACTGCTCGGTGGTGACGATGTCGCCGGGGATGCCCGACGGGATCTGCACACCGGCCTCCGGCCGGAACATCACCGGCCCGAGCTCGGCGCCCTCGGCGAGCAGTGACAGCCAGGACGCGGTCTGCTCCCGATCACGCAGGGCGTCATAGACCCACAGCGGTTCTGGTTGGTCGGACTCCGACGCCGTGCCGGCCGTACCGCTGGTGGTGTTGATCCGTCCGATCAACGCTCCGGCCAAGCCCTCGACCGGTTCATGGCGGATGGTCACCGGTACGAGGTAACCCGCGCGTTCACCGTCGGAATACCAGATCCGGACGTGGTGCACTTCGAGGACTGGGTTCCCGGCCGCCAGGACGACACCGCTGTCGGTGAGCCGGTCGATCGTTGCGCCCTTTCCCGAGTACCAGCGCTGAGCTGGCAGCCAGTCGGCCAGGACCCCGCTGAGGTCGGTCGTGTCGCCGGCGATCATCCATCCACTTCCGTCATCGAGGTTGGCATCGCCTCGTTGTTCTCCGGAGGGCCGAGTTCGAACCAATAGAAGCCGTGCCCGGCCAGAGTCAGGAAGTACGGCAGCACCCCGATCACCGGAAAGCGGACCCGTCCGACCAGCTCCGTCGGGGTGAAGCCCTCGAAGCGGCGCAGATCCAACTCGGCTGGTTGCGGAAAACGCGACAGGTTGTTGACACAGAGGACTCGGTCATCCCCGAGTTCGCGGACATAGGCGATCACCGTCGGATTGCGGCAACCGATCTCGGTGTAGCTGCCCAGTCCGAAGGTCGGATGCTGCTTGCGGACCGCGATCATCCGCCGGGTCCAGTGCAGCAGTGAATTCGTGGTGCGCATCTGCGACTCGACGTTGGTGACCTGATACCCGTACACCGGATCGGCGTTGATCGGCAGGCACAGTCGTTGCGGGTCGGCGGTGGAGAAGCCGGCGTTGCGGTCCGGGGTCCACTGCATGGGGGTACGGACGCCGTCGCGATCACCGAGCCAGATGTTGTCGCCCATCCCGATCTCGTCGCCGTAGTAGAGGACGGGGGAGCCGGGCAGGGACAACAGCAGGGCGGTGAACAACTCCAGGGTGTTGGTGTCGTTGTCCAGCAACGGTGCGAGGCGCCGACGAATCCCGATGTTGGCCTTCATCCGGGAGTCCTTGGCGTACTCGGACCACATGTAGTCGCGTTCGTCGTCGGTGACCATCTCCAGGGTCAGCTCGTCGTGGTTGCGCAGGAAGATTCCCCACTGGCAGTTGTCCGGGATCGACGGGGTCTGGGCCATGATCTCCGAGATCGGAAACCGGGACTCTCGGCGTACAGCCATGAAAAGCCTTGGCATCACCGGGAAATGGAAGGCCATCTGGCATTCGTCGCCGATCTTCGGGTCACCGAAGTACTCCACGACGTCGGCCGGCCACTGGTTGGCCTCGCACAGCAGCACCCGGTCCTTATAGTCGCTGTCCACAAAGGATCGAACCTCACGCAGGAACTCGTGGGTACGGGGCAGGTTCTCGCAGTTGGTGCCCTCCTCCTCGAACAGGTAGGGAACCGCGTCCAACCGGAATCCGTCGATACCTAGGTCCAGCCAGAACCGCAGCGCGTCGATCATCGCCTCGCGTACCTGTGGGTTCTCGAAGTTCAGGTCCGGCTGATGGCTGAAGAACCGGTGCCAGAAGTACTGGTGGCGGACCGGATCGAAGGTCCAGTTGGAGTTCTCGGTGTCGACGAAGATGATCCGGGCATCGGGAAATCCCGAGTCGTCATCGGCCCAGACATAGAAGTCACCGAAGGGGCCGTCGGGGTCGTTGCGGGAGGCTTGGAACCACGGGTGCTGGTCGGAGGTGTGGTTCATGACGACGTCGATGACGATCCGCATTCCTCGGGCGTGGGCCTGCTCGACGAGTTCGGCGAAGTCGTCGATGCTGCCGTACTCCGGCAGAACCGCGTTGTAGTCGGCTACGTCGTAGCCGCCGTCGCGCAACGGGGAGACGAAGAAGGGTGGGAGCCACAGGCAGTCCACGCCCAGCCAGGCCAAGTAGTCGAGCTTGCCGATCATCCCGCGCAGGTCGCCGGTCCCATCGGCGTTGCTGTCGGCGAACCCGCGGACCAGTAGCTCGTAGAAGACCGCCCGCTTGTACCACTGCGGGTCGGTGGACTCGGTCGCGACGATCGGGTCGGTGGACACCGCGGCATCTCCGTTGGGCACCCGGCCACGCTACCGAGAGTCCAGGCTGACTTGGCGAGGGCCGGATGCCCAAGGATCCTTCTGTCGTCATGCAACCTTCGATTGGCCACCAGCGTATTCATTCCACGACATCACCGCGGTGTCGCGCAAAGCTGCTTCGGCCCGGAAGGGGTCATGCCATGAGGATCTGGCTCAAGGGGATTGCGGTCGCCGCAACCATCGCTTCGATTGCATTCGTAGTTCCTACGTCCATCGCACAGGCGGCGGCGCCGTACTGCGGGATCACCTGGGGTTCACTCCCCAAGGAGGCAAGCCCCGGGTCGAATGCACTGCTGACTGACGTCCGTGTCGGACGACACGCATGCTACGACCGGCTCGTCCTGGACATGGCTGGGGATGTTCGGGGCTACTCGGTCCGATACGTCGACCAGGTCGTACGCGACGGCTCAGGTGAGCTAGTCCCATTGCGCGGTGGCGCCAGGCTCGAAGTCACGGCGAGGTCCGGGGCAGCACCAATTGACTCGATCTTCCTGCCCAACGGCGAGCTCGCCGACGTGTCCGGGTACCAGACGTTCCGGCACGTTGCATGGGCCGGGAGCTTCGAGGGGCAGACCACCATCGGTCTTGGGGTGCGCGCCCGCTTGCCGTTCCGGGTCTTCATCCTGGATGGACCGGGCAACGGATCGCGCCTGGTGATCGACGTCGCCCACCGCTGGTAGTGGAGAACGCCGCCGAAGTGGTCACCAACTGCACCGGACACCTCCGGACGGATGCAGTTGGTGACCACTCAGGTCAGGCGCGGCCGAGCTGCGGCCGCCGCAACCGGAGGATGTGGGCCACCTCGCGGTGCGGGCCGAGCTCGACGTAGTTGTACTGACCCCACTCGAACTCCGCCCCGGTCAGCTCGTCGACCACCGGAAAGCGGTCCCCCCAGTCCAGCCCCAGTACGGGCAGGTCAAGCGCGGTGGTGCCGATCTGGGCCCCGTACGGGTCCAACGTGCAGACGACCAGGACGACGTCACGGCTATCCGGATCGGACTTCGAGAAACACAGCAGGTTGCCGTTCTCGATGTGGTGGAACTGGATGGTCCGTAGCTGCTGCAGGGCTGGGTGTGCGCGCCGGATCTCGTTGAGCCGGCGGAGGAATGGCGCCAAGGACTGGCCAGCCGCCTCGGTCGCGGCGTAGTCGCGGGGGCGGAGCTGGTACTTCTCCGAGTTCAGGTACTCCTCGCTACCGGGCCGGACCGGGCGGTGCTCGAAGAGCTCGTAGCCGGAGTAGACGCCCCAGCTCGGCGCCATCATCGAGGCCAGCACCGCGCGGATCTTGAACATCTGCGGACCGCCCACTTGCAGCGAGGAATGCAGGATGTCCGGAGTGTTCACGAAGAAGTTCGGGCGCAGGTAGTCCGCAGCCTGGGCGAGCTCGCGGCCGTACGCCTCGAGTTCGGTCTTGCCGGTCCGCCAGGTGAAGTAGGTGTAGGACTGGGTGAACCCGAGCTTGGCCAGGGTGTGCATCATCGTCGGCCTGGTGAACTCCTCGGCGAGGGACATCACGTCGGGGTCGGTCTTCTTGATCTCCCAGATGAGCCAGTGCCAGAAGTTCAGCGGCTTGGTGTGCGGGTTGTCGACGCGGAAGATCCGCACGCCGCGGTCCACCCAGAGCTTCGTGACGCGCAGCACCTCGGCATAGAG
>Ga0136614_10000021_pt1 | contig 51720 bp, 50 predicted proteins | sample AntDrymUQ2792106_2_FD_106643 | JGI IMG/M metagenome (GOLD analysis project Ga0136614, IMG submission 106643) | Polar desert sand microbial communities from Dry Valleys, Antarctica - metaG UQ279 (21.06) | ecosystem: Environmental > Terrestrial > Soil > Desert | place: Antarctica: Dry Valley... | reverse complement strand
CAACCAACACAGCCTCAGCATGAACAAGAACTGCTGCACGAACTCCGTCCCATACGGAAACGGCGGCCGCACCGCAGACACCAACGTCTTGCCAGTGAGGACCATCATGTCCCCCACCTGCTCGAGCAGGGACTTGGTGGGGAGAAAGAAGCGATCGGCGGTGGTGCGGACCATTACTGTGCCGCTTGTATAGCACAGTCAGTGCTGGCACAGCAACACTGTGCGCTAGGATGGCCCCGTGGACCTGCGCGTGGATCGCGACGGCGAGGTACCGCTGGGCACCCAGCTGGCCTGGAAGCTCCGTGCGCTGATCGAGTCGGGCGACCTGGCCGGCGGGGACCGGCTGCCCAGCGTCCGCGAGGCGGCCGGCTCAGCGGGCGTGAACGTGAACACCGTCCGGTCGGTGTATGCACGCCTGGAGAACGAGGGCCTGCTGTCCAGCGAACAGGGCCGGGGCACGTTCGTCCGCGCACCGGAGCGAGCGTCCGGAGAGGACCTGGCCGCTCGTCGCGCGCTGCGACGGCAGATCGCCCGCCTGGAGTCCGAGCTCGCCCGCCGGCCGCCACCCCCCACCGAGGCCGCCCCCGGACCGCGGAGGGCGCCCGCCGGTGCACTGCTCACGGCCTCCGAGCTCGAGGACGTCCGCGACGGCCTGCTGGACCGGTTGCGGGAGCTCGACGTGGCGCGCGCCGAGGTGGTGCGCCGCCTGGAGGAGCTGCCGGCCGGCGAGGAGGAGCTGCCGGCCGGCGAGGAGGCGCGGCCGGAGGCGCCGCGGCGCTCGAGCTCGAGCCTCGCCGGCGTGCGGGTGCGCTGGGTCGGCGCCTAAGCCGCCACCGGCAGCTCGTGGCGCCGCCGGATGTCGTACAGCGTGGTGCGCTCGGCCGCGGGGCGCCCGGCCGCGTGGGCGGCGGCGATCAGGTCCGGTGGGTCGAGCTTGACCCCGTGGTAGGAGCCGGCCAGCCGGCTGATGTTCTCCTCCATCAGGGTGCCGCCGAGGTCGTTGACCCCCCAGCGCAGCGCCTCCGTGGCCGCCTCCAGCCCCATCTTCACCCAGCTCGCCTGCAGGCTCGGCACGCTCCGGCCGAGTGCGAGGCGGAAGACCGCGGTGTGCTTGAGGTTCTCCTCGGTCGAGATCTCCTCCACGCCGTGGGTGCGTCCCAGCAGCGTGTGGAAGGGGATGAAGGAGAGGGGCACGAACTCGGTGATGCCGCCTGTGCGCTCCTGGAGCGCACGCACCACGCGCATGTGCTCCGCGAGCTCCCAGGGCTCCTCGATATGACCGAACATGACCGTGGCGGTGGAGCGCAGCCCGGCAGCGTGGGACGCCTCGATCACCTCGACCCATCGCGCAACGGGCAGCTTGTTAGGCGAGATGCGCTCGCGCACCCCGTCGTGGAGCACCTCGGCGGCCGTGCCCGGCGTTGACCCCAGCCCCGCATCGCCCAACCGCTCGAAGACGTCCCGGGGCATGAGCCCGGAGACGTCGCACATGTGCGCGACCTCCATCGGCGAGTAGGCGTGGAGGTGGATCTGAGGCGCGGCCTCCTTGACCACGCGCAGCCACTGCTCGTACTCCTCGAGCCCCCAGTCCGGATGGATCCCGGACTGCATGCAGATCTCCGTGGCCCCGTAGGCCACGGCCTCGTGCACCCGGCGCACCAGCTCGTGGCGATCGTGCTCGTAGGCGTCCGGCGAGCGCTTGCCCTGACCGAAGCCGCAGAACGCGCAGCCGACGGTGCAGATGTTGGAGACGTTCATGTTCCGGTTGACCACGAACGTCACGGTCTCTCCGGCCAGGTCGCCCCGCAGCTCGTCCGCGGCCTGGCGCAGGTCCTCGATCGCCTCGGGACGGCTCTCCGCGAACAGCGCGGTCAGCTCCCCCTCGTCCAGCCACTCGCCGGCGCGACCTCGCGCGATGGCGCCCGGCACCAGGTCACGCCGGACGCTGCGCTCCTCCCGCCGGCCGGAGCCGCGACGGGGAATGAAGCTCCAGTAGCTCGCCTTGATCACGTCCAGGACGCCCTGCTCGACCCACTCGGCGTCCATGTACTGCGGGTACACGCACAGCCGCTCCGTGAGCGCGTAGCCGTGCGGGGCGAGCTCCTTGCGCATGCGATGCACCGAGGGGAACGGATGCTCGGGCGAGATGTGATCGCCGTTGGCCGACAGCCCGCCCAGGTCCGTCGCTCCCTCCTCCACCAGGGGCAGCCACCAGTCGGACAGATTCGGCGGGATCTGCACGCCCACGCCGGGCATCAGCCGGCGCGTCTCGGACACCAGAAAGCGCATCTCGTCAAGGCCCACCTCGGCGCCCCAGGCGGGCATCGGCAGCGACCGGCCGCGTGTGTCCGTGCGCTGGGCGCGGTCGGCTATCTCCGCGGGCTCCGCTCCGTAATAGCGAGGATGGGGAACGAAGTTCTGGAGGATCACCTCCTGGAGGTGGCCGTGCTTTGCGTGGACCTCGGCCAGCGCCTCCAGGGCGCGCACGCGCTCCTCCGCGGTCTCCCCGATCCCCACGAGAATGCCGCTGGTGAAGGGGATCCTCAGCTCGCCGGCGGCGCGGATCGTGTCCAGGCGCACGTCGGGGTGCTTGGTGGGTGAGCCCTGGTGCACCACCAGATCCGGGTTCACCGACTCGAGCATCAGGCCCTGGGACGCCGTGACCTGCCGCAGCCGGGCCAACTCCTCAGGCGTGCACGCCCCCACGTTGGTGTGTGGGAGCAGGCCCCGCTCCAGCGCGCGCTCGCAGGCCCAGGCCACGTAGGAGACGAAGTCCCCGTGCCCGTACTCGGTCAGGCGCTGCGCCACCTCGGGGTTCACCTCCGGCTTCTCCCCCGTGAGCACGAGAAGCTCCTTGACCCCGCGGCGCGCCGCGTCGTCGAGCATCCGCTCGACCTCGTCCGGCGCGTACAGATGTGCGCGATGCGTCGCGAACGCGCAGTACTTGCAATAGCACTGGCACGTCCGCGACAGCGACAACGTGAAGTTGCGCGAGAACGTGACCCGGCGCATCGCGCCCGAGTCTAGGTGCTCCCCGCGCTCTGCTCCCTACCCAACGGGCTCCATGCCCTCGCGGCTCTTGCCACCCGGCGCGAAGAAGATGTTGGCGTAGGCCATTGCCGCGGCCAGGGTGGCCAGCACCGGAGCGACCAGGTAGGCGAGGATGAAGTCGCCCGCACCGCCCCACTCGCCGGACACCAGGGCGGGCCCGATCGCGCGCGCCGGGTTGAACCCGGCGCCCGTGAGCGGGGCGATGACCATCACCCCGAGGCCCAGCGCCGCGCCGATGGCCAGCGGACCGACGGCGCGGTCGGCGCGCGGGTCCACCGCGGCGCCCATGATCGCGAACATCAGCAGGAACGTGCCGATGAACTCGGCGAGCATCCCGAGCCCGAGGTTGCCGTCCAGACGGTCGCTGATGCCGACCGCGCCGAAGTTGACCGCCTCGGCGTTGGGGAACTCCTTCAACAGCAGCTTGCAGATCAGCGCTCCCGCCACCGCCCCGGCGATCTGCGCGAGCACGTAGATCACCGCGTCCGACGGCTTGAGCTGCTTGAGGACGGTAAGCGCAACCGTCACGGCCGGGTTGAAGTGGGCGCCCGAGGCCACTGCCAGGGTCTGGATCAGCACGAAGAGAATGAAGACATGCACCAGCCCGATGACCGAGAAGTCGATGAACGGCGCCGGGTTCTGGGCATCGGCCACCGTGACGAAGGCCGAGACGGCCAGGCAGATGAACAGGACGAGCAGCAGCGTCCCGACGAACTCGGCGATGTATGCGGCTGGACCCCGGTCCTCCACGTGCGACCTCCTGTTTGTGTGCCATCGGCGACGGGCCGTCCGATGCGGATCCGGCGATGCCCGACGTAGCCTTCGGTGCCGTGTTTCGCCCCCTTGCCGCCACGTTCCTCCTGTCGGCCGCAATCGCGGCGGGTTGCGGGGGGTCCGGGGAAGGACCGCAACCGGTCCGGCTGGCGCTCGATTTCCAGCCCAATGCCGTGCATTCGGGCGTCTACGCCGCGATCCGCGACGGAGCCGACGAGCGGCGTGGCGTGTCTCTGGAGGTGCGGGCGCCTTCATCGTCGACCGACTCGCTCAAGCTGCTGGGCGCCGGCCGGGCCGACATGGCCGTCGTCGACATCCACGACCTGGCGCTAGCGCGAGAGCGTGGCAGCGACATCGTGGGCGTGGGCGCCCTGGTCCAACGGCCGCTGGCCGCGTTGATCGCCCGGGACGAGGTGCGCCGGCCGAAGGACCTGATCGGCCGGCGCGTGGGTGTCACCGGCCTGCCGTCCGACGACGCGGTACTGCGCGCCGTGCTCGGCTCCGACGGCGTGCGGCTGTCCGAGGTCAAGCGCGTCACGATCGGGTTCTCGGCCGTGCCCGCCCTGATCGCCGGGCGCGTGGACGCCGTAGTCACGTTCTGGAACGCGGAGGGCGTCGTGCTTCGCCGCCGCGGCGTGGGCACGCGCGAGTTCCGGGTGGACCGCTACGGCGCCCCGCGCTACCCCGAGCTGGTGCTGGCCGTTGAGCGCTCCACTCTGCGGGAGCGGCCGGGCCTGGTCCGCGACGCGCTGGCCGCCCTGCGCGACGGCACCCTCGAGGCCCTGGCCGCCCCGGACGCGGCGATCCAGCAGGTGGCCGACGCCTCGGGAGCCGACCGCGCGGAGGTACGGGCGCAATTCCGGGCGTTGGAAGAGGCCTTCAGGCCCCCGATCCGACTCGACCGGGACGCGCTGGAAGCGTGGGCCGACTTCGACGTGCGGTTCGGGATCCTGGAGCGGCGCCCGCGGGTGGGCCGGGCGTTCGCGCTAAGTGCAGCGCTAAGCGGGCAGTAGCGAGTCGAGCAGGCCGGCGCCCTCACGGGCCATCCGCGAGCGCGGCACGACCTTGTCGACCCCGGCCGCCTCCGCGGCGCGCCGGACCTCCACCTCCACGTGCGAGTAGAACGCCAGCGTCGGCAGCCCCGCGGCCGCGGCCTGAGCCAATCGGTCCTCCACATCTGCAGTCAGGTCCACCACCTGCGCGTCGGCGGCCGCGCCGGGCGGCACCACCTCGTGCCCGGCCGCCGCCAGCATCCCCTGGAGCTTGGAGCCGAACAGGAGGTCGGGGCAGATCACGGCCACCCGCGCCACAGGCCGCTCCTACTGGCCCCGCCGGCGCGCGAACTCCCGCCGCACCGACTCCGGGCGGCCCCACATCTGAGTGACCTCCACGCGGCCGGACCGGGCCTCGCGGATCTCCATCGTCCCGGTGATCCCGTCGGCGTCGAGCAGGGCCAGAGTGCCGCGAACGGTCTCGGGCGCCGCGGCGTGGCCGAACTTGTTCGCGGTCCGCAGCCGCCAGTGCCAGTCGTGCTTGGAGTACGGCATCGCGTTGACCTGCGACAGGTGGGTGGCCGCCTCGATGTAGCGGTCCTCGTCGTCGATGCGCAGGTCCAGCTCGAGCAGGGACCAGTCGGGCGGCAGCAGGTCTACGGCGTCCTGGAATTCGTCGGCGAGCGCCATCGGAAGAAGGCTACTAGCCCGTCGGGCCGCCGACGGGCGACCGGCGGCTGGAGCTTCACTCGTGTCCTTTCAGTCAGCCGTCCTGTGGCCCACTGGGTCCTCGGCGGGCACGCTGCGCCAAGGGTCCCTGCCGGTGCCGGGGTCGACGAGACCGGCGCGGGTGTTTCGTCCCCGGACATCCTCCCGTAGGGCGGTGATCATCTCGCCGACGAGGCCTAGCGTGAGCAGTTGAACTCCCACCACGACGAGCAGGACGCCGAGTATGAGGAGCGGCCGACGTCCGATTGCCTCGCCCCCCGCCCATTGCAGGGAGAGCACCGCGCAAATCACGAGCCCGAGCGTCATGAGGACGAGCCCGACGCCGCCGAAGAGATGAAGCGGGCGGTACTGATACCGGCCGATGAAAAGCACGGTCAGTAGGTCAAGAAAGCCCCGGACATAACGCTCCAGGCCGAACTTCGAACTGCCATGGCGTCGGGGGCGATGATTGACCGGCTTCTCGGTCACCCTCCATCCGCGTTGGAACGCGAGGACCGGAATGAAGCGGTGTTGCTCGCCGTAGAGGGCGAGCGAGCGAGCGCAGTCGCCGCGGTAAGCCTTGAGTCCACAGTTGAAATCGTGAAGCGGAACGCCGGAGAGTCGCGCCGTGGCCTTGTTGAAGAGCCGAGACGCGAGCCGCTTTTCGGCCGGATCGAGGCGGTTGCGTTTCCAACCGCACACCACGTCGTATCCGCTTTCCAGCGCTTCGAGAAGGGCGGGCACCTCACCGGGGTCGTCCTGGCCGTCTCCGTCAATCGTCACGACCACCTCGCCCTTGGTGTGGTCGAACCCGGCTGTCAGCGCAGCTGACTTGCCGAAGTTCCGGCGCAGCCTGACGATCGAGATGTCCGGGCGCTCCGCGAGCCTCTCGAGCACCTCCGTCGAGCCGTCGGTCGATCCGTCGTCGACGAACAGGACCTCCCAGGAGCGCCCCGTTGACTGACACGCGACATCGATCTCCTCGAGCAGTTCCTCGATCGACTCATGCTCGTTGTAGATCGGCACGACGACCGACCCGAAAGGAGGCGGCTTGCCGCCCTCATGCGGAGCTCTGGGCGACTTGGTGCTCAAGTCCATCTTCCCGTCCCCCGGGTGGGAGCAGGGGTGGAGGGGGCGTCATCTCTCATCGCAAGGCACATAGCCGTGTTCGGTCGTATATGAGGACGGCAATGCCCCGTGAGGTCCTCACGGTTGTCCGGCAACGGCGGCTCCACGTCCGGCTGTCCCCGCGTCCGGCCCCCGGCCCCAAGCCCCCGGCCCGGATGACACCATAACTCACGCCGTGACGGTGCGCATGGCGCGGGTGAGCGCGCCGCCGAGCACGTGGCTTCCCTGCCCGAAGCGCACGGTCAGCGGTCCCTCGAACGGCTCGCGGTGCAGCACCTCGAAGCCGTCGCCGGGGGCGATGCCCCGATCGGCGAGGTAGCGCAGCATCGCGGGGTCGGCGTCCGAGACGCGCACGAAGACCCCGGCGTCGCCGCGGTCGAGCTCGGAGAGCGGGCGCGTGGGCGTCTCGTCGATCTCGCCCTCGGAAGTCGGGATCGGGTCGCCGTGTGGGTCGTGGGTGGGGTTGCCGAGCTTCGCCGCGATCAGCTCCGACAGCTCCGGCGAGATCGCGTGCTCGAGTACCTCCGCCTCCTCGTGCACCCGGTCCCAGGACATCCCGAGCGCCTCCGCCAGGTACAGCTCCAGCAGGCGGTGATGGCGCAGCACCTCGAGCGCGACGCGCTCGCCGGCCGGCGTCAGCACCACCCCGCGGTAGGGCTCGCGGGTCACGAGCCCCATCGACTCCAGCCGCTTGACCATGGCGGACGCCGAGGGGGCGGAGACGTCCAGTCGCTCGGCGATGGACGAGGTGGACACCGAATCGGCGCCGCGCTGGGCGAGCGACCAGATCGCCTTCGCGTAGTCCTGAACGGCGTCGGATACCTCGGGGTGCATCGTGCTCACACGCTGATCAGCAGGCCGGTCGTGTACATGACTACGAGTCCGAGCACCAGGCCGCCGGCGGAGAGGGGCTCGAGCCGGCCCCCGTCGCGTTCGCGTAGCTGGCGGGCGATCTGGACGACCACCTGAGCTATGGCCCCCGCCCCGACGCCGAACAGCAGCGCGGCCAGGCTGGGGTTGAAGGCGGAGGCGCCGATCCACGCCCCGAGGATCGCCGGAGCGCCGGCCAGGAGCCCGAGCAGGATCAGGGTGCGCGCGCGCGGACGGCGGTCACGGGCCACGGGGGCCACGATGGCCAGCCCCTCCGTCGTGTTATGCAGCGCGAAGCCCACCACCAGCGCGGCCCCCAGGGCCAGCGATCCGATTGCGTAGGCCGACCCGATGGCCAGGCCCTCGCCGAGGTTGTGCAGGCCGATGCCGAGCGCGACGAGGAACGCGGCACGCTCGCCGGTCCCAGACTCCCCGGCCGGCGTCCCGCGCCGGGCACGCAGCCAGCCGTCCACGCCGGTCAGGCCCAGGTAGGCCGCCACGGCCCCCACCCACACGAGCGTGGCCCCTCCCAGCGCCTGCGCACCCTCGCCCGCGAGCTCGGTGCCCTCCAGCAGAGCATCGATCCCGAGGAACGTCAGAAGACCGACGGTGAACGCCAGCAGGAAGCGCATCCACTTGGGGTCGACCGAGCGGACCCAGGGCAGCCAGAGCATCCCGATCGCCACGGGAATCACGCCCACGTAGAGGCCGATCAGGGCCATGAGGCCATAGAAGCCCACGTCCGCACCAGGGGTCTCGGTGGCCGCGTCGATCGCGTGGTCGACCGTGACGCCCGTGGCGGTGAGCAGGATGACCTCGTAGGCCTGGCCCTCGATCCAGGGGTACTGGATGCGCACCTCGGATGACGCCAGCCGCCCGATCTCCTGGTCGCTCTGTTCGAACGAGACGAACCCGTCGTTGACAATCGCCTGGCGCACCTGCACGGGGTCGGCGCCGTCGTTTCTCAGGTTCAGCTCGATCTCGCCCGGGCGGAGCACGGTGCGCTCGACCACGAGCTCCTCCTGAGGCACGCCGATCCGATCGAGCCCGGGAGCATCGAGAGCGACGAACAGGCCGATCGCGACGGCGAGCACGGCCACCGGCGCCAGGGCGGTGAGCCAGAGGGGCCGTCGGCGGGTGGCGGTGGCGGCCTCCACTCGACCTACCTCACCTTCGAGGTCACCGATGGCGCGGTCATTCGGTCACCTCGAAAAAACCCATCCATCCGAGCTCGGCGAATTCCGACACATGCGCGTGGAACATGTACTTGCCGGCGTACGGGAAGCGCACCTCGAGGATCCCTCGCTCCCCCTGCCCCTGAAGGACGGTGTCCGTGAAGTCGCGCGGCTCGAGGCGCGTGCCGGTCGGGTAGTAGTCGAAGAAGTTGGCGTGGAGGTGGAACGAGTTCACGAGGTCGTACTCGAGGATGTTCACGAGATAGATGCGGACGAGCTCGCCGCGCGTGACCCTGATCGGCTCGTCCATGTAGGCGAAGGCGACCGTGTTGACCGCGTAGACCTCGTTGCTGCGATCGAAGTTCGTGTCGAAGCCGTTCATGACCATCACGAGCTCGTCGGCCTCGGGACGGCCCTTGGCCGGGTCGATCACGAACATGCCGTAGAGCCCCTTGGCGATGTGCTCGGCCAGGGGCGTGGAGTGGCAGTGGTAGTGGTGGAGGCCGAACGGAGTGGCGTCGAACTCGTAGATGGTGGCCTCGCCGGGCGCGATGTTGCCCGGCCCGACTCCCGGGACGCCGTCCATCACGTCGCGGTGCACGCCGTGGAAGTGCATGGTGTGCGGGTGACTGGAGCCGTTGGTGAACCGGACCCGCAGCCGCTCCCCCTCCTTGGCCCTGAGGGTAGGCCCGGGCACGCGGCCGTTGTAGGTCCAGGCTGCATATTTCACGCCGGGCGCCACCTCGATCTCGCGGTCCTGGGCCACGATCTCCCACTCACGCACCCCGCCCCGCACGGTGCCCTCGTCGAAGTCGCGCAGCATCGCCTGCGGATCGAACCCGTTGCGGCGGGCGTCCACCCGCCCGGTGGCGCCCAGGTGGCCGGAGCCGCGGTGCCCTGCGCGTTGGTGCTCGATGGCGGCCTCGGCGTCAGTGGCGCTGCCGTGCAGCGCCCGGTGGGGCACCAGCTCATGGAGCATCGGCAGCGCGGCGCCGCCGGCGGCGGCACCCCCGAGCAGCCTGCGCCGCGAGACTTGCGTGTTCCACAACTTGGACATGAAGGGCTATTGAAGCAGACGTTAGCCTTGCCTAACTCATGCATCGGCAACTGGGCGGAAAAGCTCAAGTGGAGATCAGCACGGTCGTCGGCGCACCGCGTGAAGCGGTGTCGGCCCGGGTGTCTACGCCAGAGGGCGTGAACGGCGAGCTGATGTCCATCGCGCGGATGGCCATTCCCCGCGGCATGACCCCGCGCGACGCTGCCACGGTGCCGATCGGCACACGGGGCCTAGAATCGGCTACGTGATCGCCACGTCAGAGTACGAGTTGCTGCAGGAGTCCGTCGGCCTGGTGGACCGCTGCGACCGAGCCAAGCTCATCCTCCGCGGCGCCGAGACGGTGGAGTTCCTCGACGGTCAGGTGAGCAACGAGGTCTCGTCCCTGGCGCCCGGCAGCGGCTGCTACGCGACGGTTCTCAACCACAAGGGCAAGCTGCGAGCGGACATGCGCATTCTGCGCGGGGAGGACTGGGTCTGGCTCGACGGCGAGTCCATCACCGGGCCGGTGCTGCGGCACATGGTCGAGACCTACAGCCTCGGCCGCGACGTTGCTTACGTCGACGCGACCGGGACGCGAGCGATCCTGTCGCTGGTGGGGCCCGCCGCCGATGGCGCTTTGGACGTAGCGCCCCCGCCCGAGGAGCATTTTTTCGTGGAGGGTCTCCACGGCCTCTACGTTCGCACGGACCTGGGCGTGGACGTGATCTGCGAGGACGCGGGCGCGGCCCGGGCCGCTCTCGGCGTCGAGGACGTGGGCGGCGAGGCCGCGGAGTGCATCCGGATCGAGTCCGGCCGCCCGCGCCTGGGCTACGACATGGACGCGGAGACGATCCCGCAGGAGGCGGGCATCAACGAGCGCGCCGTTAGCTTCACCAAGGGCTGTTACGTCGGGCAGGAGACCGTCGCCCGGCTCCATTACAAGGGCAAGCCCAACCGCCACCTGCGCGGGCTGCAGCTCGGCGTCCCGGCGGAGCGGGGTGCCGAGATCCACCTGGGCGACCGGGTCGTGGGGCGGATCGGATCGGCGTGCGTGTCTCCCGTTCACGGCCCGCTGGCTCTCGCGCTGGTCCGCCGCGAGGCGTCTCCCGGCGACGAGGTGCTGGTGGACGGGGAGCCGGCCACGGTGGTCGAGCTGCCCTTCTCCGGTGGCTGAGCGCCGCCGGGTCCCCACGAGCCGCCGGGGTCTTTCGGGAGACAGCGCGCTGCTGGGGGGTCCGCTCACCGCGGACGCCGGCGCCGAGGAGCCGCGGTCCAGCCGCTCGCCCTTCGACGTGCACAGCGGGACGCTGGACCTGCCGCGTGCCGCCGACCCCGGCCCCGACGTAGCGCCGCGAGACCTGCGCACGCTGATTCCACCGTCCGAGCCGGCGAGGGAGATCGACGACTGGGGCCGCTCGGCGCGCACGTTCGGGCTGGTGGAGCCCGTGCTCGACTTCTATTACCGCTACTGGTTCCGGGTCGACACGGAGGGGGTGGACAACGTGCCGTCCTCCGGTGGCGCGCTGATCGTGGGCAACCACTCGGGGGCGCTCCCGCCGGACGCTCCGATGATCATGCAGGCCATCCGCCACGAGCACCCACGGCCGCGGCCCGTCTACATGCTCGGCGAGCACTGGTTCAAGGGCTACCCCGGGGTTGGGCTGCTGGCCAACAAGATCGGGCTGGTGGGCGCCCACCCGGCCAACGCACAGCGCCTCCTGGCCGACGAGGGGCAGCTGGCGCTGGTGTTCCCCGAGGGCCAGAAGGGATCGCGCAAGCTCTACTGGCAGCGTTACCGCCTGCGCCGCTTCGGTCGCGGCGGGTTCGTGCGCACTGCGATCCGCGCGGGAGTGCCGATCGTTCCGGTCGCCGTGGTGGGAGCGGAGGAGGCCATGCCGATCTTCGCCCACGTCCCCCTCCTGCAGCGCCTGACCGGCCTCATCTACTTCCCCGTCAACCACGCTTTCCCCCACTTCGGGCTGGCGGCCGCCGGGATGTACATGCCGGCCAAGTTCGGCATCCGCTTCCTGGAGCCGGTCGACCTGTCGGCCCACCCGCCCGAGGACGCCGACGACGTGGCTCTGGTACAGGGCCTCGCCGAGGAGGTCCGGGCGCGGATCCAGAGCGAGCTCGACCGCCTCGTGTCTGCGCGCCGGTCGGTGTGGTTCGGTTAGGGTTCCGCGCGGAGGATGAGCGCGACACCGAAGACGCCGTGTGGTGCTGGCGCGTGCCTCGCGGCTCTCGTGCTGGTCGTCTTGGGCTGCGGGAGCGATGACGACTTCGCCAACGATCCGCGTCCTCCGCTGCCCATCGAGCTGACGGGCGTGATCCAGAGCGGGAAGCTCACCGTCTCGCCCACCAAGTTCGGTGCCGGGCCGGTGCTGATCACGATCAGCAACCAGACCGACGACCCGCACACGGTCACCCTCAGCGGCGGTGCCATAAAGGGGGCGCGCGTCGGCCCGGTGGAGCCCGCGAACACCGCGAGCATCCAGCGCACGCTGGAGCCGGGCGACTACGAGGTGAGCGCCGGCGGCGAGGCCGCGGTCGAGCGTGAGATCAAGCCGGCCACGCTGGCCGTCGGCGCGGAGCGCGAGAGCTCCAGCGGCGACCTGTCTTTGCCCTAGAGCTCGAGCTGGTCGTCCGGGGGCACCGCCTGCTCACCGGGGTCCCCGGCGAAGACGAGCGCGTCCACGTCGGCGAGGTGGGCCCGGACGCGAAGCGTCATCTCGTCGACGACCCGGTAGGCGGTGTCGATGTTGGTCTTCGCCCCCGTGAGGTGGCTCTTGACCTTTCGCACGTCCTCCATCGAGGCCAGCGCCCGCTCGACGAGGTCGTGCACGGCCGCGCCGTCCACGCCCTCCCCCCCGCGGGCCATCAGCACCCGGGCGCGCGCCAGCCGGTAGGCCACCTCGAGCGACAGGCCTGTCGCGTCCTCCGCGTCGAGCACCACGAGCAGCTTGTCGCCGTTGTACTCGCGGAGCGGCTGAAGCTTCGCGGGGAGCTCGGCCTCGGTGGGCACCACGAGCACGGCGAAGTCGGCGTCACGGTCGGTTAGCGCCCGGTCGAGTTCGGCCATGGCGGTGGGGCGGCTGAGCTTGCGGTCCTTGGCCTCGAAGACGATGCGGCCACGTGGGGGGCCGTCACAGGCGCCGACGGCTACGACCACGTCCCCCGTCTTGCCGGCGGCGCCCTTCTGGTCGCCCACCGACTCGGCCACGTCGCCCTGACGGAGGGCCAGTGCGTCCACCGACTCGGCCACGAGCTCCTCGAAGTCGCGGCCCTTGGCCGTGCCGCGCTCGCGCTCGGCGTCGATCTCCTCGAGCTTGTCCTTCTCGTCCCGCAGCGCCTGGAGCTCCTTCTGCAGTTCGGCCAGCTTCTCGAGCAGCGCCCGCTGCGTGGCGTGCGACCGATTCGCGGCCTGGTTGATCGACTCGAGCGCGCCGGCCTTGAAGTCGGCTAGAGGGTTGGCGCCGTCGGCGGCCGAGAACTGGCGCACGAGATCCTCGCGCGACTTGACGAGCGCTTCCCCCACCAGCTCGCGCACCCGGTTCTGCACCGACGCCGCGCTGCCGTCGCCGAAGCGCCGCTCCAGGTCGCGAGCGAGCTGTCCGTTCTCGGGCCCGAACACCTCGTCCACCTTCTCCCCGAAGTGCTCGGCCACCAGGCGCGCCTTCTCGGTGAACTGACTCTCGAGCTCGCGGGACGCCCGCTCGAACTCCGTCTTCACGTACTCCGAGTTGGCCGCGGCCTGTTCGCGGTCGAGGACCCGCGTCCCGATCTCCACCGCGTCACGCACGACCTTGGAGGCGTCCTCACCGGCCTGGGTGCGCTCGGACACCACCCGAACGGCGCATTCATCGTCCACCACGAGGTCGTGGACCACGAGGCGATCGCCGACCACGCCGACGCGATCCTGTCTGAGGGGAGTGGCTGCTTCCATGGTGATCTGGTCCTACCGTAGGCGGAGGACCTGACAGAACGGGCGCGATCGGTCGTCGGGAGAGCCGGCGCGGCGGGGAGCCCGTTAGCCTGGATCCGCCGGGACTGGCCGTCAGGAACGGTGGATCCAGCGTTAACTCAGCGCGGCGGGGTCGGCAGCCAGTCGGCCGGGAACACGCGCGGAGTCCGGCCTGGGTAGCGCGGCGCCACCTCGAGGGCGTGCCGTCGTGCCGGGCGGTCCCTCAGCAGCTCGTCGAGGTCCTCAAAGGTCATCAACAGGCGGACGCTCGTGGCGATCTGGAAGTCGGCCACGTTGCGGTCGGGGCTCCCGATCGCGCCCTCGGTCAGCAGGCCGTCCACCCGGTCGATCATTCCCGGCAACGCGGCCAGGTCAAGCCGCACCACTTCGTCGGTCGCGCCGTTGAGGTGGGCGCTGAGGCGAATGACCGGTGGAGCGGTGCGCGCCGCGAGCGGGGGCGGGATACCGAGGCGGGCGTCCTCCAGGTAGGTGATGAGCGTCGAGCGGTCCCGCTTCAGCGCCGCCCAGGCCAGGCGGCGCGGCACCGGCTGGAGCACCTCGTCGCCCCACGCCTCGGCGCGCAGCGCGGCCTGGCGGCGGTCCGGGTCGGAGGGCAGCAGCGTCGGCCCCCCGACCAGGGTGTCGAGCCCGAGCGCGATGGCGCGGGTGCCCTGCAGGCGCTGGCCCTCCATCCGCAGGGCGGGGACGGTCATTCGCCGGAAACCGAGCGCGCGCAGGACGAGGCGGTGCACCCCCGCGACCAGGTCCACCCGCCGGTACGGCACGTCCTTGTGGCGCAGCATCAACTCACCGGCCAGCGAGGGATGAGATCCCGGTACCCCGAAGAGAGTCGCCGCCACGCCGCGATCGTAGGCCGCTTGGCGAATCAGACCATTCGTGCAATAGTTGCTTGCGTGCACGCAACTGTCTCGCAGACGCAACCGCTTGAAGCCCAGGAGCTCGCCAAGGACCTGGGCGCCCTCGTCCGTCATCTCCTGGCGGTGGACGGGCGCAATTTCCTGGAGCTCGTCGAGGAGCTGGACCTCTCCCTCTCCCAGCTCAAGTCACTGCAGGTGCTCTACGACGCTCCCGAGCCCCTCTCGGTGAAGGCCCTGTCCGACCGCCTCGGCCTCTCCCTCCCCGCAGTCAGCCGCGCCGTCGACGCCCTCGTGCGCCGGGGCGAGGTCACCCGCGACGAGGACCCGTCGGACCGCCGGTGCAAGCGCGTGACGCTGTCCGCGGGCGGGCGGCGGACGTTCGAGCGATTGATCGCACTGCGTGCCGCGGGCATCCGGCGCTTTGTGGACCAGCTGGATCCCGAGGATCGGACGCGGCTCGCAGCGGCCATGCACCCCGTGGCCCGCAAGGTGAGCCGATGACCGCGCGAATACGCCTCAACGAGGACAACCGCCGCTGGTGGACGCTCGCGGCCATGTGCTTCGCGCTCTTCATGATCATGCTCGACAACACGGTGGTCAACGTGGCCCTGCCGTCGATCCAGGACGACCTGGGCGCCTCGCTGTCGGGCATCGAATGGACGGTGAACGCGTACACGCTGACATTCGCGGTGCTGCTCGTCACGGGCGGCCGGCTCGGAGACATCTTTGGACGCCGGCGCATGTTCCTTTTCGGGGTCGTGGTGTTCGCGCTGTCGAGCGCGGCGATCGGCTTCGCCCCCGACCAGCAGTGGCTCGTGGGCGGACGCGCCGTCCAGGGCGTCGGGGCCGCGTTCATGATGCCGGGCACCCTCTCGATCATCTCCAACGCGTTCCCGCCCGAGGAGCGAGGCAAGGCGATAGGCACGTGGGCCGGCGTCTCCGCGCTGGCGCTGGCTCTGGGACCGGTGGTGGGAGGCGCGCTGACCGAGTACGTGTCCTGGCGGGCGATCTTCTTCCTCAACCTTCCGGTGGCCGTCGGTGCGGTGGCCGTGACGCTCTTCGCCGCGCGAGAGTCGCGCGACGAGACCACCGAGCACCGCGTCGACGTACCCGGCATCGCTTTGCTGTCGCTCGGGTTGACCTCGCTCGTGCTCGCGCTGGTGGAGGGCAACGCGTGGGGCTGGGCCTCGCCGGAGATCCTTGCCCTGCTAGCCGGCGCGGCGGTGGGCCTGTTGGGCTTCGCGCTACTCGAGCCGCGCGTGCGCGATCCCATGGTGGACTTCCGTTTCTTCGCCTCCCGCACGTTCCTCGGCGCGAACGCGGTGGCCTTCGTCGTTTCCTTCTCGATGCTCGCGATGTTCTTCTTCATCGCGTTGTACATGCAGAACTCGCTCGGCTACACCCCGCTCGAGGCCGGAGTCCGCTTTCTGCCCTCCACCGTCATGATCGTCCTGATCGCCCCGCTGGCCGGCCGCCTCACCGACCGCGTGGGCCCGCGGCCGCTGATGGTCTCCGGGCTGACGCTGACCACGATCGCGCTCTTCCTCCAGACGCGGATCGAGGTGGGCACGGGATACGGCCTGCTGCTCCCGTCGTTCATCATCATGGGCGTAGGGATGGCACTGACCATGTCGCCCATGTCCACCGCGGCCATGAATGCCGTTTCGCCGGACAAGGCGGGCGCGGCCTCGGGGATGCTCTCCATGAGCCGCATGGTGGGTGGCACGTTCGGGGTCGCGACGATCGGCGCCCTCTTCCAGTACCTCGCCCGTTCGCGGATGGACGACACCCTCGCCGGCCTGCCCCTCACGGCGGCGCAGCGCGACCAGCTGGTGGAGAACCTCGGCTCGGGGAGCGGGCGGCTGCCGGGCCTGGACCCCGCCCTGGCCGAGCAGGTCAGCCGCGCGGCCGACGGCGCCTTCGTGCACGCCCTGTCCAGCGGGATGTGGCTGTCCGCCGCGGTGAGCGCGGCCGGAGCGGTGTTGGCGCTGGTGCTGATCGCACCCCGGATCGCAACGCGAACCGAGTCGGTGCGTGGCGACGCCGGGCCCGAGCCGGTCGGGGTCTAGAGAGGGCCGCTATGAACCGGCCCGGCGGCGGGCGAGTGCACGCAGCGGCCCGAGCGTCAGCTTCTGGACCAGCGGGGGTGGCGAGCAGATCACGCTGACCTCCCGGTAGCGGTCCGAGAACTCCGCGAGCCACATGGCTCCGCGGGGGCTCCGGGGCAGTCCGCGCCGCGTGTACAGGCCGGCGCGGGCGCCCTCAGCGGCGTCGGTGAGAAACTCTTGAAGCGACAGGCCGGGCACCACACGGACCCGAAGCCGGCCATCGCCCTGACCCACCTGCTCGAAACGATGCCTGCTGCCCGCCGGTGCTACCGCGCGATCACCGGGCCCCAACTCGGTCCGGCGCCCGTCCACCGTGACCTCGAAGCGACCCGTCACGACCTCGAAGCGCTCCTCCTGCGAGGGGTGAATGTGGGTGGGCACCTCTCCACCCGGCCCCACGCGGACGTCCACCAGAAGATCGTCGCCGTCCCGATGGAAGAGGTACGACATCCGGCGGTGGGGGTCGTGCGGCAGGTCATCGCGCAATCCGCCGCCCAGCTCTTCGCCGAACGCGGATACGCCGGCACCACCCTCGACGACGTCGCGGCCGCCGCGGGTGTCACCAAGCCGCTCCTTTACCGGCACTTCGAGTCCAAGCAGGCCCTGCACCTGGAGCTTCTTGAGTCGCATCGCGACGGGCTGCTCGGCGAGTTGGCCGAGACGGTGGCCACCCCCGGTCCGCTCGCTGAGCGCCTGCCGCGCATCGTGAATGCCTGGTTCGCCTGGGTCGAGTCCCGGCCCTACGCGTGGCGAATGCTGTTCCGCGACACCACCGGGGTGCCGCACATCGCGGACTTCCACCGCGAGCTCCAGGCCAGTGCGCGCTCTCTCAACGTCGCCCTGATTCGGGGCGAGCCGGAGATGGACGTGCCCAGCGACCAGGTCGAGCCACTGGCCGAGGCCATCCGCAGCCTGACCACCGGGCTGGCGCTCTGGTGGCTCGACCACCCGGAGGTCCCGCGCGAAACGCTCGTCGCGGTGGTGACGCGGATCGTGCGCGGTCTGGTCGAGCCCTGACGCCCGTCGCCTCCGGACCACCGCGGCGGTACGATGCCGCCCGCAAGCGACCGAGAGGACCGATGGCCCAGATCGACTTGACCGCGCCCAGCTCGCTCTCCGTCGAGCCGGGCGAGCTGCCCGACACCATGTCCGCATGGGTGATCCGCGAGGAGCGCTTCGGCGAGCCGCGCGACGCCTTCCAGCTCGAGGAGATCGAGGTGCCGGAGCCCGGCGCCTTCGAGGTCATCGTCCGGGTCATGGCCGCGGGCGTGAACTACAACAACGTCTGGGCCGCCCTCGCAGAGCCCGTGTCGGTCATGCGCTATGGCGACCACCCCGAGTTCGGCCACCACATCGGCGGCTCCGACGCCTCGGGGGTCGTCTGGAAGGTCGGAGCGGGCGTGACGCGCTGGAAGCCGGGCGACGAGGTCGTGGTCCACTGCAACATGGCCTCCTATGAGGACCCCGAGGTCCACGGCCTCGACCCGCTGGCCGCGCCCAGCCAGAAGATCTGGGGCTACGAGACCACCTGGGGGTCGTTCGCCCAGTTCACCAAGGTCCAGGCCCAGCAGCTGCTGCCCAGGCCCCAGAACCTCACCTGGGAGGAAGCAGCCTCGTACGGCCTCGTGTACTTCACCGCCTACCGAATGCTCATCACGCGCTGCAACATCCAGGCGGGGCAGCGGGTCCTGATCTGGGGCGCCGCCGGCGGGCTCGGCGTGTTCGCCACCCAGCTGTGCAAGATCGCCGGGGCCCACGCCGTGGGCGTGGTGTCGTCGGCAGAGAAGGGCGAGCTGGTCAAGAAGCTCGGCGCCGTGGACTACATCGACCGGGCGGAGTTCGCGGGAATGATGCGCAAGGGGGGCGAGACGGCCGACGAGGAGAAGGCGCGCTTCAAGGTCTCCCGCGCGTTCTCCAAGCGCGTCTCCGAGGTGCTGGGCGACGCCCCGGACATCGTGTTCGAGCACGTGGGCCAAGCCACCTTCCCCACATCGGTGCTGACGGTCAAACCCTTCGGCAAGGTGGTTATCTGCGCCGGCACCACGGGCTTCAACCTCGACTTCGACGTTCGCTACCTGTGGATGCGCCAGAAGGAGATCATCGGCTCTCACTTCGCGAACGCCTATGAGTGCACGAAGGCCAACGAGCTGATCGAGTCCGGGCAGATCCGACCGGTGCTGTGGCAGACCATGGGCTTCGACGGCGTGCCGGAGGCCCACCAGCTCATGCGCGACAATAAGCACCTGGGCAAGATCTCGATTCTCGTCGGAGCCGACGCCGAGGGCGACGGCAGGACCACCGAGGGCGAGGGCGCCATCCGTGCGGAGGTGGGCGCGTGATCTACGTGCACGTCGACTGGGTGGCCAACCCGTTCCGCGGCGACAAATTCGCCGAGGGATGGCGGCCCCACGCCGAGGCCGTGCTGGACTACGGGGCGACGTCGTGGGGGTTCTACCGCGCGATGGACGGGCGCCTGGACTTCCTCCAGGTCGCGGCCTTCGCCACCAAGGCCCAGTGGGAGCGCTACTGGTATTCGGACCGCATCTCGGAAGCCCGCGCCCAGCTCAGCGGCACGTACCAGGTGCCGCTGCTGCCCACCTACCACGAGATGGTGGGACAGGGCGCGGCCGCCAGGCCGGCGGCCGCCGCGGGTTAACCCTAAGCCTGCTCGAGGGGTGCCATGGTGAGCCCCGCGCCCTCGAGCAGCTCCCAGTAGTGCTCTGCGGGCTCGCGCTGCCCGGTCCACACCACCGCCCGCCCGCTGCTGTGGATGCGGTTGGCGAAGGCCATCCCGCCGTCGAAGCTCACCCCGGGGAGGGTCTGCGACAGGGCGCGGGCCACGCCCTCGAAGGTGTTGTGGTCGTCGTTCAGCACGATCACATTCCACTCGCCGCCCAGCCCACTGCCGGGCTCCCCCACCCGCGGCAGCTCGACGGTGCCGCCGCCGCTCACGCCGCGTCGGCCTCCCCGCGCTTGGTCCAGTAGCGGTCGAGACCCTGGTAGAGCTGCTCCGGCGGCGCGGCCTGCTCGAAGCTGAGCGCAGCCTCCGCCCCGATCTCGGCGGACAGCCTCTTTCTCATCTCCCCCACGAACCCGTCCTCGTCCAGGTCGCGGGCCATGGCCGCCTGCCGGCCGAGCCCTTCGCGCACCCGGGCGATCTGCTCGGACACGTCCGTGTAGGGACCGAAATGCGTGAGGCAGAGCGACTCGGGAGCCCAGCCCTCCAGCACCTGGAGCGACTTCTCCCACGCCTCCAGGTCGATGTCCGGCGGCGGGGTGGGCGGCAGGGTGAAGTCGTGCGGAGGCACCCGGACACCGGCGACGTCGCCCACGAAGGCCTCGCCGGAGTCCTCGCGCAGATAGGACACGTGGTGGGAGGCGTGCCCGGGCGTGTAGGCCACGCGGTGGCCCTCCACCGTCTCGCCGCCCGACAGCGCGGTGACCCGCGACCGCTCCACGGGCGCCACCTCGCCCCACAGCGGCTCCATGTCGTCGCCGTAGAGGCGGGAGGCGCTGCGCAGCAGCTTGCCGGGGTCCACGAGATGCGGCGCGCCGCGCTCGTGGACGTAGACCCTCAGAGCGGGAAAGCGGCGGCAGAGGACGCCGGTGGCCCCGGCGTGATCGAGGTGAATGTGCGTGAGCAGCAGCACCCGCGGCTCGACGGGACCCAGCGCCTCGAGCAGGGCGTCCACGCAGGTGGCGGGGCCCGGGTCCACGATCAGCCCGTCGTGCTCGAAGGCGCAGATCACCCGGTCGCGCCCGAGGTGCATTACGTCGATCGGCCTGCTCACTGGGTCCCGACCTTACAATTCCCTGGATGAGCGGGTCCGAACACCGGCTGCCCGAGAGCGACCGGCCGTGGGTCATGCGCACCTACGCGGGCCACTCCAGCGCGCGCGAGTCCAACGCGCTCTACCGCGGGAACCTGGCCAAGGGCCAGACCGGCCTGTCGGTGGCGTTCGACCTGCCCACCCAGACCGGCTACGACCCCGACCACGAGCTGGCCCGCGGCGAGGTCGGGAAGGTCGGCGTCTCCATCTCCCACAAGGGCGACATGCACGCCCTGCTGGACGGGATTCCCCTCGACGCGATGAACACGTCGATGACGATCAACGCCACGGCGGCGTGGCTGCTGGCCCTCTACATGACGGTGGCGGAGGAGAACTCCGTGGACCGCCACGAGCTCCAGGGGACCACCCAGAACGACATCATCAAGGAGTTCCTCTCCCGCGGGACCTACGCCTTCCCCCCAGAGCCCTCGATGCGGCTGATCGCGGACATGATCGCCTTCACCGTCGACGAGGTGCCCAAGTGGAACCCGATCAACATCTGCTCCTATCACCTCCAGGAGGCCGGAGCCACTCCGGTCCAGGAGATCGCCTACGCCCTCTCCACCGCGATGGCCGTGCTGGACCGGGTACGGCCGCTGGTGCCCGACGAGACGTTCCCGCGCGTGTTCGGGCGCATGTCGTTCTTCGTCAACGCCGGCATCCGCTTCGTCGAGGAGCACGCCAAGCTGCGGGCGATGGGCCGGCTCTGGGAGGAGATCGGCCGTGAGCGCTACGCGGTCGAGGACGACAAGCTCTTGCGCTTCCGCTACGGCGTCCAGGTCAACTCGCTCGGCCTGACCGAGTCCCAGCCCGAGAACAACATCATCCGCATCGTCCTGGAGGCGCTCGCCGTCACCATGGGCCGCGACGCCCGCGCTCGCGCGCTTCAGCTGCCCGCGTGGAACGAGGCGCTGGGCCTGCCCCGGCCCTGGGACCAGCAGTGGTCGCTGCGGATCCAGCAGATCCTGGCCTACGAGACCGACGTGCTCGAATACCCCGACCTGTTCGAGGGCTCGCACGTGATGGAGGGTCTGGTGGAGGAGCTGACCGAGGGCGCCCGGTCCGAGATGGCGATCGTTGCCGAGCGCGGCGGAGCGGTCGAGGCCGTGTCCTACATGAAGACCCAGCTGGTCGAGTCCCACCGCGAGCGGGTGCGCCGCATCGAGGCCGGCGAGCTCAAGGTGGTGGGGCAGAACGTGTACACCGAGGCCGAGCCGTCCCCGCTCCAGGACGGCGAGGACGGGGGGATCATGCGGGTGGACCCGGCCGTCGAGCGGTCGGCGATCGACGCCGTGACCGAATGGCGCGCCGCTCGTGACGAGCCCGCCGCGCAGCGGGCGCTCGAGGAGCTGCGCGCCGCCGCGGCCGACGAGTCCAACAACGTGATGCACGCCACGCTCGCCGCGGCCCGTGCCGGGGCCACCACGGGCGAATGGTCCGCGGCGCTGCGCGAGGTGTTCGGGGAGTACCGCGCGCCCACCGGCGTGGCCGATGCGGCGGCGGCGCCGGACGACGACACGCTCGCGGAGCTGCGCGATCGTGTGGAGCGCGTGTCGGAGGCGCTCGGGCGCCGAATCAAGATCCTGGTGGGCAAGCCGGGTCTGGACGGGCATTCGAATGGCGCCGAGCAGATCGCCGTTCGCGCTCGCGACGCCGGCATGGACGTGGTTTACGAGGGCATCAGGCTCACGCCCGCCCGCATCGCCCGCACCGCCGTGGACGAGGGTGTGCACGTGGTGGGGCTGTCCATCCTCTCCGGCTCTCACGCCCAGCTGATCCCCGACGTGATCGGGGAGCTGCGCAAGGCGGGCGCCGACGTGCCCGTGGTGGTCGGCGGGATCATCCCCCCCGCCGACGAGCGTGTGCTGCTCGAGGCCGGGGTCGCCCGGGTCTACACGCCCAAGGACTTCCAGGTGAGCCGGATCATGGAGGACATCGTGGAGCTGGTGGCCCAGCACCACGGCGTGGCCGCCGCCGCCTGAAAGAATCACCCGCAAGCCGGGAGAAATGACCCGTAGGGGTACAGCTGTGAAGGATGGGCGGGCGAAGTGACTGGGGACGACTGATCGCGCTCGCCGGGGGCGTGACCCTGTTGGGGCGGGTACTCGCGGCCCTGGCCACGCGCGAGGTGCTGGACGAGGGCCGCCTGCTGGACTACAGCCGCAGTACGTGCGGCAGTGGCAGGTGTTCGGCTCCTTCGAGCTTTAGGAGGTTCCCTCCTCGGGGATCCTCGTGGCCGGCTTCGCCCTGCTCGCCCTGCATCATCTGCCGCGGCTGCGGGCCACTGCTACTTTGCCGCTCGATGCAGCCGTCACCGAAGGAGATCGGGAGCCGGCTGCGCGAGCGTGACCGCTCGGCGGCCCCCGCAGCGCTGAACCTGATCGAGGACCGCAGCCAGCGGGCGCGGGCCGCCGCCGCCGAGTTGCTCGAGGAGGTCTCCCCCGCCGCGCTGGGCGGCGAGGCGCCCGCCCACCTGGTCGGGGTCACCGGTCCGCCCGGGGCGGGCAAGTCCTCACTGCTGTCGGCCCTCGTGGGCGTGTGGCGTGGGCGCGGGCGCACGGTGGCGGTGCTCGCTGTGGACCCGTCGTCCAAGCGCTCCGGCGGGTCGCTGCTTGGCGACCGCGCCCGCATCGAGCACGATCCCCACGACGACGGCGTCCTGATCCGCTCCACCGCGGCGGGCGGGCGCCTGGGCGGGCTCGCCGCCGCGACACGCGAGACGGTGGACGCGCTGGCCGCCGCCTTCGACGTGGTGGTGGTCGAGACGGTCGGGGTGGGACAGTCCGAGACCGACGTGGAGGAGGTCTGCGACACGGTCGCCGTGGTGGTGCAGCCGGCCTCCGGCGACGTCCTCCAGTTCCTGAAGGCCGGGATCATGGAGGTGCCGGACGTGCTGGTGGTGACCAAGGCCGACCTCGGCGAGCCCGCGGACCGCGCGCGCCGGGACCTTACCCAGGCGCTGGCGGCGGTGGGGTCCAACGGCGTGCCTGTGCTCGCCGTCTCCGCTGTGCCGCCCCCCACCGGGGTCGAGGAGCTGGCGGAGGCGCTGGACGATCACCGCGCGCGGGTCGACGTCGGGCGCCGGCGGACGCGCTCGCGCCGGCTGTCGGCGCTGCGTGAGCTGGTGGCGGAGCACGGCGAGCAGGCTCTGCGTGGGCTGGGCGGTCGCCGCGAGGCCGAACGCGTCTTATCCGAGCAGGACCCCTCTGCGGACACCGCGGCGCTGGTGCGGATGCTCGAGCGGCGGGTGCCCCCGTGAGCCTGCTCGCCCAGTTCGGGCTGCTGGCCGCGGTGTTCGCGATCACGGTGGCCGTCGCGGACCTGGCGGGCGCCGCCAATCTCGGCGTCGCCCTCGGCATCGGCCAGATCGTGTTCATGGCCGCCGCGATGGGGCTGTTGCTCAAGCGCTGAGCGGGCGCTCTCTTGGCGCTGACGGAAGCAGGTGAGGGAGTCTGGGTACGGTCTACCCTGGTCGGCTCCGTCGCTCCGGGTGGGCTCGGATCACCGAGTCTGCGGTTGAGCGCGCCATGCGTGCTCAATCGCAGTTTCGCTGGGCCGGGACGCACAGGACCGTTACAACGCTGACGCAACGGCGCCCGCTGTAACGGGGAAAGGCCACAAACGAGCCACCACCCCCTCCCCACCCCGCGGCCGTCAACGCGACGACCGACAGACGCTCTCGAGTCAGACGATCGCTACCGCCCCGCCAGCAGCGCCTCGGCCTCGGCCAGGTCCTCCGCCGTGTCGATGCTGCGCACCAGCGCGGGCGGCAGCGCCACCCGGGCCGGGTCGAGGGACTCGATCGTGCGCGTGAGCGGATCGCCGGACGGGGCGGCCTTCAGCCGCTCCAGCGCCGCCGGCGCGTAGAGGCCCAGCACGGGCTGAAGGACGCCACCCGCGCTGGCCACCACGGCCGGCGTGGACCCCGCCGCCTGCAGCAGCGAGCGGCACGCGTCCGCGGTCACGAAGGGCATGTCGGCCGCGCACACGAGCACGGGCGCACCGGCGGTCTCCAGCGCGTTGACGATCCCCGTGAGCGGGTGCCGCGGCTGGTCGGGCTCGTCCCAGCGCTCCACCCCGGCCAGCGAGGGCACCTCCGAGCTGCGCTTGCACACCACGGCCACGCGCTCGCACACCTGCGCCAGGGCCTCTGCCGAGTACGCCATCAGGGGTCGCCCGGCCAGCAGCGCCGCGGGCTTGGAACCCAACCCCAGGCGGCTGCCCCTCCCACCCGCGAGCACGGCTCCTATCACCCTTCGAGACTAGGCCAATAGGCTGCGAACCAGTGCCATTGGGGGCCTTCATCTCGGTTGGGCGCTCGCTCGAGACCTCCCTGCAGCGGGTCGAGAGCGCCGAGGGGCTCGGCTACCACTCCATCTACACGACCCACGTCGCCGCCCGCGACTCCGTCACCACCCTGATGGCGTATGCCGCCCGCAGCGAGCGCGTGAGGCTCGGCACCGGCGTGATGCCGATCTACTCGCGCACGCCCGTCGCCACCGCGCAGGCGTTCGCCACGCTGGATGAGTTCTCCGGCGGACGCGCCGTGATCGGGCTGGGCGTGTCCCACCGGCCCGTGGTGGAGGGCTGGTACGGCCAGCGGATCGGCAAGCCGGTGACCGAGATGCGTGAGTACGCCACCATCGTCCGAGCGATCATCCGGGGCGAGGATCCCCCAGCGGGCGACACCTTCACCTCCGGCTTCCGGTTCATGGGCTACGGAGCCCGGCCCGATCTGCCGATATACGTCGCAGGCCTCTCGCCGGGCATGGTGCAACTGGCGGGGGAGGTCGCTGACGGCGTGATTCTCTGGCTCTGCAACCCCGACTACATCCGCGACGTGGTGGTCCCCGCCGCGCGAGAGGGACGTGAGCGCGCCGGGCTGAGCCTCGACGGCTTCGACGTCGTCGCGGCGGTCCCGTCGGCCGTCACGTCCGAGCCCGAGGACGCCCGCGCCCGGTTGCGCGAGGAGCTCCTGCCCTACTTCTCCCTGCCGTTCTACCGCACGATGCTCGAGCGCTCGGGCTACGGGGAGGACATCGCCGGCTTCGACCAGGGCCTGGAGTCGGGCGCCGCACCGGCGGCCACGGCGGCGATCTCCGACCGCTTCCTGGCCCGCCTGGCCGCCATCGGCACGCCCGCGGAGGCCGCTGAGTGCGTGCGCTCCTACCGCGACGCCGGCGCCACCTCACCCTGCGTGGGAGCGATCGGCCGTACCGACTTCGACGCAACCCTCGGGAGCCTCGCGGGTTGTCTCGGCGAGTCATGAGCACCTCCGACCGCCTCAGCCACGCCGTGCGCCGCGTCCGGACCGATGGTGTCCGACCGGTGGCGCTCATGGCGCTCGACCGCGCGCGCGGCCGGCTGTACCTGGCGGAGGAGCATGTCTGGTACCAGCTGGACCTGGCCGGCGACCGCCCGCGCCGGGGGCTCCCCGACGACGTGACGCTCGTGCGCGCCGCCGAGGCGGACCTCCAGAGCGCGACCCAGCTCGGCCAGCGGCTGGACGAGGTGCGCGAGCGCCGCGCCGCCGGCAACGACCTCTGGATCGCCCGCGACGAGGGGGGCCCGCTGTTCCGGTGCTGGATCTACCGCGGGCGCGCGCCGGTGCTCGCTGCGCCCGGAGGCTGGCTGGACCTGCCCGACGGCACCGTCTGCCTGGAGGACTCCGCCACCTCCCCCCGGGCCCGCGGCCGGGGGGTGGCACCCGGCTCCTGGTCCGGCATCGCCGACTCGCTGCAGCAGGAGGGCCTGCACAACATGATCACGAAGGTGGGCGTGGACAACGAGCCCTCCCGCCGCGCCGTGACCAAGGCCGGCTTCCGCGAGGTGGGCACGATGCGGCTCGTCAAGACGGGCCCGCGCAAGCGGACCACGATGGACGACGCCGCTTCGGGCCTGGGCCCCGAGCTGGTCAACCGCCTGGCCGGCTGAAGCCGTGCCCAGGCGTCAGCGGGCTCGCACGCGCCGGACCTTCGAGCGCAGGGCGCCCGCGGCCTCGAGCGGATTGTCCGCGAGGGTGTAGAAGCGGTGGCGGTTGCGCTGCGACATGCGCGGCATCGCCGCGACCAGCGGTAGCGCCAGGCGCACCCGCCAGGGGGAGCTCGATCGTCGCCAGTGGCTCCGCCGCTCGGCGAACAGACGCGGATGGCGGGACCGGAGGTTCGCGTAGATCTCGGCGTGGCGCGTGGCGCCGCGGCGGAACTGGCGCTGCCCGTGAACGCGGTAGTGCAGCACCCGCCGGTCGAGGCGCGCCCCACGGTGCCCGCGCTCGGCGAGGGTCATCCAGAGGTCCCAGTCCTGGAAGGACCCCTGAAGCGTCCAGCCACCCCGTCTGCTCCAGGGCCGACCGGCGGAGGAGGCTCGCATAGGGCACGTCGTTGTAGTAGGTGATGCGCCACGGGTCCAGCGCGTGGTTTCTCCGGCGGTCGGGTTGGTCGACCTCGCCGAAGACGTCGAGACGCCCCCACACGGCGGTCAGCTCCGGGCGCTCGTCCAGCGCGTCTGCAAGCGCGGTCAGCGCCTCCGGGACGAGCACGTCGTCGCGGTCCAGCGGAAAGACGTACGGGGCGCGCGTGGCCCGCACTCCGGCCATGCGCGCGGCCGAGGTGCCGCGGTTGGGTTGGTGCACCACTCGGATCCCCTCCTGCTCCAGCCCGTCGAGCAGCCTCAGGGTGGCCGGGTCGGTGGAGCCGTCGTCCACCACCACCAGCTCGCACGGCTCTTGGAGGGCCACCGAGTCCACGGTCTCTCGCAGCGTCTCCGCGTCGTCGAAGCAGGGGATCACAACGGCCACCCGGGCGGCGGCGGTGAGCGGTGCGGTCCTGCGATCGGGGGCGGCGTAGACGGCCATCGGCTCTGCTTCGACGATGTCGCCTGTCCCGACCGGCCCCGTTTCCGAGCTGTGAACTTCCGGAGATCATCCTGCTACCGGGGCGCGGGGAGCATAATGGTGGGCCATGGAAGGCTCGGCACCAGAATCCGTCGGCACACTCTCGAGTTGGCTGCGCTGCTACCGCTGCTGGTCGCGCAACCTCGAGGTGCAGCTCCACTACGAGGGTATCCTCAAGGTCGACGCCGATACGGCGGAGGCGGTCGAGCCGGTAGAGGAGGTCCAGGAGGCGGTGGTCCAGTGCCTGGACTGCCTGCATGACCAGCCGCACCTGAGCCTGTCCTTCTACGAGGAGAAGGGCCGCCGCATCTCCCGGATCGAGCCGGTGGAGGACCGCTGGGAGCGCATGGTGACCGGCACGCCCTGGGTAGCGTCCTGCACGGTGACGGTGGACGCCGGCCAGGTGGAGTCGTGCTCCGGCCCCGAGGCGGCCGACTCGCTGGCCTTCGCCGCCTTCGGCGACCACGGCACGCGCGAGTTCTTCACCCACGTCCGCTTTCACAAGCACGAGGAGGACAGGATCGTGGTGCACATGCTCGTGGAGCTGTATGCGCGCTCCTCCGAGGAGTCGACCGAGGTGCTCGAGAATGCCGCGCGCGGCACGTTGGCCATCACCTCGCTGGCCGAGGAATCGCGCCCGCCGGCCTCAAGCGCCGACGAGCCCCACTAATCGCCGAGCAGCACGGTTCCCCGCTCGGCCAGCACGTCGATCTGCTCCTCGGTTCGCCCCAGCTCGCGCAGCACCGCCCGGGTGTGCTGGCCGAGCAACGGCGGCGCGACGGGGTCGCCCACCGCGGCCTCGGTCCAGATCGGCGACGCCACCAGCTCCAGCGGACCAGCCGTCGGATGGTCCACCCGGAGCGTGGCCGGCCGTCCCGCCGCCTCCGCCGCGGCCAGCGCGTCGGGCACCGATCGGACCTTGCCCACAGGCACTCCGGCCGCGTCCAGGGCGGCGACCCAGTCGTCGGCCTCGCATTCGCGGAAGCGAGCCTCCAACTCGGGTACCAGCTCGGCGCGATGGTCCACGCGACCGGCGTTGCTCGCGTAGCGCGGGTCCTCGGCCAGGTCATCGCGGCCGATGGCACGGCAGAGTGCGCGGAACAGGCCGTCGTTGGGGGCGGCCACGGCCAGCCGGCCGGACGCCGTCTCGAAGTCCTGGTACGGCACGATGTTGGGATGCGCGTTCCCATGGCGCTGCGGCTCGACCCCGGTCACCAGGGCGTTCTGAGCCACGTTGACGAGTCCCGCCAGGCCGCTGTCCAGCAGCGGCACCTCGACGCGTCCTCCTCGCTCGGAGTGCAGCAGCGCGAGCACGCCCGCCGCCGCGTGCAGGCCCGTCAGCACGTCCACCAGCGCCACGCCGGCCTTCGAGGGCTCGCCGCCGGCCGGTCCGGTGATCGACATCAGGCCCGTCTCGGCCTGGGCCACGAAATCGTATCCGGGCCGCCCGGGGGGCTCGCGAACCGAGCCGAAGCCGGAGATCGAGCAGTACACGACCGCCGGGTTGCGCTCGCGGACGTGTTCGTAGCCCACCCCCAGCCGCTCGGCGCCACCCACCTTGAAGTTCTCGACCACCACGTCGGCGCCGGCGCACAGCTCCAGGGCCAGGTCGCGTCCGTCCCGGTCCGACAGGTCGATGGCCACGCTCCTCTTGCCCCGGTTGACCGAGAGGAAGTAGGCCGCTTCGCCGCCGGCGAACGGCGGGCCCCAGCTGCGGGTCTCGTCGCCGCCGGCGGGCCGCTCGACCTTGACCACGTCGGCGCCGAGGTCGGCGAGGACCATGGTGCAGTACGGCCCCGCCAGGACCCGCGACAGGTCTACCACCCGCACGCCGTCGAGGGCGGCCGGCTGCTGTGAGCTCGGCATCGCGGAGCATCCTGACAGGGGCGGGGGCGGCGGTGGAGGCGCTGGAGCGCACCGGCGTGGAGGTGGCGTTCGGACTGCCGGGCGTGCACAACCTCAGCCTCTGGCGGTCGCTGGGTGACTCCTCGATCCGGCTGGTCGGGGTGCGCCACGAGCAGACCGCGGCCTACGCGGCGGACGGCTACGCCCGAGCCCGGGGCGAGCTTGGCGTGGCCCTGACCACCACCGGCCCCGGGGCGGCCAACACGCTGGCCGCCGTCGGCGAGGCGTGGGCCTGCCGCCAACCGATCCTGGTGATCGCCACCGACGTGCCGACCACCGTGCGCCGGGCGGGACAGTGGCGCGGGGCGCTCCACGAGGCCACCGACCAGGCCGCGATGTTCGAGCCGGTGGTCAAGGAGACCATCAGGGTGACCTCGGCCGAGGAGACCGCGAGCGCGGTGGCCCGCGCCGCGACGTCCGCGCTCGCTCCCCCACGGCGTCCGGTCTACCTCGAGATTCCCACCGACCTGCTCGGTGCTCCGGGCCAGAGCGCCGCGGCAACCGCGTCGGCGGGCGCGCCAACCGAGCCGGACGCGGGCCAGATCGAGCGGGCGGCCGGCCTGATCTCCGCGGCAAGCGCCCCCCTGATCTGGGCCGGCGGCGGTGCGGTGGCCGCAGACGCTGGACCCGCCGTGGCGCGGCTGGCCGAGCGCCTGGCCGCCCCCGTGATCCTCACCTACAGCGCCCGCGGACTGCTGGGTGCCGGCCACCCCTGCCTGGTGGACGTGCCCCCGCACGTGCCCGAGGCCGGCGCGCTGTGGGACCAGGCCGACGTGGTGCTCTCGATCGGCAGCGACCTGGACGGGATGATGACCCAAGGGTGGTCGATGCCGCGACCGCCAACGATGATCGCGATCAACGCCGACCCGGCCGACGCGGCAAAGAACTACCCGACCGAGGTCATGCTGGAGGGCGACGCGGCGGCCGTGGCCGGGCGGCTGGCCCAGGCGCTGCCCGGGGGCGAGGGGCTCGACACGGTGGCGGCGAGGATCGCCGAGCTCAACGCCGGCGTCAGGCGTGCCCTGCGGCAGACCGACCCCGAGGCCACCGGCTTCCTGGAGGCGATGGAGCGGGTGCTGCCGCCCGGGGCGGTGGTGGTCTGCGACATGTGCATCCCCGGCTACTGGCTGGGCGGGTTCGCCCGGCCGGCCGCGCCGCGCAAGCTCTCCTACCCGCTGGGGTGGGGCACGCTGGGATGCGCGTTTCCCCAGGGTCTCGGCGCCGCGCTGGCCGGGCGCGGGCCGGCCGTGAGCGTCTCGGGAGACGGAGGGTTCCTGTACGCGGCCGGCGAGCTGGCGACCGCGGTCCAGGAGCGCATCCCGCTCACCGCCGTGGTCGTGGACGACGGCGGCTACGGGATGCTGCGCTACGACCAGGATCTCCGCGGAGATCCACACGACGGCGTAAACCTGGCCACACCGGACTTCGCCGCCCTGGCCGCCTCCTTCGGGGTCCGCGCCGAGGCGGTCGAGGGGCTGGGGGACCATTTCGCCACCGCCCTCGAGCACCACGTATCGCTGGACGAGCCGACGCTGCTGCTGGCCCGCGCACGGATCGGGCCGCCGCCGAACGTGTCCCCGCGCTGGTATCGCACGCTTCCTGCGACCTGAGCCTGGGCTGAGGCCCCACCAGGGTCGCTTGGCTATACGGTGACGCCCGTGAGCTACAGGATCGAGTGGCTCGAAGAGCCGGCTGCCTTCGCCGAGCTCGAGCCGGGCTGGGACGAGATGGCCGGGCCGGGGTCTCGGCCCTTCGACCTGCACTGCTGGTTCAGCGCGTGGTTCGAGGCATTCGGCGAGCCCGGCACCATGCGTGTCTGCGTGGCCTGGGACGGCGAGCGGCTGGCGGCGGCACTGCCCCTCTTCCAGCGCACGCGCCGGGCACTGATGGGCATGGCCAATGTCCACTCCCCTGCCTTCGGACCGGTCGGGCACGATCCCGAGGCGGTGCGCGCGGTGGTGGCCGCCGCCCTGGCGCGCTGCCCGGGGCGGCTCGAGCTGCCCGGGGTGCCGGTCGCCGAGCCCTGGGTGGCGACGCTGGCCGAGGAGGCCGGCCGCGCGGGCCGGGGCCACGTGGCCGCGCCCGGCCACGTGTCTCCGATCGTGATCACCGAGGGCGCGTACGAGGACTGGCGGGCCTCGTCCAAGCCGCGCTGGGGAGCTCCGCTCGAGCGGTTTCGCCGCAAGATGGCGCGCGATCACGAGGCCGAGCTTTCGATCGTCGCCCCGCCCGCCGATCTCGAGGGCGAACTGGCCCGCGGCTTCGCGGTGGAGGCCAGCGGCTGGAAGGGGCAGAGCGGCACCGCGATCCTGTCCGATGAGCGGACCACCGCCTTCTACCGCCGGCTGGCAGCCGGGTTCGCGGCGCGCGACGGGCTGAGGCTGTCGTGGATCGGACTGGATGGCGACTGGGCGGCCTTCGACCTGTGCCTATTGCATGGCGGGCGCCTGTACCTGCTCAAGACCGGCTACGACGAGCGCTTCCGGCGGCTGGCTCCAGGTCTCGTGATGCGGCTGTCAGTCGTCGAGCGGTGCTTCGAGCTCGGCCTGAGGGCGCACGAGCTGCTGGGTGACGAGTCCGAGTGGAAGCGCAAGTTCGCCACCGGCGAGCGGGTGCACTCCACCTTCCACGCCTTCGAGACCGGGGTGCGGGGACGGGCCAGCCGCGCCTACCGCCTCCGCGCCCGCCCGCAGCTCAAGCGCGCGTACGAACGCGCGCTGGACCGCTCGAGGCGCTAGAGGAGTGCTGGGCGATGGTGGCCGGCGGTCGGGGGCTGGCGCCCGCTGGTCGCGACTCGGCGTCCCGAGGCCGGTGCTCTGAGGCGTTTACGGCTTACTGGTGAGAGGGCGACGGGTTCAGGCGCCCGGGTTGGTCCGCCGGGCGTTTCTCTCAGAAATCGAGTCTGCTTCCGGGCCCAATATGCGAGCTCGAATGCAGACTCGCTGAGACCCGGGCGCACGAGACCGCACAACGGTTACAGAACGGCCACGAGGCGCACGCTGACGCAACGAAGTGCACCCACGCCGTGCCAGCCCTGCAGGCGGCCGAGCACCGTCACGAGCCACCGCCGACCGTGACGCGATGGCACAAACGAGCCCACCCTCCCCTACGCCGCAGCCGTAAACGCCGAGACCGCCGGAAGCCTCCTGCCCCGCGGTCCGCGTACGACCCCTGCCCAGGAAGCTACGCCCAAAACACGCCCAAACCCAGCGGCCCACACGTGCACCGCCCCGGATGCAACAAACCGGCCAAAACGAACCACACCCTCCCACCCCCGCAAGCCGTAAGCGCAACGGGCCCGCGAGCCCGCTCAGGGCCGCGAGCCTGCTCGATCCCCGAAATCAGTCCTCAGACAGCCGAAAGCCCGGGTCCCAATCCAGCTCGGCCACGTCCATCTGGGCCTTCTGGAGCTTGCCGGCGTAGTCCCAGTTCAGGGACTGCCAGCGCGTGAACTGGTCCAGCACCCAGATGCCGGACTGCCGGCTGCCGTTGCCCGACTTGCCGTTGCCGCCGAAGGGCAGATGGGCCTCGGCGCCCGAGGTGGAGTTGTTCACGGAAACCATGCCGGCGCTGACGCGCTCGCGGAACCGGAATGCCGCGGCGGGGTCGTCGGTGTAGATCGCCGACGAGAGCCCGTAGCCGTGGCCGTTGGCCAGGGCGATGGCCTCGTCGAAGTCGCCGAAGCGCGCGACACCCACGATCGGACCGAAGGTCTCGGTGGCGTAGAGGTCGTCGTCGGCGGTCACGCCGTCCACGATCGTCGGGTGGCAGAACCAGCCGGCGTCGGGATCGCCCACGAAGCCGGCCCGCGGGCTCTCTGACGTGATCCGGCCCATGGCCGACGAGCCCGAGACCACGTGGTGGTCCTGGATCAGCTCGAGCCAGTCCATGAACCGCTCGTGGAATCGCTCGTGGATCATCGGCCCGTAGAGGACGGCGGCGAAGGGGTCGCCGATGGCCGCGTCCTGGACTGCGGCCGTGAAGCGGGCCAGGAAGTCGTCGTGCACCGAGTCGTGGACCATCACGGTGCCCAGCGACGTGCAGCGCTGGCCCGCGGTGCCGAAGCCGCTGAACAGCGCGCCCTCCACCGCCAGCTCCAGGTCGGCGTCAGGCATCACGACGAGTGGGTTCTTGCCGCCCAGCTCCAGGCAGGGGGATTGGACGTGGCGGCCGCACAGCTCGCCGATCTGCGACCCCACAGACGATGAGCCGGTGAACCCCACCTTGTCCACCAGGCGCTCGTCCAGTGAACGCTCCAGCCCGGCGAACGCCGCGGGCCCGTCGCACTGGACCAGGTTCAGCACGCCCGCCGGCAAGCCCCCGTTGAGGAACAGTCGGGCCAGAGCGTCGCCCAGCGCTGGGCAGTACTCGGCCGGCTTCCACACCACGGCGTTGCCGCAGAGGAGCGCCGGGACCAGGTACCAGGACGGCACGGCGACCGGGAAGTTGCCCGCCGTGATGATCGCGGCCACGCCCACCGGGTTCCGGAAGGTGAAGAGCTGCTTGTCCGGCATCTCGCTCGGCACGGTCTGGCCGTAGAGGCGGCGGCCCTCCGAGAGAAAGAAGTCGCAGGTGTCAACGATCTCCTGAACCTCGCCGAGCGACTCGGGGTAGGGCTTGCCGATCTCGCGCGTAACGAGCCGCGCGAGCGCCTCCTTGTTGTCCTGAACCAGGCGGCCGATCTGCTGGATGGCCCGACCGCGCACCGGGGCCGGCGTGGCGGCCCAGGCGGCCTGGGCTGCGCGCGCGGCGCGGCAGGCCTCCACGAAGGTCGACGCATCGCTCAGCTGCGCCTCACAGACCACCTCCACCAGGTTGGCCGGGTTGCGGGAAGTGACCCGCTCGCCGCCCGCGACGTCCTGGCCGCCGACGATGGACGTGACCGTCCTCGTGCTCGCGATGCTCATAGGCCCACTAGCGTATCCACGCCGTTCGGCTGCGACCGGCGTGATCGGACACGGCCCTCCCTAGAGTCGGTCGTCGGGCCGGTGACGCCCCACCACCGTTCGAAAACGGCAGATCCCATTCCTCGCAGCACGAAAATCGCCCTCGCGACCGCCGTCGCGGTCGCCGTCGCCGTCGCCGCGGTGGCCATCGCGGCCAGCTCGGGCGGCGAGACCGAGCCGGTGGTCACGGCTCCGCCCGCCGAGCGCGGGTTCGGGGTGGGCAACTGGCCGCCGGCCGACTGGCGCCCGTACGCCGACGACTCGCCCTTCAACCAACGCATCCCTGACGACCCGCGGATCGACGAGCGCTCCAAGCAGATCGTGAACCGGCTGACCGAGTCCGGCGGACCCTCGGACCTCCGGGCCGGCCTGGCCGACTCGGAGGCCGACTACCAGCACCCGACCTACTGGTCACAGGCGCGGGACCCGGTGTTCACCGTCGACTGCGAGCGCGACGTGCCCGAGCCCTGCGAGATCGAGGGGATGCGCGTGCGCGTACCCGACAGGGCGCGGCCGGCGGCGGGCAGCGACGGCCACCTCACCGTGGTCGCTCAACAGAGCGGCTGGGAGTACGACTTCTACGGCGTCGAATCCAAGCCGGAGGGCGGAGGCGTCATCGAGATGTCCTACGGCGGTCGCACCCGGATCGACGGCGACGGCCTGGGCTCGGACGCCACCGCCGCGTGGTTCGGCAACCTGGCCGGCATCATCCGCGCCCAGGAGCTTCAGGCTGGGCGCATCGAGCACGCCCTGTTCATCATCGCCGACTGCGACAACGGCGAGTTCGTGTACCCGGCGATGGGCCTCGGGGCCGCCTGCCCGGACACGGCCGACGCCCCGGCCGAGGGTCAGCGCTTCCAGCTCGACATGTCCGAAGGGGAGATCGCCGCGCTGGGCGCACCCCGGTGGAAGCGGGCGATCCTGCGCGCGATGGCCGAGTACGGCATGTACGTGGGCGACACCGGCGGCTCCCCGTGGGACCTGGAGTTCGAGTCCGGCTCGACCTACACGAGCTTCGGCTACCCGGATCCGCTCGTGGCCTACGCACGCCGCGCCGGGCTCCAGCCCCAGGACGGTCGGTACCTGTTCGACGTGGCCTCGGGGATCGACTGGAGCGCCGAGCTGCGCGTGATCGACCCCTGCGTCACCGAGCGGACCTGCTAGCGACGCCGCCCGCGCAGCTGCTCGGCCGCCGCTTCGGCGCGGCGCAGGACGGCCGACGTCTTCAGGCGGACGAACAGCGGGCGGTTGGCGGGGTAGACGCCGACCCGCGGCCACGACAGCGGCGCGGCGACGTGTGCGTGGCGCGTGAGCGTGCCCGCCGCGCGATAGCCCGTCTCGCCCGCGACCGACACCACGCGGGCGTCGAAGTCGCCGTAGGGGTAGGCGATCGAGTCGACGGGACGGCCGAGGTTGGCCTCCATCACCTCGCGCGACCCGGCCAGCTCATCGCGCAGCCGCTCGTCGCCGGCCAGCTGCGACAGATGGGGGTGCGATCGCGTATGTGAGCCCACCTCCCAGCCGGCGTCGGCCAGGGTGCCCAGGCCGCTCCAGTCCAGGCACAGGAGCTCGTCCGCGTGCGGCCCGGGCGACCACTCCTCTATTCCCGGCCAGGTCATCGGCTCGTCGCGGCCAATCCAGTCGGTCGGGGCGAAGACGGTCCCCGGAACCCCGAGGGACGCCAGCACCGGGGCCGCCTGCTCGAGCGTCGACCGGTACGCGTCGTCAAACGTCACGGCCACTGTCCGGCCCCACGGGGGGTCCAGCACCGCCCGCGTGAAGGTCGCGGGACGGTAGCCGCGGCGCCTGACGGCCGTGAGCTGCTCCTCCAGCAGCTCTGGGCTCACGGCGAGCTCCGAGGGCCAGCGGCCGCTCACGGCGTGATAGCAGAGGACCAGAACGTCTCTCATCCGACCCGGCGCGAATCTAACCTAGTGGCGTGGCCAGATGCACGACCTGACCTTCGAGCAGCTTCCCGGCCTGGACGAGGCGGGGTGCGAGTGGAGTGAGCTGGCGCAGCGCGCCGGCAACGTGTTCTCGACCCCCGAGTGGGCCGCCACGTGGTGGCGTCACTTCGGAGCGGACCGCGAGCTGCGCCTGCTGGCCGGACGAGACGCGGCGGCAGCCCCGGTGGCGGTCCTCCCCCTCTATCTCAACCGCGCACGGCCGCTGCGGGTGCTGCGCTTCCTCGGGCACGGCGCGGCGGACCAGCTGGGCCCGGTCTGCCGGCCGGAGGACGCGCCGCGCGTGACGTCCGCGCTGCCCGGCCTGGTGGGCGACCGCCGCTGGCGTGCCGACCTGCTCGTGGGCGACCGGCTGGCCACGCCGCTCGGCTGGGGCCGGCTGCCCGGCGCGCGCGTCCTGCTGGCCGAGCCCAGCCCCACGCTCGGCATCCACGGCCAGTCCTGGGACGCGTTCCTGGCGTCCAAGAGCAAGAACTTCCGCGATCAGGTGCGACGCCGTGAGCGCAAGCTGGCCATGGCCCACGACCTGGCGTTCCGCCTGAGCGACGCCGACCGGCTGGAGGAGGACATGACCACCCTCCTGCGCCTGCACGCGGCCCGCTGGGAGGAGGCATCGGACGCCTTCAGCCCCGAGCTGGAGGCCTTTCACCGCGACTTCGCGGCGGTCGCCCTGGAGCGGGGCTGGCTGCGGCTGTGGCTGGCCGAGGCGGACGGGCAACCGGTGGCCGCCTGGTATGGGCTGCGCTACGCCGACTGCGAGTGCTTCTACCAGTCGGGCCGCGACCCGGCGTGGGACAGCCACTCCGTCGGGTTCGTGCTGCTGGCGCACACGATCCGGTCGGCCTTCGAGGACGGGATGCGCGAGTACCGCTTCCTCCGGGGCGGCGACGCGTACAAGGACCGGTTCGCCGACGGGGACGAGGGCCTCGAGACCCTCGTCGTGGGCCGCGGGCCGCGCGGACGGAGCGTGGTGACCGCCGCGGGAGCCGTCCGCCGGCTGCCCAGGGGCGACCGCCTGCTGGCCCGCGCCAACACCGGCTGACCCCTCGCGGGGAGCGTAACGCTCCGGCCCGGGCCAGCCCGGTCCCTCGCGCACGGCGCCGCTCACCGGCCCGCGGCGGACAGCTGGCGCAGCGGCTCGTGCAGGTTTCCCTCCAGCCACCCCGGACGGTGCGGGACGAGGGACAGCGACCCGAGCTGGCGGGACACGCGGTCAAGCCAGTAGGCGGTGGCCAGGCCCTCGATCGTGGCCAGGTCCACCGTCACGCCGGCGCGCCGGCAGTAGTCGACGGTGCGCTCGTCGCCCCCCGCGCGCGCCAGTGGCAGAAGCACCTCTGTCAATCGCTCCCCCGGCGTGAAGTCCCGCAACCGGCGCCGCGACAGGGCGATCATGTCGAACAGGTCCAGCAGCGGCAGCGCCCCCCGGACCGACCACTCCCAATCCAGCACCGTGGCCAGACGCCCGTCGCGCACCAGCAGGTTCTCGCTCCAGAAGTCGCCGTGGCTCTGCCCGCGCGGTAGATCGCCCAGGCGGCGCTCCAGGCCCTCGACCACCGCTGCGAGCTGCTCGCGCTCGGCGGTGTCCAGGTACTCGAGCATCCGCCCGGCCTGGACCGCGAACGGCAGCGCCTCGGGCACCTCCGAGGCGGACAGGTCCAGGCGCCACAGCTCGACCAGGAACGCGAGGGCGTCCTCCCAGACCTCCGCCGTGAGGCGCCACGGGTGCGAGCCGGGGGCGCTCGGTTCGAGCGAATAGCGCAGCGGGCCGACCCAGCCGTGGGCCAGCGGCACCACGAGGCGATCGCCCACCGAGGCGGGCGGGCCGGCACCGGCCACTCCGGCCACGGCCTCGATCGAGGCGCTCAGCGGACGCTGGGCCGGGCCGGCGGCCAGCCGCATGAACAGGTCCTGTCCGTCGTCGGATCGCACGGCCATCATCACCTTGCCGCTCTCGAACACGGTCGTGGAGCGACGCTCCAGCCCCACGCCCACACTCTCCCCGGCGCGGGCCATCGCCGTTTCCAACAGGCTCGCGGGGCTCGGCCCCCGGCTGCCGGTGAGCACGAAGCCCGTGGGTGTCCGCAGGCGGCGCAGCCAACCCCCGCGTCCCAGGCCGTAGCGGCGCGACCGGTCTCCGGTGGCGATCCGCCGGCTGGTGAGCCCGGCGCCCCTGAGCGCGCGCTCGGCGCGGCGGGCATCACCCAGGGCCTTAAAGGTCTCAACCGGAGAGGCCAGCAGCTGGACGATGCGCACGACGGCGGGCACAGACGCCGGCGGCTCGGGCCGCCCACCGGCCACGGCGATCGACACCACGCCCCCATCGGCCAGAGCGGCCACGGCGCGCTGCACCTCGGCGGGCTCTGGCACCCCGTCGGTGTCGAACAGCACCGCGTCGACCGGCGCCCCATCGGACTCATAGCCGCTGTCCCTCAGCACCTCGGCCAAGGCGGGATCGCCACGGCTCTCCACCCGCGCCGCCCGCTCGGGCAGCACGGCCCAGACCCAGCTCTGTCGCTGAATGATGCTCATCGCTCGGGAGGACCTGCCCCCTAGGCGGCCGGGCGGTCCGCACCGGCTCCGGTCAGGAGCTCGGCCACGCGCTCGGCCTCCGAGTTGAGCGAGAAGCGGCGGACGCTCTCCAGCCCGGCATCCACCAGGTCGGCCCTCAGCTCGGCGTCGGCGACGATACTCCGGGTCGCGCGGACGGCGGCGTCGGGATCGCCGGGCGGGATCAGCACCGAGCGGCCATCGGCCAGCTCAGGCACGCCCCCAACGGCGGTGGCCACCACCGGCAGGCCGGCGGCGAAGCTCTCGAACAGCACCTGCGGCACGCCCTCGGTCCAGGACACATGGAGGAACACATGGCTGTCGGTGTAGACCTCGCGCAGTCCGCCGTCCAGCGACATATAGCCGAGCAGCCGCGCGTGATCGGCCACCCCGAGCTCGGCCAGCCGGGCGGCCAGCTCGTCGCGCATGGAGCCGTCGCCGGCCACGATCAGCTGGTAGCGGGGATCCTCCGCCCGCAGGCGCTGAAGTACGTCCGCCAGCAGCAGCGGGTTCTTCTCGGGGTCCAGGCGGCCGACGCTGAGCACGCGGACCTGCCCGTCATAGTCGCGGCCCAGGGCCGCCTCCCGTGTGGTCACGTGCTCCTCGTCCACCAACGAGATCACTATCGGCAGCACCTGGGACCCGCGATAGCGGCGGGCCAGATCGGGCCCCACCGCCACCAGCGGGTGAGTCCGTGCCATCAGCCGCCACAGGCCCTCCAGCACCCACGCCGCGGCCCGGATGTCATAGCGGCGGGGGTGTCGCGTGCGCATATGGCTCGGGAAGTCCTGGCGCACGCCGAGCACCACCCGCTTGCCTTGTAGCCGGGCGGCCACCAGGAACGCCACGGCCAGGGGATGGGGTCCCAGGAGCCAGACCGCGTCCACGTGGCGCAGCAGAAGGCGAAAGCGGCGGACCGAGCGGACCATGGCCCCAACCGCCGCCCAGGGTCGCGAGAGCCGCTCATAGTGGGGCAGGTCGAGGAACCCCACGCCGGGCGGCACCCGGTAATGGGACCGCCCGGGCTCGGGCGCCAGGCGCCCGACCAGCGTCAGCTCGTCGACGAAGGACGACAGCCGGGACATGAAGACGACGAAGGACTCGGGCGCGTACAGGCCGTCGGCGTCGCGCCGATACTCGACATCGCTGTAGGCGGCGACGCGCATCGAGGCGATGCTAGATGTAAAGCAAGACGGGGTGCCGTCGCCGATCGTGGCTATGTTCGGGTGAATGGCCGACGAACCCGGCGCCGGCGACACACCGGGGTCACAGCCCTCCCGCCCGTCGTTCGCGCGATCGGCCGTGCAGACCTACGGGACCAACCTGGCGGTCGCGATGCTGTCGTTCGTCAGCGTGCTGATCACGGCGCGCGCGCTCGGCGCCTCCGGGCGGGGAGACGTGGCGCTGCTGACCACCGTGGCGTTCCTCACCGCCCAGCTGAGCACGATGGGCGTGCAGCAGTCCAACTCCAACTTCGCGGGCGAGAACGCACAGCTGACGCCTTCGCTGGCCGGTACCTCGCTGGTGCTCGCAGCCCTCTTCGGAGGCGGGGCCGTGGTGCTGATGGGTCCCCTGATGGTCGCCTTCCCCGACCTCAGCGGCAACGCCGGCGTGACGCTCGTGCTGCTCGTTCTGGGGTCGATCCCGATGCTGATCCTCCAGCAGTACCTGATGCTCTTGGTCCAGGCCCACTACGGGTTCGGCATCACCAACCTGGCGTGGCTGCTGACCCCAGGGATCAACGTGGCCGCGAACGGAGTGTTCGCCGTGCTCGGCATCCTCACGGTCACCTCGGCGGTGGCCTCCTGGGTGGCGGGGATGTTCCTCGGCACCCTCGTGCTGGTCTGGGCAGTTTCGCGTCAACTTGGCGGGTTCGGTCGCCCCGACCGGGCCCTCGCGCGCCGGATGCTCTCGTTCGGGCTCAAGTCCCACCTTGGGCGGGCCATGCTGTTCGGCAACTACCGCGCCGATCAATGGATCCTCGGAGTCATCGCCGGCTCCACCCAGCTGGGGCTCTACAGCGTGGCCGTGGCCTGGTCGGAGGTGCTCTTCTTCCTTCCCACCACCCTGGTGGCCGTCCAGCGCCCCGACCTCGTGCGGGCGACCACCGACGAGGCGCGGCGCCGTGCCTCGCTCGTGCTGCGCGGTGCGCTGATGCTGACGCTGGTCAGCGCCGGGGCGATGATCGCCCTGGCCCCGATCCTCTGCACCGCGATCTTCGGAGAGAGCTTCCAGGACTCCGAGGGCATGCTGCGGGTGCTCTGCCTGGGCGCCTTCGGTATCGCCGCGCTCAAGCTGCTCGGGAGCGCCCTGACCGCCCAGCGCCGCCCGCTGCTGGAGACGGCGGCGGTCAGCGTGGCCTTCGTAACGGTCCTCGTGCTCGACTTCATCCTCATCCCCGACCACGGGGGGATGGGCGCGGCGGTGGCCTCCGCCGTGTCCTACACGCTCGGCGGGCTGGCGGGTGCCGTGATCTTCTGCCGCGCGCTGGGCGCCCGGATCACGGACCTGCTGCCGCGGCCGAGCGACCTGTCCGCGTTGAACAGGATGGTCCGGGGGCGCTTCAAACCCGCACGGCCGGCAGCGGCAGCGGGCGAGTGAGGGCCGGAATCGGCTCCTCGGCGGGCGGCGGCGTGTCGGTGCCGCGCCTGGTGTAGCGCAGAAGGATCGGGCCGAAGGACAGCAGCACCCAGATCTGGAAACTCTGGCCGTTCGAGATGAAGAACGAAGCCGCCAGCCCGGCCAGCAGCGCGACGAATACGCCGCGGCTGAGCGCCGCCATCACAGGGTCCTGGCGCTGCTCGAAGAACTGCGCCGCGCGCAGCGCCGAGGCCAGGGAGCCCAGGACGATCACAAGGAACAGGGCCAGCGCCACGAGGCCCGACTCCACGAGCATCTGGAGGTAGACGTTGTGCACAACGTGCGGCCGCTCGGCGATGAAGTTGACGAAGGTCAGCTGCCCGGGCCCGCTCACGTAGCGCGGGGCGTAGACGCGGTAGTTGTCCAGCCCCACGCCGATCACGGGATGGTCGGAGAACACGCGCCCGCCCACCTTCCAGAGGCTGCCGCGGCCGTTGCCGTTGTCCGCGGTGGAGGTCACGCGATCCCAGGCGTCGGGAGAGGCCGCGAACCAGACCGCCACGAGGCCGACGACGATCGCGATCCCCGCCACCACGGCGGCGCGCCCGCGCTTGGCGACGACCAGTGCGGCGGCGGTGGCCACCACGGCGGCGATCAGGCCCCCGCGCGACTGCGTGGCCGCGAGTCCGAGGACGAGGATCACCGACGCCACGGCCAACCCGATCCGGCCCAGCACGCTGCGCACGCCGGGCAGCAGCCCCGCGGCGATGGCGATCGACGGGACGATGCCCGCGGCCAGGTAGTTCGGGTCATCGAGCCCTCCCCGCAGGCGGCCGTCGTCGGCGATCGCGCTCTCCGCGGACGGCGCCTCCACGCCTCCGATCAGCCCAAGTGCCACGGAGAAGGTCACGCCGACCAAGAAGGAGAAGGCCAGCATCCGGATCTGCGACTCGTCCAGGTCGATGGTCAGGAGGACCGTGAACATCAGTGCACACGCCACCCACGGCTGCCACGCTGCGAACGACAGGCCCGCGTCCTCGGACCATGCCATGGACACGGTGAGCCAGACCGTGAAGAGCGCGAGCACCACCAGCATCCGGCGCGGGATCGGTGCGTGCTGCTCCTCGGAGCGGTTGCGCAGGGTCCCGAGCCACGCGAACGCGATGAGGAAGCCCGCGGCGTGGGAGGCCGTGTCGACGCCCGGCAGGGCGGTCAGGAAGGTGGTGGGCACCCACAGGACGATCCCCAGCGGCAGGTTCAGGAGCACCACCGGCGCGTAGCAGAGGGCCATCAGCACCCCGATGCCCGTGGCCGGGTCGTAGGCCATGAGTGCGCCGACGCCCACGCAGGCTGCGAACACCCCCACGGAGATCACCGTGGGGTTGAGGATCGGCAGCGGCGTGGCGGACGAGAGGCCGGCCGGCAGCCGCGGGCGGAGAGAGTCGCTGGTCATGGCGCCTCGCGACCCAGTCTAGGCCGCCACGTCACCGCTGGCGCACGGCGGTGCGCGGCTCTCCGAGCCCGGCCGCGGCGGCGGCCTTCTGGGCCGCGCCCTCGATCATCCCGACCCCGTAGCCCAGGTGCATCGCCGAGAAGCATCCGGCCAGGTGCGGCATCAGCGACGGGCGCGACCGGCCGGCCGAGACGGCGGCGGCGGTCGCGGCGGCGGCGTAGGCGCCGGAAACGGCCAGCAGCCCGACGCGCGCCCGCCGGCTGAACGGGCTGGCCACGCCCAGCGCGCCGAGGGCCCCCACGAGCGCCGGGGGCGCCAGGTGGTAGACCTTCAGGAAGTCGGGGTGCGCGGACAGCACCCGCACGCGCGACTGGCCGTAGTTGCGGTGCTGGCGGAACACCGCGCGCCAGGACCCCCGTGTGGTGTAGGTGAAGCGGACGCGCTTGTCGAGCACCAGCCGGTAGCCGGCCTTCTTCAGCCGCCAGTTCAGCTCCTCGTCCTCCCCCACCAGCATGTCGGTGCGGAACAGCCCGACCTCCTCGAGCGCCGAGCGCCGGTAGACGCCGGCCTGGATCGTGTCCACGTCGGCGTGCTCGCGCTCGTCGGCGTACACGCTGCTGCCTACTCCGAAGCCCGATCCGCGGGCCAGCGCGACGGCCTCGCCGAAGGGGGTGTCCCCCACCTGCTCGGGCTGGGCACCGACGCAGCAGACCTGCGGCCCCTCGGCCGAAAGGAGCTCGGCGGCGCGGCGAAGGTACTCGGGATGCAGGTAGGTGTGCGCGTCCACGCGCGCGACCAGCTCGGACCGGCCCTGCTGGGTTCCGAGGTTGCACGCCTGGGCGGCGTTCAGCCGTCCCTGCCCGTTGACGAGCGTCAGGCGGTGGTCGCGGTGGGCGCGCTCGCGCACCACGCGGGCGGTCTCGTCGGTCGATCCGGCGTCGACCACCCACACGCGGTACGCGTCGGACGGGTAGTCCTGGGCGAAGATGTGGTCGAGGCAATCACCCACGTGGCCCTCCTCGTTGAAGGCGGGCACCACCACGTCGACGGCGGGTAGCGGGGTATGGCTCATCGTGGCCCGGTCAGGCGACGGTGCGCTCGCCACTGAGCGCGGCGACGCCGTCGCGAAGCACTCCCACCACGCGGTCCTGGTCCTCCTCGGTGAGGTGCGGATAGAGGGGCAGGGTCAGCTCGGTGCGGGCCGCCAGCTCGCTGCGCGGCAGCTCGCCGGTGTTGAAGTCGGCGTAGGCGGTGAACTCATGCACCGCCGGGTAGAGCACGCTCGTCTGTACCTTGCCCTCGAGCATCCGCGCCCGCAGCGGCTCACGCAGATCGGCGTCGTCGAGCATGATCGGCATCACGTAGCAGGAGGACGTGTCCACCTCGTCGTCGCGGTAGGGCACGGTCACGCCAGCCTGACCGGTCAGCAGCTCGCGGTATCGGCGCACCAGGGCACGGCGCTTGCCGATGTCCGCCTCGAGGCCCTGCAGGCGCGCCTGCAGGAGCGCCGCGCGCGGCTCGTCCATCCGGTAGTTGAAACCCAGGCCGACCACGTCGTATCCGGCCGAGTGGCCGCGGTGGCGGTCCCAGGTGCCGGAGGTCATCGAGTGGGAGCGCAGGCTGCGCACCTCCTGCGCGACGTCGTCGTCGTCGGTGCAGAGCAGTCCGCCCTCGCCACATGACAGGACCTTGTTGGAGAAGAAGGAGAAGCAGCCGGCCAGGCCGTGGGTCCCGAGCTTGGCGTCGCTGCCGACCGGTGTGGCGCTGGGGCTGTGGGCGGCGTCCTCGATCAGGGCCAGGCCGTGCTGGTCACAGAGGACCCGCAGCCGGTCGACATCGGCCGCGTAGCCCCCGTAGTGCACGGCACAGACGGCCTTGGTCCGATCGGTGATGCGTGCGGCCACGTCGTCGGGGTCGAGCCCGAGGTCGTGCTGCCCCACCACGTCGGCCAGCACCGGCGTCGCGCCGCAGTAGCGCGCCGCGTTGGCTGAGGCCACGAAGGTGATGGCGGGCACGATGACCTCGTCACCGGGGCCGACGCCGGCGGCCAGGTAGGCCAGGTGCAGCGCGGCGGTGCAGCTGGACAGCGCGATCGCGTGCCGGCTGCCCAGGTGATCGGCGAAGGCGGCCTCGAAGTCCTGCGTGCGGGGGCCCATCGTGAGCCAGCCGGAGCGCAGCGTGGCCTCTACGGCGGCGATCTCGTGGTCGCCGAGCTCGACGTCGAAGAGCGGGATGAGACGTTCCTCGGCCACCACACTCAGTTGCGGAAGCGACCGTCGTACGGGTCGCCGAAGCGCTCCTGCTCGAGCGCCCCCACGATCTCCGCGATGCCGTCCGGCACGCGGTTGGAGACCTCGAAGCCCAGCGCGGAGCGGATCTTCTCGAACGAGACCTTGTAGTCGCGCGGGTCCTCGTCGCGGTGCACGTATTCCACATCGCCCCTGCCCAGCTGGCCGGTGATGATCTCCACCAGGTCGAGCTTGCGATAGTTCTCGGCCGAGTCGCCCGCGTTGAACACCTGCCCCGCCACCTCCTCGGCCGGAGCCTCGAGCACGGCGCGAACCGCCCGCGCCGCGTCGGCAACGTGGATGTAGGGGCGCCAGAAGCGCTCCCCGAAGACCTCGAGCTTCCTGTCGGCCCACAGGTCGCGGGTGAACTCGTTGACCGTGAGGTCGAAGCGCATGCGGGGGCCTACGCCGTACACCGTGGCGAAGCGCAGGCAGGTTGGGCGCAGGCCACCGCCGCCGTTGACGGAGTGGCCGACGGAGGCGAGCAGAGCCTTCTCGATGCCCACCTTCTGCTCCGCGTAGAGAGACACCGGGCGGAGCTCCCCGCCCTCGTCGATGGGGACGGTCGGATCGGACATGCGGCCGTAGTTGGAGCAGGTGGAGGCGAACACCAGGCGCTCCACGCCCATCTCGCGGGCATCGGCCACCAGCGACCGGCTGCCCTCCACGTTCACCTCGTTGCTCAACTCGGGGTCACGCGCGCAGGCCGGGTCACCCACGATGGCCGCCAGATGCACCACGGCCTCGGCGCCGTCGAGGGCGCGCCGGCGGGCGTCCGCGTCGCGTATGTCGCCGCGGATCAGCTCCACTCCGCGTTCGGTCAGCTCGGTGGCCACATCCTCCTGGCCGTGCAGCAGCACGTCCAGCACGCGCACCTCGCGGCCCGCTTCCAGCAGCTCGTCCACCACGAGCGCACCCACGTATCCGGCCCCGCCGGTGATGGTGATCGTCATCGAACGACGGTATCGGCCGGGGCGGCGCCTGCGGGCTCTTCAGGGGTCGCCTTGGCCGACCGGTCACGGGAGGAAGGCTTGGCGTCCATAAGGAGAGGCTTGACCTGCTCGAACTCCAGGATGGCCTTCTCGTAATCCTCGTGGCGCCCGATGTCCAGCCAGTAGCCGTCGTAGACGTACGCGCCCACCTGGGCGCCCACGCCGAGCAGGCGGGTGACCAGGTCGGGCAGGTCCAGCCGCTGGTTGGGCTTGATGTACTGGAGCCCTTGAGGCTCGAGCACGTATACGCCCATGCTCACGATGTAGGGCAGCTCCGGCTTCTCCTCGAAGCCCGTGACAACGCGCGTCTCGCCGGCGTTGCCGTCCAGGTGGATCACGCCGTACTCCGTGCGCACCACACGGCGGTGGGAAGCGATAGTCAGAATGTTGCCGCTCTCGCGGTGGACGTCCACCAGGTGCGCGTAGTCCAGCGCCGTGAGCACGTCGCCGTTCATCATCAGGAAGCTGTCGTCCAGCCGGTCGATCGTCGCGAGGGCGCCCACCGTGCCCAGGGGCTCGAGCTCCTCGTGGTAGTCGATCGAGACTCCGTGGGTGGAGCCGTCGCCCATCACCGCGCGCACCAGGTGGGACAGGTAGCCCACCGCCAGCGTCAGGTCGTCGAAGCCCGCGTCGCGGAGCTGATGGACGACCACGTCGAGGATCGCCCGGTCGCCCACCGGAAGCAGTGGCTTGGGGAGCACCGTGGTGTAGGGACCCAGTCGAGACCCCTTACCGCCGGCGAGGATGACTGCTCGCCTTCCCATTCTGTTATCCCCTTTCGGCGTTCGGCGACACGACTTGAGTCGTGGAACGGCGGCTGTCGCGCAAGCACCTGGCTCGGCCGGGTGCGCAGCGATGGCTTTTTCGCAAGCGTCCGGCTCGGCCGGGTGCGCAGTGATGCCTATCCGGCCCCCGGCCCGTCCATCCTAAGTTGTACAACGTCGCTGACCGCCCCGTGATTCGGAGTCTGCTCTTCAAGATCGTCTATTGGCTGGCTGTGCTGGCAATATCGCTGGCGCTGCTGGTCCTGCTCGTCCTGTTCTTCGAAGCCCGGGACTCATCGGATGTCGAGGACTCCGGCGCCCGCGCCATGAGGGAGGCGCCGACGCTGATGATCAGTCGCCGCTGACCGTAGCGGCACTTCGCCGCGCGAACCGCGCGAACACGACAATGCGCTGGGCCGCGCTGTAAAGCGGGTGGCAAGCGGTCAGGATCAGGCGGTCGTGGGCGACGCGATCCTTGACCCAGAGCGCCGTGGGCTCCACGATCCGGGTGCGCTCGACGCGGTAGACGAACGTGCCGTAGGGCATCTTCAACTCGATCGGGTCGCCCCTCTCGAGCTGGTCCACCTCGCGGAACGGCGCGCCGTGGGTGGTCCGGTGGCCGGCGATGGCCACCGTGCCCCGGTCGCCCGGCATCGGGGTGTCCTGGTAGTGACCGGGCCCCCGGCGCAGATCCTCGGTCTTGGTGCCCTCGACGATGTACGCGGACTTGTCGATCGCCGGGATGTCGATCTCCCCGATGGCGTCTCCGGGCAGGGGATTGCGGGCGATCACCCGCGGGGGCGGATGGTCGAGCGAGCGGCGAAGCTCGGCCTGCTCCTTCTCCGCCAGGAAGGCCGACACCGGCTCCTGCCAGGCCAGCGTCACGCCGGCGTCGGCAATCAGGAGGAGGCCGCTCACGATCATCACCGAGGCGACGAAACGCAGGACCGCCCTGACCGGGCTACGGCTCGGTCGACCATTGGCGCTCATCCCAAACCTGAGTGTAGGGTGCCGACATGCCCGAAAAAACGAGCTGGGCCGTCGCCGAGGCCCCCACCGCACACGCAGGACTTCTCCGTTGGGTGGAGGAGATGGTCGAGCTGACGACCCCCGATTCCGTCCACTGGTGTGACGGATCAGCCGACGAGTACGACCGCCTCTGCACCGCCCTGGTCGAGGCCGGAACCTTCGAGAAGCTGTCCGACGCCAAGCGCCCGAGCTCCTACCTGGCGCGCTCGGACCCTGGGGACGTGGCCCGGGTAGAGGACCGCACCTTCATCTGCTCCGAGCGCGCGGCCGACGCGGGCCCGACCAACAACTGGCGCGACCCGGCCGAGATGCGCGACAACCTCATCGAGCTGTTCTCGGGCTGTATGCGCGGGCGCGCGATGTACGTGGTGCCGTTCTCGATGGGCCCGCTCGGCTCGCCCATCGCCCACATCGGCGTTCAGCTGACCGACTCGCCCTACGTAGCGGTGAGCATGCGCATCATGACCCGCATGGGCGCGGGCGCCCTGGAGGTGCTGGGGACGGACGGGGAGTTCGTGCCCTGCCTCCACTCCGTCGGCATGCCCCTGGACGACCCCTCCGAGGACGTCCCGTGGCCCTGTGACGCGGAGAACAAGTACATCGTGCACTTCCCCGAGTCGCGCGAGATCTGGTCCTACGGGTCGGGTTACGGAGGCAACGCCCTGCTCGGGAAGAAGTGCTTCGCGCTCCGGATCGCCTCCGCCATGGCCCGCGACGAGGGCTGGATGGCCGAGCACATGCTGATTCTCAAGGTCACCTCGCCCGAGGGCGGCGTCAAGCATCTGGCGGGGGCGTTCCCCTCGGCCTGCGGCAAGACCAACCTGGCCATGCTGATCCCGACCCTGCCCGGCTGGAAGGTCGAGACCATCGGGGACGACATCGCGTGGATGAAGCTCGGCGGCGACGGACGGCTGCACGCGATCAATCCCGAGGCCGGGTTCTTCGGCGTCGCGCCGGGCACGGGCGGCAAGACCAACCCGAACGCGATCGAGACCGTGCGGTCCAACTCGATCTTCACCAACTGCGCCGCCACCGACGACGGCGACGTGTGGTGGGAGGGGCTCACCGACGACGTTCCCGGCCACCTGGTCGACTGGCGTGGCAACGATTGGACGCCCGAGTCCGGGGCCCCGGCGGCGCACCCCAACGCCCGCTTCACCACGCCGGCCGCGCAGTGCCCCTCGATGGCCCCGGAGTGGGAGGATCCGGCCGGCGTGCCGATCGACGCCTTCCTCTTCGGCGGCCGGCGCTCCACGGTAGTGCCGCTGGTCCACGAGGCCTTCGACTGGGATCACGGCGTTTTCCTCGGGTCGATCATGTCGTCGGAGACCACGGCCGCAGCGGCCGGGGACGTCGGCAAGCTCCGCCGCGACCCGATGGCGATGCTGCCGTTCTGCGGCTACGACATGGCCGCCTACTTCGCCCACTGGCTCGACATCGGGCAGCGTGGCGGGGAGGGCCTGCCCCGGATCTTCTACGTCAACTGGTTCCGCAAGGACGCCGACGGACGCTTCCTGTGGCCCGGCTTCGGCGAGAACAGCCGCGTGCTGGCCTGGGTCTTCCGCCGCTGCGACGACGCCGCCGCGGCCCAGGACACCGCGATCGGGCGGGTGCCCACCCGCGGCGCCCTCGAGACGGAGGGCCTCGTCGTGTCGGACGCCGAGCTCGAGGAGTTGCTGGAGGTCCGGCCCGAGGAGTGGAAGGTGGAGCTGCCCTCCATCCACGAGCACTTCGAGACCTTCGGCGACGGGCTGCCGCAGCCGCTGCGCGACCAGCTCGACGCGCTCACGCAGCGCCTGGACGAAGCTGGGCGCTAGCCCGTCGCGCGGGTGAACCGCCGGAACGCGGTCCAGGCCGGCTTGGGCTGCCCGGTGATGTCAAACAGCCCGCAGTAGAACTCCCACCCCTGGTCGGCCGACGGCGGCCGGTCGCGCCAAGAGAACCAGATGAGCCGCGACACGCGGTAGCGCTTGCGGGTCTTCACCACGAGACGGAACGATGAGCGAAGGAGGCTCGCCTGCCGGGCGGGCGTCTTGGTGAAGTACTCGTTCGCCCCGCCGGTGGACCAGCCGAGTTCGGTGATCCAGATCGCGCTGCGGCGGTCGCCGGCCCGGTTCATCACCTGGCGGATGCGCATCAGCTCGCCCTCCACGCCGCGGGCGTCCTCGGCGTAGGGATGGATCGACACCGTGTCGAAATAGCGCTTGATCCCGGGTACCCGGTAGAGCGCGCGGAGGTATCTGTAGCCCGTCGGGCCGCGCGTGGAGCTGGCCAGCAACCCGGCGGTCGCGATGGTGGCCTTCCGGTCGTTGCGCCTGATGGTCCGGGCCACCGGCCTGAGAAGCGCGGCGTACTCGGCGGCCACCGACGCGCCCTCGCCCCAGTGGGGCGGGTAGTTGGGCTCGTTCCAGACCTGGTAGGCAGTGACAGGCTTGCGCGGCAGCTCCCGATTCTCCTCCCAGAACGTGCCTCCGCGCCCGTAGCGCTGGACCACGTCCCTGACGAAGACTCGGTACGCCTCCCGGCCTGCCGGGGTGGCCGGCGCGTAGGCGCCGTCGCTGGCGGCGAAGCTCGGCGAGCCCACGAGCACGGCCATGATGCTCAGCCGGGCTCGGGCCGCCTGGGACAGGACGCCGTCGTAGTAGGACCAGTCGCGCGGCGCGCCCGCGGTGGGCTCGATCGCGGCCCAGTTGAAGGTCAGGCGCATCGTCCCGAGCCGCGCCGACCGGGCGCGCGCGAAGTCGGCGTCGGTCAGGGGCTCCACGTTTGACGGGTTGGCCTCGGCACCGAAGAACACGCGGGGCACCTTGGCCTCGGCGGTTCCCGCGGTGAGCGTGAGAAGGGCGGCGGCCAACGCGGCCACGGCCTTGTGGCGGGGACGAACGGCTCGTTGGTGGGCACTGGGGCGGCGCATGAGTTCCCTGCCTCGGGGATCGAAGCTACAAGCTGATACGCACGAGGGCGCCGATTCCCGACCGGTTGCTCAGTTCGGGTTCAGCAGGGCGCCCAGTGCGGGCGAATCGGGCGCCAGCGCCCGGGTGCGTCGCAGCGCGGCCACCGCACCCTTGCGGTCCCCGCTCCGCGAGCGCAGGCGGACAGCCACGAACCAGATACGCCAGTCCTCGGGGGAGCGCTCGATGGCCTCCTCGATCTGGCGGGCCGCGGTGGGCAGGTCGCCTCGGCGCTCCTCGACGAGGGCCAGCTGCAGCCGCGGCTGCGCTGCCCAGGGCTGGATCGACCGCGCCCGGCGGGCCTCGCGGGCGGCACCCCGCAGGTCTCCCTCCGACACGGCCGCTCGGCTGTCCCTGATCTTCACGTCCCCGGCCAGGGAGATGGCCCCGATCGCGATCCCGGCGCACCCAAGGGCGATCAGCGCCACCCGCGTGCCCACGACGGCACCCCGGCTCCACGGCACTCCGGCGCCCAGCGCCGGTCCGGTGAGCAGGGCGGCCATGACGAGAATGGGAAAGAACGCCCCGGGGATCTCCCACGTCCACTCCAGGAGCGCCGCCATGAGGCCCGCGCCCAGCACGGCCAGTGCAGTGGCCGTGGTTGCGCGGTCCACCCCGGGGGCGTGCAGGCGTCGGGCTCCCGCCACGAGGGCCGTGCCGAGGAAGCCCAGCAGCAGGAACAGGCCGATCAGCCCCAGCTCGGCCAGCGTCTCGACGACCAGCGAGTGGGCGTTGCGGACGAAGTAGTCCAGCTGGCCGTTCTGCGCCCACCACGGCTCGTAGCCCGCCGCCCCGATGCCGCGCAAGGGCTCGGTCTTGAAGGCGGCCCACCCGGCCTGCCAGAACTGGTAGCGCCCGGACCCCTCGGCGCTCGACAGGCGGCTGGTCACGAGCCCCT